>Ga0302221_10000540_pt1 | contig 27752 bp, 28 predicted proteins | sample II_Palsa_E2_1_FD_193517 | JGI IMG/M metagenome (GOLD analysis project Ga0302221, IMG submission 193517) | Peat permafrost microbial communities from Stordalen Mire near Abisko, Sweden - II_Palsa_E2_1 | ecosystem: Environmental > Terrestrial > Soil > Palsa > Peat permafrost | place: Sweden... | reverse complement strand
GATATTTTGTTTTGCTTGTTCCATATCTATTTCGATTTGAACCAACAAAACTAAAGGTCTAAATCAAACAAATAAATATGGGGCTGGTTAGAGGTTTACAACAAATAATGAAAAGTTTAGGAGTTGCACTTGACATTAATTTTACGTGCCTTATTAAAATTACCAGAAACCATGGGCTAATTTATTTGAAATAAAATGTTAATCGATGAATTTTGAATACATTCCTAAATCACAAAGGCAATTGAAAAACAATTATACTTCAAGAATTAGGAGGGAAAAAAGCGATTTTCCAACATTTGAAGACTTTAAAAAATGGTATGACGAAAAGGCAAAGTATTGTTACTATTGTAGATTATCCGAAATTGAATGTCAGGAAATAGTTGTTAAAAGCATGCTAACTTCAAACAGATTTCCTAAGGATGGGAAACCTGGGCAAGGAACTAGCAGAGGTATGTGGCTTGAAGTTGACCGGTTAAATCCATAAGGTAAGTACTCTGAAAACAATTCTGTTTTATGTTGTTATTTCAGTAACAACGATAAAAGCGATATATTCAGCGGCGAAGAATATCAGAAATATTTTCAAAATGGAGTGCAGTATTTAAGAAATTTATTGAAAAAGAAGTCAGAAGAATGATTACGGATAGAGAAACCAACTTTGTTTATGTTTCAGACCTCTTAAAAGTAAAATGCAATTCCGTATTTACCCAATTGATGCAGTGGTTTCACCGACTTGAAATTGGATTTTCAACATTGATGAAAACGAAGGATTTATGGGTCGTTGATTTTATGCCTTTACAAATAAAGGAAGATCATTTTGTGCAATTTACATATGATCCTGACTATCTAAAGCCAATGAAGTACCAAAATACCAAGACTGATTCCCATGAAGTGTGTAATCTATTAGACATAGCTTGGGAAAAAAGCGAATTCCAGTTCGTGATCAGTTATTTGGTGAGGCTTTAGTGCCCAAAGAATATGAAAATGTAATACAATACTCTTAGATGGCAAATTCATTCGGTCATTCTTAGGTGTCAAAAAAGTCGCCAAATCCATTGCGGCAACACTTAGTTTCTCTCAGAAAAGAAATTATGACCAAATTTCAATATTAAACGGGTTCAGATGGAGATTGGGATAATTTAAACTAGTGTGCAAAACTTTTGAAAAAATTTAATATTTTAGAAATCATTGAGTTAGAAATTTTGATCTAAGTGTTTACCCCTAGTATCGTAAAAATACATTTTGTATTTTCAAAATAATTTCCAGTCCTTCATAGACGTTTTTGCAATTGTTGTTCTTACCTCTTTTTTATTTTCTACCGCCATTGTATTGTTCTCCGCCCCCTCTTCTAACTGTCTTTTTCTTCGTGCCTTATTGATGACTCTACATCGTCAACCTAACTGTCACATGGGAAAAACACTAAACCTTGTCGGTCTATTGACCCTGCTTTCATTGTCGCTTTCCGCTCAACAAATGGATTCGACGCTGGACAAGATCGCTGGTTTTCCCAATCGTCTTTTCTCCCATGTTCAATCGAAGTCCGCAAGCCTTAGCCAGCAATTAAATAAGCAGACCGCTAAATTCTTAGCCCGACTTTCCAGAAAAGAAGCTAGGCTCAAAAAACAATTATACAAGCAAGATTCTGCCGCCGCCGCAAAATTATTTGCTACCAATCCCCAGCAACAGTATGCGGCTCTATCTAATAAATTACAAAACGATAGCGCGACTGTCATGCATTCCATGGGAGCGCAATACCTTCCCTACGTTGACTCAGTAGGGGTTAGCCTGTCTTTTCTAAACAAGAACCCTCAACTGTTGAGTTCTGTGGGTCCGCTTCCTCCCGGATTCACGAACTCCCTCACCCAACTCCAGCAACTTGAATCAAAAATGCAGGACGCCGATCAAATCAAGCAAATCGTGCAAGCCCGAAAAGCCCAGCTCTTGCAATACCTGACACAAAACACCAATCTACCACCAGGGATCAAAAACCTGTATCAGAACTACAACTCCGAAGTATACTATTATTCAGAAAGGGTTCGGGAGTATCGGGAAATGCTAAACAATCCCGACCAAATGATTCAGACTGCGCTGAGTTTGCTGAACAAGCTTCCTGCTTTTACCAGTTTTATGCGTAAGAATTCTTTTCTCGCGGGACTTTTTAGTGTCACGCCTGATTATGGGATGCCCCAAGGTCTTGAGGGGCTTCAGACCCGTGACCAGGTGCTGAATATGATCAAGGGCAAAATCGGTCAGGGTGGTCCCAACGCGGCATCCTCCATTCAGCAAAGCATACAGACGGCTCAACAGAGTATCACCAAGCTTCAAAATAAACTCAGCGCGCTAGGCGCCGGAAGCGGAGACATGGACATGCCAGACTTCAAACCCAACCAGCAAAAGACAAAAACATTCTTAAAAAGATTGCAGTATGGGATAGACTTTCAAACCCTCCAGGGGAGTAACTTCTATCCGTCGACCACCGATGTCGGATTGACAATCGCCTACAAGTTGGGAAATAAAAACACAATTGGACTCAGAGGTTCCTATAAATTCGGATGGGGGAATGGTTTTCAGGATATTAGCTTCAGCAGCCAAGGCGCTTCTATCGGAAGTTACGTGGATATCCAGATGAAAAAGAGTTTTTATTTGTCCGGTGCGTATGAACTCAATTACCAGCAACCCTTTAGCACATTCGGCCAAATCAGTGGACTAAATGATTGGAGTCAAAGTGGCCTGATCGGCGTGAGTAAGATCATTCACCTCAAGACCAAATTCTTTAAACAAACCAAGGTTTCGATTTTATGGGATTTTTTGAGCTATTACCAGATCCCGCAAACGGAGCCATTCAAGTTCAGGGTAGGATATAATTTTTGAAATAGAAAATATGAATCGAAAAAATACTTTTTTATTTGTTGCCCTTGTGATTTCTTGGATTCCACAGGTTCAAGGCCAAACTCCGACTTACCCTGAATCCATGGTGGATCAAAGTTATATTCCTCCTTCTCCCAATGCCCAATCATTTCAATCCTATGGCAATGAGCCAGTAGCACTTTATGAAGGCGTCCCAGCAATAAATATCCCGATCTATGGGCTCAAATGCGGATCTCTAAGTTTGCCCATTTCACTTAGCTATAATTACAATGGCCTTTATCCTCTCCAAGACGCAAGTTGGGTTGGCCTTGGTTGGAACCTTTCAGCAGGTGGATCAATAAGCCGTATAATTGAAGGAGGTGTAGATAATTCTGAAAATTCCGGATTTAATTATGGCCAATACAACCTCTTGGATAGCATTCAAACGAGTCCAGATTTGAACAATTTTTTGCAGAGCGCATACAACAATGATCTTGGCTATTCCGGTAATTCTTATGATATGGCTCCAGATATTTTCGATGCAGAATTTAATGGCTTTTCAGGTAAATTTTTCTGGTATAATAACAAGGCTTATTTACTTTCTTACAATAAAGAGCTGGGGGTATCATGGCTATCGCCCACGAGCAATATAACTATCACAACCGCTGAAGGAGTTGTCTATACTTTTGGAGCTAAAGAAACCACTACTTACTACTTGTATGGGGGACCAGATTCCACCAAAGTAAGTTATACATCGGCTTGGTGCCTGACAATGATTGTTTCTCCAGATCGAAAAGATACTATTCAGCTGAATTATGCTAAGTATGGTTGGCAACAGTCCCCGGTATCTTATCAAACATCATATACTTTATCTACTGGAAGCCAACAGGACTTAGGAAGCGATCCCACTTCTTTTAACGTGAATCCCAGCGATTCAACAGAGATCTTGCAATCGATCACCTGCAGAAGCACCAGGGTAAGTTTTATCCCTGATCCGATCAGTCGCACAGACATAGTAGGCAATATTCCGAGACTAAAAGAGATTGATGTCGTAGACAGCCTTACAGGGAACACCGTCAAAAAAAACCAGTTTTCTTATGAATACTTTGGCCAAACTAGCACAAACCCCGCCGGATACGAACGACTAGCTTTGAAAAGATTTAACAGTGTTAACCTTCAACTCGCAAATGATTCATTGACATATACCTTTAAATATGTTAACGAATTCGGGGCATTCCCGCTGAAAGGAACTGCAGGAGTAGATTATTGGGGATATTACAATGGGGCCTACAATAATTCAAATTTACTACCACCCCCTGACACAATATACTTTAGCCCTAAGCCACCCTCCAATGCCAATTTCAGTTCCGGAGTAAACAGAACACCCAGTAGTGCATATTCTAGTTATGGCATCCTGGATACCCTGGTTTATCCAGCCGGAGGCTACACAGCTTTCCAGTATCAGCAAAACAATTACTATAGTAAAAGTCTTGGAGGATTACTACCAGGACCTGGTCTATGTTTGTCTGGAAGTACTACGATAAGTAATAATCCTACAAGCCCGGCATCTCTACAAAAAAGCTATAATTATCTACTCGATGACGGGGTCACATGTTCTGGAATAGTGACGAATATCCCCAACTATTCTGGACCTCCGTTTGTCTTAATTAACGAGGGTGTAACTGGCAATTATAATTTTTACAAAGCTTCCACGAATAGTGATGGAATCGGAGGTATAAACCCAAAATTTTATTACCAAAAAGTGAGTGAGAGTATTACGGATAATGGTGAAACCCATTTATCCGCTCATTATTTTACCTCCTATCCAGGGCTATTTCTTGATGTTCGCCAAACAAAAAGTGTAGACTATATCAATAATGTCAATACCAACATATTTACTCCGGTTAAGGTAGTTACAAGCACCTATAATGCCACAAGCGATACTAATTTTAATTATGCCACTGCATTTATTGATTCGGAAAATGTAAATGCAGCCAACACTCCCAAAATCAGCTACAAATTTAGCTACACAGACAGTTATTGGAATACATATTGGGTTCGTCCAGTGTCCCAGCAAACTACGCAATACGATGTAAACGGTGACAGCATAACCACAACGCTTAATTTTTTCTTCAATAATACGACCAGAAATATAGCTTATACACAGCAAGGAATATCAGATGGAGAAACAATAACAGAAAAGTTCAAATATCCCGAAGATTATTCTTCCAGCTTGACCAGCTCTATGGTTGCTGTCCGAGTGATAAGTCCCGTGATCGAAAGTGAAACCTGGCTGAAAAAAGATGTCAATGATTCGACTCTGATATCCGGAAAAGTTACTGTGTTTGACCAGGGAATTTATAAGCCAATAACTACCTATACCATAGAAGCGACTTCTCCCATTGCAAGCCTTAATAATCAAACAATCTCTGGCGGCTTATATACCAGTTTACTCTGTGATTCAAGATATATTATGAAGGGTCAAATTCAGTATGATGGCAATAATAATCCAAGTTTGTTAACTAAGGCTTCAGATATAAATAACAGTATAATCTGGGATTATAAACATTGTCAGCCCATTGCTCAAGTTAAAAATGCCGTACAAGCAGATATAGCCTACACTTCTTTCGAAGCAGATGGAAGTGGCAATTGGACGTTCACTGGAAGAGACTCTGTATTATCTGGTTCACCTACAGGCAATAACTGTTATAATCTCGGACAAACTAGTGGTACTATAACCAAATCAGGGCTCACCAGCACTACAACCTATGTCGTTTCCTATTGGACCACCAGTTCAAGTTCATTAAGTATTACAGGCACCATAGCAGGTTACCCGATCAAAGGTAAAACTATTGGTTCGTGGACCTATTATGAACACAAAATTACCGGACAGACGACCATTACCCTTAACGGATCAGGCGTTCTTCTCATTGACGAAGTGCGGTTATATCCCGCAAATGCACAAATGAACACGTTTACTTACGCTTCATTGATTGGAATATCCAGTCAGTGTGATCCAGACAATAAGATTACATACTACCAATATGATGGATTTGGGAGATTAAAAGTAGTTCTTGATCAGGATCATAATATTATTAAAACGGTTCAATACCATTATAATGGGGAAACGGCTGAATAGCCAAAATAAATGAACAAGATTTTCAAAAATATTACCTTTTGGTTACTGATCTTTTTCGGTTTCGTTGCAGATCCCCTGTTCGCCCAACCACCTCCCCCAGGGAGTGGATGTACCATCAATGGGAGCAGCAGCGTTCCTTGGGGAACGGTGACTACCTATACTCTTACTGGAGGTTGTTCTGCCTCAGGTTGGTCAGTCGGTTGCGGCACGCTTCAGAGTTTTACATCTACCTCTGCGACCATCGATTTTAATGGATCCTATTCCTGTACAAGTACGACGGTTTCCGCGCTGGGAACCACAGCAACTCCCAAATCAGTTACTATTACTGTGCCTCCTTTGGTGGATGGAACAATTAGCAATCCCACGCAGACAATTAATTATAATACGATACCCGCTCAAATTTTGGCAAGCGCTGCTTCAGGGGGTGAATGCAGTAGTTATTCATACCAGTGGTATTCTTCCCCGAATAATTCCACCTTCAGCACAATTTCCGGGGCCACCGGGCAAAATTACCAGCCTCCAGCGCTGACCGCTACCACTTACTATAAACGTTATGTGGCTTGTGGAAGTTTGAATGGCTACACTACCAATACCGCAACAGTCACTGTGTATCCTCAACTAGTTCCAGGAAATGTCGATGAAGCGGATGGACCTCCGAATTACGTAACAATCAATTACAATACAAGCCCGGGGGGCATTGCATTATTTAACGTCAGTGGAGGAAATGGTACCTATACTTATCAGTGGCAAAGTTCGCCTAATAACAGCACCTGGACCCCGATTTCAGGCGCCACTTCCTCCACTTATATTCCTGGTCAACTCACTACATCCATATATTACAATGTTGCTGTGACCAGTAATTACGCGACGCTAAATAGTACTTCCTTTACAGTTACCGTCAACCCAGAAGTTTTTCCAGGAGTAATTGCACAATCTTTCATTACCATTGCATCGAACACCAGTCCGGGTGAAGTAACGGCCACCGCGGCTACAGGAGGGGGATGCGGAGGAAGCTACCTCTATCAATGGCAAATTTCCTCTGACGGAATTAATTTTTCGAGCATCTCGGGAGCTACCTCAGCAAGCTATACCCCTCTCCCTGTAACTGCAAATACATGGTACCGCAGACAAGTGAATTGCTCCAATGACTTAGAGTACACTAACAATTGTCAGGTAACCATCGCCTCAACCAATACTAATCTTAACTTTTCCCGATTACGTTCCATATTAAAAGCTGGCGTAATGGATACCGTCACTGCTGATGCACTTACCAGCCCTTTCGATGTAGCTCAAACAACGCAATACTTTGACGGACTCAGTAGATTAGTCCAATCCGTGGCGAAGCAATCTAGCCCTTTGCAGTACGATATGGTGCAATCCATTATATATGATAATTTTGGTAGACAGTCACAGCAATACCTTCCATATACAGCAACAACCAATGACGGCAATTATAAATCCACGGCCCTAATCGATCAAAATACATTCAATTCGTCACAATTCCCAGGCGAGCAATTCTATTACGGTGAAGTAGAATTCGAAGCTTCACCATTAAACAGATCATTAAATTCCTATTCACCTGGTTTAAACTGGGTAGGAAATAGCACTGGCATATCTACTCAATACTTGGTGAATACTGCGAGTGATAGTGTACAAATCTGGAGTATCAGTTCCATTCAACTCAGCCTTCCTGTAAATGGCGGAGCGTACCAACCGGGTCAGTTAATAAAAAATTTAACTGTTGATGAGGAAGGTCATCAAATGGTAGAATATGTTGACAAATTGGGAAGAGCAGTTTTAAAAAAAGTTCAAGTATCAGCGGCTCCATCAACAGGGCATTCAGGTTGGCTCAACACCTATTATATATATGATAGCTTGCAAAACTTGCGTGTGATTATGCAGCCTCAAGCAGTCGCATTGATCAATGGGAGTTGGACAATCAGTACAAACATTGCTAATGAGCTCTGTTTCCGATATGAATATGACGGCCGGAGAAGGATCGTTATTAAAAAGCTTCCAGGAGCTGGACAAGTTTGGACAGTTTATGATGCAAGGGACAGGCTTGCGCTATCGCAAGACTCTGCACTGCGCAGCATTCAAAAATGGATGTTCATAAAATATGATGCCGAAAATAGACCTGATTCTTCGGGCTTTATTACAGATCCAACTAACTATAATAATCTTGCTTATCACGACACCCTCGCTTATTATAGTACCAATTACCCTACAGTGAGTTCATATACCAATGAACTACTTACTTTAAGTTTTTATGATGACTATAGCTGGGTGAGTGCATACAGTGCCCCTGTTTCTTCCACTATGGCAACAAATTACACGAGTAACAGTAATTATTTTATTACTACTTACAATGCATCTCCATCTTATGCAGTGGCTATAACTCCATTTATTGTTATGCGAGGAATGCCGACGGGTTCTATGAAAAAAGTGTTAGGAACTAGTAGCCAATATCTTTATACAGCAAATTTTTACGATGATAGAGGAAGAGTCATACAAGTGCAATCTGTCAATTATACGGGAGCTATTGACACCTTGACCATGCAGTATAATTTTGAAGGGGCCCTTCTACGTACCTTATTAAACCACAAAAAAAATGGAAACACTGTGCAAAGCCATATTGTGGAAACAAAGATGGATTATGATCAAGCGTTTCGAGTGAGACACATTTGGAAAAATGTTGACGGAGCCACCAGCGATCAATTGATTGATAGCATGCAATACAATGAATTAGGTCAATTGAATGCCAAGTATATTGGGAACGGCATTGACAGTCTGATCTACAATTATAACATCCGAGGATGGCTAACTGGAATTAATAAAAATTATATTGCTGGGTCAACAAATCATTATTATGGGATGGAAATTGGATATGATAAAACCACTTCTGTTGCCCCAGGAAATACATATCTCTCTCCAGAATTCAACGGAAATGCGGAAGGAATGGTGTGGAAAAGTGCAGGCGATGGAATAAACAGAAAATATGATTTTACTTATGACGATGCAAACAGGCTTAGCACGGCTGCCTTCCTCCAGAACACCACTGGTACCAGTTGGGATAAAAATTATATAGATTTTTCTGTCAGTGGACTGACCTACGATGCAAATGGTAATATTCTTTCGATGAACCAACGAGGGTTCACTGTAGGAGGCTCCTCTGCAGTTGATTCATTAACTTATAGTTACTTGAATACCAATGCAAGTAACAAGTTAATGGGCGTCGTAGACGCAGCCAATAACCCGAATTCTTTGCTAGGGGATTTTCACTATAATTCTACCACAAAGCAATCCAGTGATTATACATACGATGGCAATGGTAACTTATTGACAGATAATAACAAGGTAATTGATAAAACTACCTATAATTTTCTGAATTTACCACAACTGGTTCATATGAAGACAAAAGGTAATATTTCTTATACCTATGATGCTGGAGGCGCCAAACTCACAAAAGTGATTACAGATAGTACGGATCGCCATTCTACGACTATCACTTATATATCAGGTTTTGTTTATCAACAGACCGATACCATTACCAACCCTGGAGGGGGAACTGATACCTTGCAATATATCGGGCACGAAGAAGGTAGAGTCCGGTGGGCTTATCATAAATATACTACTGGTGCAACGGCCTATAAATATGAATACGACTTTTTCGAAAAAGATAATCTTGGAAATACTAGAATGGTTCTTACACAAGAGAAAGACACGTCTAATTACCTTGCGTCCATGGAAGCTGCTTACCGAGCAACAGAAGTACAGTTATTTTCTAATATCACCACAACCTGTTACCCCCGAGCTTCAGTAAGCGGTTACCCTGACGATCTGACTTATACTAATCCAAACGACAGTGTTTCAAAAGTGGATTACAATGGTACAACGGGTCAGACTACCGGGCCATCTTTATTGCTGAAAGTCATGAGCGGCGACACCGTTAAATTCGGTGTACAGAGTTATTATAACACTGGAACTGGAGGAACCAATAATAGCTCTTTTACAAGCGTGTTGAATACTCTTGCAAACGGACTGTTTAATACATCAGGGGGATCACACGGTACCGTCGCCAATTTGGAAGCAAGTAACAGCACAGTGTATACAGGATTGACAAATTTTCTTTCAAGTGACGATCCAGCCCCTACCGGGTATCCAAAGGCCTATCTAAACTGGATCTTTCTAGACGATCAATTCAATTATGTAAGTAGTCTTAGCGGATCAGTTCAGGCGGCCAGCACAACATATCCAGCCGCAACTCTGAATACTGTCGCACCTGGATCCCAGCTCAGTTTAACAAAGAGTGGATATTTGTATATTTGGGTAAGTAATGAGACACAAGGTTGGGATGTATTCTTTGACAATCTTTCCGTACAATATAAGCAAGGTCCTCTCTTGGAAATGAATAATTATTACCCATTTGGTCTAACTATGCAAGGATTGAGCGACAAAGCCATCAAAACAAATTACGCTGAAAATAAATACCGGTATAATCAGGGAACTGAAATGCAAAATAAAGAATTTAGCGATGGAACGGGCTTGGAAATGTATGAAACCAGTTTCAGAGGGTTTGACCCACAGTTAGGGAGGTTTTCACAAATTGACCCGATGGCAGACAGAACTCACTTTTTTAGTTCATATGCTTATGCAAACAATAACCCAATCTCAAGAAATGATCCTACAGGTTTGTTACTGCAAGATCCACAGCAGACAAAGGACATGAATAACACCATGCTCGGTGCCGGAAATCCTGATGATATGGATTATGGCAGTGGCGCCCCGACTGATCCGGAAGAATCAAATTATAGTAACAATAACTTCTGGAGTAATCAAACATTCTGGAGCAGCGTAATTCCTCAATTGAATGCGGGAGGAGACGGAAGTTCATGGTCACGAGATGAAGATGATGCTTGGGTCACTCAATATGCAAATGATCAAACCCAGGGTCAGGGCGCCTGGCAAATTACAAATCAATGGAACGCAAGTTTCATTAGTAAATATAACTCGGAGGTCGAGGGAATAGCGTTAACTCTCCAAGGTCAGGGAATGGATTATACTTGTGAAGACTTTGCGATTACCTGTATCGCAACCTTTGCTATGCAAAATAATCTACCCTTTGCTTTTGCTACTGGTGCCAAAACTTGCGATGCGAGCTCAAGTGAGTACCACAATTTTAGTGATTTCTTAGCCGATGTAAAAACAGTTGCAGGAGCCTCAGATTTAGCTAATCCAAGTAATACAACATCAATTTATCAAAATGATTTACAAGCCGGTGATCTTATCTTATTGGATAACGCTTCAACTGGTGCGGCTCATCATGCCCAAGTTGTAACGAATATTTCATGTGGTGATGATGGTTCAATTAGCGGGGTTGATATAGTTCAGGGTAATCTCTCGATACCAAGGTGGCTTTCAAGTTCAAATCCAAATAGTTGGAACTATGGTGGAACAGTCCCTCAAAATGGATATTGGGATGTTGAGAACGATATTTTTACTAATTGCTCTAAGAACTATTCCATACAAAATTACTCTAGCGCAAATGGAAATTGTTTGGATTTTCGAACGTGGAACTTCTTAAACTGGAATAAAAAATAAATTGTAAGTAAATTAAAATAATAGGATGGTTAAAAAAGTAAAATATTTGAATTTCTTCGTGATTCTCCTTGGTTTGCTAATTGTATTTTTTCGGATATTTAATTCATTTAATGGATTAGGGTGGACTAATTGGGAAATAGTAGTTGTCCCAGGTCTGACAATTGTGGCAATCGTTGTCGCAATAAAAGAGATGCTTAAGAAGAGATTCACTCCTTTACTTATATTGCTATTATTTGTAGCTATCGCCATTTTTATTCCTTTTGAATATATATATGGAGTGATAGATTACAAAATCCAAAAAAAAGCAAGGTCCCTGGTTGTTGAAAAGTTAAATAGCGGTGAGTATGATTCACTTTTGAAAAGTGTAAAATATCCTGAAAATGGGGTTAAAATTGATAACACCGAGGGGCATGTTATCAATTTATATTCAGATAGTAGATTACAACTAATATTTTTTTTTCAAACCTATAATCGAGAAAAGCAGAATTATTGTGGAATACTATACATTTCAAATGAAGGATTTCTAAAAGATAGAACAGTGCAATCTTTTTTATATAGAGAAGTTGATTATAAAAAATTAGATAACAATTGGTATTGGATTAAAACTTATGAAGATATCGGACCAGGGCCTTAATTTTTGTCGTTGCAGATTTAATACAATTTCCTCACGTATGTTAAATTATGATAACGATTAATATTTTAAAAGGACTACTGCATGATGCAAAAGTCCATTATAATTTAAGCAATAGAACTTAAGTTTGGGGGCATAAGTAAAAAATCAGAAGCCAGCTCCAATACCGCTTGCGAAAACGCTGGTAGCGATATTGTGTGAAGATTCTGTTGGGGTCATTTTAATTGCTTTCGGATTAATGGGAGGATAAAGGAATAAGTGAAAAACAGGGTGAAGGCGAATTTTTTCATTTGGGAGATATTATGATAAAAAAGATAGGAAGGTGGATACCCTCCTCCCTCGATCCGCACAGTAAAGACGGACGCTGCTAACCTTGAAACAAAGAGATATAAAATAAGGGGGAAAAAAGATCACCCCGCGACACCTGCTAGTGGCCATTCAAAACTTGCTTTTTTAGGACACGTCAATGATTTTCAAAAAACTGACCCGCCCTTCGACTGGTAGGCTCCTGGAACGGTTGAAAATATTAGTATCCTTATTAAAAGCATCTATATTAATTATCATTATTTGCAGTTGATTGCTTGTCTCGAATTGGCGAAGGCGATTTGTTTTTTTACTGTCATAAACAAAATGTTCGTAAACCTCTAACCAGCCCCATATTTATTTGTTTGATTTAGACCTTTAGTTTTGTTGGTTCAAATCGAAATAGATATGGAACAAGCAAAACAAAATATCGGGGAGCGCAAGCCTCAGCTGAACCGAGAGGACACCTTTCGGTTAATGGAGGAGTTTGAAAAGAATGATAAATTATGTGCTAGCCGTTTTTGCAAGCAGCACGGTATGACGAACGGGACTTTCTACTATTGGATAAAGCGCTATCGCAGGCGGCATTCTGAGACAACAGTATCAAAGGGCTTCATTCCACTGGTGGTAAAAACGACGTCTTCCTATTCTACAGCTGGCCCCGGCTGCTTATTTGCAGAAGTAAATGGCATTCGGCTTTATCAGGCAGTTCCTGCCGAGTATTTAAAACCCTGGCTGGCATCATGAGTAGTATTGTTTTATTTAGCGATCACTACAATTATTATCTGCATGCTGGCAGGACAAGCATGCGTAAATCGTTTGACGGACTGTGCGGTATCATTCAAGGTGAGCTAGGCCGGGAAATGAATGTAAAGGATGTCTTTATTTTCCTGAACAAACAACTCACACACATCAAGATTCTTCTTTATGAGCCAGATCGATATACATTGCTTTATCAGCGGCGCCATAAAGGCCGCTTCACGCTGCCTGCAGCTGGTCCTGAAGGAGGCAGCATACAACCGAAAATCTATTCAAAAGGAAAAATTACTTGACATGAAATACTGTATTGATTTCAGGGTGAATTGTTGTTGTCTGAGTGCGGCCCGCCAACCAATACCAATAAATTTCGAAATTGTTAAATATGAAAACCTCACTTTCTTTTAGCCTTCAAGGTCAATAGTAATGGAAAGAGCTGCTGAAATTGGACTTGTTTTCTGATTTAATAACTCATGGACAGTTCTAAAATTTGGAGAATCATCAATAAAACCCTCTTTACAAGCCATCATTTGATCAACTACAAAATATTCGAGACGCCAGCCTCCTGTGTGTTCATTATTTATAAAAGTCCCTGAAAGCAGATATTTTAAATCTCCATAAGATGGGATATAATTTTTATTATATTGGTCTAAGGCTTCATCCAGAAAGTTCTTTGTTATAACCCTACATCCCACTATATTTTCTCCTAATTCTGGTTCTCCTTCAAGAGGAGAGGAAATTGTATACGGAATCCTAACCGGATTATAAAATAAGTAATACATATTTATTTCAAACCTTTGTTGAAAGTAGGACATTGCTAACTGCTGGTCACTTTCTTTTTTAAATGCCTTATATTTTGAAGTTTCTTCGAATCTAATTGTTTTAGCCCTAACTGACTCCAAATGCTCTTCTTCAGTTTCAAGGAGCCTACCCATTCCCATTCTATTGAAAGGATCTCTGGCCGGTCCTTTGACGCTATCAGAGTATAATTTCTTAGATTGAAGAAAAGCCATTTTACTTCTGACAATTTTACCCTTTCGTCTGAAAATAATCATTAGGCCTATATCAGCAACCTCCCAGTTATCATAATGGCGTCTGCCTCCAATAAAATGTGCTTCGAAGGTATCCCTCCGGTGAACTCCCTATCTAAGATATTAGAAAAAAAGATTACGCTGGTGGTTGCCAGTTATTTGGAAGTAGTTCTTGAACCCGGTTAATGGGATGAGTCGCAATATTGGATAGCACATTTTTCAACCAGTTAAATGGATTGACTTGATGGAGTTTGCAGGAGCCTAGCAGAGAATAAAGCATGGCACTTCGCTGGGCGGCTTCATGTGATCCTGCAAATAAATAGTTCTTTCTTCCGATCGCAACCGGTCTTATTGCATTTTCAACGGGGTTGTTATCAATATTTAATTTCCCGTCCGTGGCATAAAGACTCAATGCATCCCATCTCTGGATGCTATATCCAAGCGCTTTGCCGATCACGCTTCTGGGCAGTACTTCGGGGTAAGCCTGTTTCATCCAGCGTCCCAGTGACTCCAGTATTGGCAAAGCTTCTTCCTGTCGCAGTTCTTGGGTTTGCGTCTCCGTCATGTTTTTCTCTTTTGCCTTGCGCTCTATTTCATAGAGCAGTTGTATTTGCTCTAAGACATGCCTTGCGCGCAACGCATCACTTCCTTGGGCTTCATAAAATTTGCGGCGTGCATGAGCCATGCAATGAAGCAGAGTGATGTCCTTGCGATCTTCGAAGATGTCGTACACCGCATATCCGTCGGTTTGCAGATGTCCTTTAAAGTCTTTGAGTATGCTTTGGGGTCCGTCTCTTCCACGACCCAGTTGGTAATCGAAGAGTACAAGGTCGGATAAACTGTTGTGATAGACCCAATAATACCCACGGTGCGTTTCTCCTTTTTTATCCTTATCCAGCACCTTAATCGGCGTTTCATCAGCGTGCAGATAATTACTGGCCAAGACCTGTTTTTTCAAAGCGTCATACAAGGGTTCGATCAGTTTGCAGGTATTGCTCACCCAATCGGTAATGGTGGAGTAAGCAATATGTACACGTTCTCTTTTAAAACGCTCCTGCTGACGGTGAAGGGGCAGGTGATCCACGTATTTATCAATCACGATTTGCGCCAGCAGGCCCGCTCCCGCAATGGCTTTGGGCAGCGGCCTATCCACCATCGAAGCGATCAGGATGCCTGTATTATCCTCATTTACATATTTTGGACGTACATACCGGTTTACAAATAATTTACCTGGCTCGTACTCGAGCTCTTCAGTAACGTCATCACCGATCCTCCTTAACCCTTCTGTCTGCTCAGGTTCCAGGAGGATCTCTCTGCGTTCCAGGTGCGCTGGCAAGGGCGTTCGAACAGGACGAGATACCTGGATCGAGGCAGGTTCATTGATGATACGCGTATATGCGATTTGCTGAGCGACGGCAGTAGCTTGTTGTTTTTCTGCCGTGAGACCAAGAGGTAATTGCTGAGTGATAGATCGATCTAGCGGCTCAAAGCGTTCGCTTCTTGCAGCAAAGATCATTTTTTTGAGTTGCTCAATTTCGTGGCGCAACTGGATATTGATCAACTGCTGCTCTTCGTATAACGCTTTATAATCAGTAGTGGCTTGCATCTGCAATCAAAAATAAAGCAATAACAGATGTATAAAACACGCATGAATAAATTGAGTATAAATCGGTTTGGAAAATGGATTTTCAAAAATCAGCCGTTTAAAATGTGAATAACTCAGGCTATTTTTTTATATCGCAACCGGTACTGTATTTTTTGTAAGGACACTCCTTGCAAAATAAATTGCAGCTGCTGCCAGTGTATAGACCTGGCATTGTTCTTATCGAGTGATACAGGGATCTCATAGGTACCTTTTTCCAGACGCTTGTAATAAAGAGCAAAACCATCACTTTCCCAGTGCAGCAGTTTAACCTGGTTACGACGGCGGTTGAAGAAAATATAGATATCTCCGCTGAGCGGGTTATGCTCCATCACGGCCAAGACCATGCCGCTCAGGGAATCAAACCCTTTTCGCATATCGGCATGTCCCTGGTATAAATAATAACGCTGATTGCTGCCAAGATGCAACATGATCTAACTAAGAAGTTGCTTTAAATAATCAGGGTGAACAGCCTGATGAAGTTGTATCGTATGTCCGCTTGAAAAGATCACGGACGCAAAAATACCAGGCGCTAAATCTAAAACCTGCAAAGGCGAGAACCCAGCCTGGGCAGGTGAGTCAACACTGCGGAATCGTTTATACCAATAATGGAAATTACCATATGCAACATTAGATTGTTTGCAAAACGCCATCTGGCTTAAGCCGGATGCTTGCCATTCCCTAATTTTGGAAAACATCAGCTCACGCGTATTTGCTTGTTTGGACATCCTAAATAATTTTGCAGGCAAATCTAGTTCGAGGAAATTACTGAACCAATAGGGGTTTTACCGGAGGGATACCTTGCAACGCCTATATTTTCGAAAATAGCTGCGTATAGAATAAATCCAAACAGTTCCAAAACCCGGATGGTCCCATTTTCCTGCTTAGACGCATGCGCAACACACCAGATAAAGAGTACTGATGCCATAATTTCGGTGAAAAACCAGGTTACGGGTGTTCCAAAAATCATAAGTTGAGTTTAATAAGTGAGTGATAAATGGTCATATATTTGGTAATAAGTACCGGCTTCTTAACTTTTACTTATGTTGATACAGGAAGAGCATCTGTAAAATTATTAAAGCTACTTAATGTTGTCATTGTTGATAATGTTGCGATTGATCTAATAAATTCCTTGCGTTACATTTTTACTTTTGGTTACGAACCAGTTTTTATTTATTGACTTTCCGAAACCTCTGAAATGTGTTTCACGTTGCCTTTGAACTGCTTGTGAACTTATGCTTCTTGTTGTTTTACAAATTGTACATTCACTAACAACCTTACTTCGTTGCTAACTGCAATATTTGCTGTCTCTGTAAGTAATCCAAAGTTGACGCCGAAATCTTTCCGATTTATTTTTCCATTCAGTGAAAAACCAATCTTTGTATTACCTCCTTGGTCTTGATTTACACCACCTAATTCGGCATCCAAAATAATTTTTTTGCTTACTCCCCGCATGGTAAAAATTCCATGAACCTTGTATTTTTCATCGTCCACCTTTTCAACGTTTTGAGTTTCAAAAGTAAGTTTGGGATAATTTGCTTCATCAAAAAAATCAGCTCTCTTTACATGCCCGTCACGTTGATCATTAGATGTAGTAATAGAATTTATGTCTTCCGAAAAATGTCCTTTTGCGGTCACAAAATCGTCTCCCTTGGTTTCCATTGTTTATTCAAATTTTTGAAACTGTCCTGTAACAGTTGAAATCATTAAGTGTTTTAATTTGAATTGAATTTCGGAGTGAACAGGGTCAATCATCCATTTGGTTGTTGCCATTTTTTTTGTTTTATTTATTTGATGTGAATAATATTTACTGATAATTTGTTTCGCCACGAGTAGTCTTGGTTGGAACTTTCGACAAACGAAGTTTGATACCGGAAGAATCGGTGATATCGTAAGCGTCGCCATTCTCGACTGCTGAAGGATTCGCCGCGAGTGCAGCCTGAAGGCGCTCCGTTGTATCGAAGCGCATTTCGAAATGACGCATCCGAGCCGAACCCGCGGGCGATGGTGGAGCACCAAGCCCTTGCCAAGTGTTGATGGCGATGCGATGTTTGAAGGGGCCACCGGCACCGAGGTCTGCAACCTGCATTGGGGGCCACCATCTAGCCAACTCCATGCCAAGGCTCTGATAGAAATCCCGCGCCTTAGCGAGGTCCCCAACATACAGGTGAAGATGTCCGACCTTTGTTCCTTTCGCCGCAGGCTCCTTCTCGGAACCAACTTCATAGGCGCGAAAGACCTGTTCGAGATCCAATGCATAGGCTCCAGGGTGCTCTACCCTATCTGCACCAATGAATGCCAGCCTATTGCCAACGGGCCTGACACCTTTGAATCGTTCAGGTGTCTCCAGGGTGAACTCGATGTTGATGCCATCCGGATCATCCAGATAGATAGACTTCGAGAAGGTGTGGTCCGTCGGGGCGATCGGGTAGCGCATGTCGGTGAACCGCTTGAGCATTCGAGCGAAGTCTCGGTCGTTCGGCGCGTGGATGGCCACGTGGTAGAGACCGCTGTGTCCCTTTAGATACGGTGTTCGCGCGCCGCCATGCAGGACAAGGAGCGTCTCCTCGGCAGTACCGACCTCGATGCTCCCACCATCACTCGCGCGCCGCCATGCAGGACAAGGAGCGTCTCCTCGGCAGTACCGACCTCGATGCTCCCACCATCACTCGCGCGCCGCTCAAAACCGGCAAGCTCCTGCCAAAAGCGCGCCGTCCGTTCTGGATCTCTGACCTCAAGATGAACTGGACCAAAGCTGATGAAATCCTGATCTATCATGTCGTCTGTAGAGTTTTGGGGGGCTTTGACTTGAGACTGCGGGCGAGAAAACTGTCGAGCATCCGGTCTGAAAGGAACCTGGTGAGAAGGACGATGACCCATGCGCCGCGACCAACGGTGTAACGAGTACGAGGCCGCTTGCTGGCGATCGCGTCCGCAATGACTCGACCTGCCTCCGCGGCAGGTAATGCCTTACGGATAGCCGTCTGGGCCTGCGAGATGCTTGAATGTATGAGCGTGGCGTAGCGACCATGCTGCTCAGTGGTCATTCCGCTGATGATGCGCTCGGCAGTGGCACCCACACGCCCGCTCATTTCCGTCGTCATGGCGCCCGGTTCGACCACGATGACCTTCACTCCAAACAGCTCGACTTCTCGGCGCAATGCATCGCTGACCGCTTCGAGGGCGAACTTCGAGCTAGCATAGGGGCCGTAGTTCGCCATCGCCACCTTGCCTCCAACAGAGCTGATGTTGACGACGGTCCCGCGGCTCTCGATGAGCAAGGGCAACAGCGCCTGCGTCATCGCGACGTGGCCGAAGAGGTTGACATCGTATATACGGCGCCACTCGGAGAGCGGCAACACTTCTACCGGAGCATTGGTCTCGATACCTGCATTGTTAACCAGAGCGCGAAGTGGGCGCCCTTCAGGATCGTCGGCGATGCGCTTCAAGAGCGTGGCAATATCGGCATCGTTGGTGATGTCGAGCATGATCGGCTCGATGTTCGTGACTCGGAGCGCGTCGGCGTCTATACCTCGGCGCACGCCGGCGAGGACATAGAAGCCTCGCTTGGCAAGCTCGCGGGCGGTGGCAGCGCCGATGCCAGTGGAAGCACCGCTCACCACGATGATCTCACTACAAAGAGGTTTTGTTTGAATTGGCATTGTTTTTTATATCTAAAGTTTCTGTTTCCATTTTATTTAAATTCAATTTGTAACTGAATTATTACGCTCCAAAAGTGAATACAAGTTGAAGCGAGAACTATTAGACAATTTTGGAAATAAGTTTTGTGATACACACATTTTGCTTTCGACAACTCCTTTTGTTTTATTTTTTGTGCAGGCAGGTTTCTCAACCTGATTGTTTTGTTTGGCAGGGATTGCTTCACTGCGCTCGCAAAGACGGGAAAAACGCAAATCGTACTAATTCTTTGCCAGTGGAACCTGTACTTCCAATTACTGCTATGTGTTCATTCCAATCGTTTGTATTTAACTACTACAATTTTGTTTTGACAAAGTTAGACAGTATGTTTGTAATATAGAAGTATAGAGTATAGTCTATACATTAAATAAATTTATCCACACTAATTTCGGGCTATGCTAATAAATGAATTATCTAAGCGAATAGGGGTTTCAATTCATACGCTGCGATACTATGAGAATCTTGGATTGATAAAAGGTAAAACAGATGAAAAAATAAAATCAAATAATTACAAACAATATGATGAAATCCTCGTAGAAAGGATAAATTGGATAATTGCGGCAAAAAAAGTGGGTTTCACCTTAGCTGAAATTAAAACATTATTAGAGGCTTGGTTTAATAAAAAAATAACAGCAAATCAAAAGATTGAAATAGGTGAAAAGAAAATTAGGGAAGTTGATATTAAAATAAATCAACTAAAAGATGTAAAAAAATTTTTGGTTCGGGCGAAAAAGGATGTTGAAAATGGATTATGCTAGATTGCTTTCGTTATTTCTTTCCATTAATTAGTGATGATGCCATTCCCTATAGATACCTAAACTTGCCGTAGTTTGGGGTGTTTTAATTTACTTGAATCATTGCTATTATTAAACACCTCTTTTTCTGTATTTTTTCTTCGGATGTTTGGTATTGTAGAAAAAATGCTACTCTTGATCCATTCTTATTGTTTTCCTTTGACCCACATTTAGATTGATTCTCTGGTCATTTCTGGATCAGCAATAAGCAAAATGAGTGGATCAAGGGCTCCGAAATCTCCACTTTAATGTCCGGATCCCTGCGGAACTTCACCGGGAAGCCGCCAATTACTCAGCCACTAAAAACATGTCGTTGAATGAATTTGTCCGGCTTGCGATTGATTTTACACTACGAAAATCAACCGATCCACTCAAAAATATTGGTGAAGGAATAAATAGCGAAAAAGTACGCAAAATGCGTATTTTCTATTACCTTTACAAAGCTCATACATGAAAGTACATCTATTGAAAAAACAGACCATTGAAAACTATGCAGAGAAAAATGCAAGGAGTCGAAGTTCGTTTAAGTTATGGCTATTAACCATAAAAGGCGCAGATTGGGACAGGCCCGAAGATATTTTGAATACTTTTCGTTCGGCGGATTTATTAGGCACTGGCACCGATCGGGTGGTGTTTGATATTGGCGGAAATAACTATCGAATGATTTGTCATTATGTTTTTGGCGAAAAAGAAGTGCACTTATTCGTATGTTGGATAGGCATCCACGCTGAATATACAAAGCTTTGTAATGATAAGAAACAATACAGCATAAGTAACTATTAAAAAAATAAAAAATGGAAACACTGCCCTATAAGGTCATTAAAACCGAAAAGCAGTATTACGAATATTGTAATATTTTGGAAGAACTTGTTATGCTTAAAAAGAAAAACAAGCAACAGCGGGATACCATTGAATTATTAACTGTCCTTATCGAAAAATGGGACGATGATCATAGTACCTTTGGAGATGCAGATCCTATTGAATTGCTAAAGTACCTGATGATTGAAAATAAATTAAAGGCTATTGCGCTCGCAGGGTTATTTGGAGTCAGCAAGAGCCTTGTATCTGACATTCTCAATTACAGAAGAGGTTTGTCCAAGGATATTATTCGAAAATTAGCTGACCGTTTTAAATTATCGCAAGAAGTATTTAACAAGCCATACAAGCTTGTATCTCCTTTGAATGCTCATTTGAAAGATGCCAGCGTGATGAATACAAGGAAGAAACTTTCCAAAGCTGTTTAGAAGTAAATGTAAACATTAGAATTAGAGCGTTTCAAGTAAGGCCGATAGCAAGAGAATCAGCCAGCGACAAAAAAATTCATTTTCTTATTGTTGCCAAATACATCCTTGCACGTTAGAATACGGATGGATATTCACGCAATTTCTCAATCAAGCCGTAGCCTGATTTTTGAAACAACTGTTTTAAGTAACGAAAGCTCAGCGGATAGGGAACCCAACGGTTTGCGTTATTCATATCATATTCGACAATTAAAAACAGGGCATCCATACTACTAATATCAATAAAGTAAATCCGGTCAAAATCTAACCTGAACCCCTGGATTCATATAACTCCATATCTTAAGCCATTGATGTCTTTTTTAAAATTTCGTCGGAATTGAGGAAATTTTACCATTATCATCAAATTCCAGGAACTCGGGAGATAAAGTCAATTGGCTGGGTCGGTCGAAAACGGAGAATTTAAAGGTAAATTCTAATTTTGAAGCCTTGCAGGCGAATCTATTTATCTCTGAATAACACAAGCCTTCTTTATTATTTTTTCTACTGCAACCGGGCTCACTTAAATTGAAAGCCCCATTTTTTTTGTAAATGATGAGTTGAATTATCGTTGCTCTATTTGGGCTATACCTCCCCCGTTTTCGGGATTGATTCTGATTCAATTTCGATTTAGATTCGTGAATCGTGAAAAGGTTAATTTTTTTAATCATTTTGGTCGCTGTATCCAGTTGCATGATAATAACATCATGCACCAAAATGGGACAGCCAGCTTATGATCTAGCAAACGAAAGAGGAATAGTAACTACCATTGCCGGGCCCAGTTTTCTACTTACTACTGGCCCAGGAACGGCTGCATCTTTTCGCGGCCCTTCCGGAGTGGCTGTAGATGGCGCGGGAAATGTATATGTAGCAGATCAGTTTAATAATATGATCCGGAAGATTAGTCCTTCTGGAGCCGTGAGAACTCTGGCCGGGACTGGTGCTTATGGTTCAGTCAATGGTAGCGGCGCGACCGCTTCTTTTTCCGAACCTACCGGAGTAGCTTTAGACGTCAAAGGAAATCTATATGTGGCAGATTTCGGTAATAACCTCATCCGAAAGATCGATACATCTGGCTCAGTAAGTACCCTGGCTGGAAGCGGCACTCCAGCTTCAACCGATGGCCAAGGCGTGGGTGCCTCCTTTGATGCACCTGCCGGAGTGGCTGTAGATGCTGCGGGAAATGTATATGTAGCAGATGAATATAATAACCAGATCCGAAAGATCTCCCCAACGGGGTTCGTAAGCACCCTCGCTGGTAACGGTAACACGGGTTCATCAAATGGCGCCGGCACGGCTGCCTCTTTTTATTATCCTACAGGTGTCGCTGTAGATGTCGCCGGAAATGTATATGTGGCAGATTGGAATAATAACATGGTCCGAATGATCGACCCCTTGGGCGTAGTGACCACCCTGGCTGGTAATGGTATTGCTGGTTATCCCAATGGCCCTGTCCCAGGTGCTAATTTGGATTATCCTTATGGAATTGCTATAGATGCTACTGGAAATCTTTATGTGGGGTCAGAGGGTCTTAATCTAATAGAAAAAATCAGCCCGTCTGGAGTAGTTGTCACCCTGGCAGGTAAGGAGGGTGATATTGGTGATGCCAATGGTACGGTTAGCGAAGCATCTTTTTTTTCTCCATTAGGAGTAGCGGTTGATGCGGCAGAAAATGTCTATGTGGCAGATTATGGGAATAACCTGATTCGGAAGATTAGTCCTTCTGGAGACGTGAGCACTCTGGCCGGGAGTGGTGCTTATGGTTCAACCAATTCAACTGCTACAGCTTCATTTAATAGTCCTAACGGTGTTGCAGTAGATGACATAGGCGATATATATGTTGCGGATTACTTCAATAACGTGATCCGAGCGATCAGCCCGTCTGGTGTAGTGGGCACCATGGCTGGCACCGGTAGCGTTGGCGCAGCCAATGGTATCGACCTGCTCGCTACTTTTAATTATCCTTATGGAGTAGCAGTAGATGGCTCGGGAAATATATATGTGGCAGATGTTCACAATAACATGATCCGAAAGATCACCTCTTTCGGAGAAGTGGGCACCTTAGCTGGTAGTGGTAAAGAAGGTCATGCCAATGGCACAGGCACGGCTGCCTCGTTTTTTAGTCCTCAGGGAGTTGCTGTAGATGCAGCGGGAAATGTGTATGTGGCGGATCAGGGTAATAACCTGATCCGGAAGATCACGTCTTCTGGCGCTGTGACCACCCTGGCTGGCAGTGGAGCTTCAGGCTCGGTTAATGGCATGGGCACGGCTGCCTCGTTTTTTGGTCCTACTGGACTAGCAGTAGATGCCGCGGGAAATGTATATGTTGCGGATCAGCTTAATAACATGATCCGAAAGATCAATTCATCTGGTGTAGTGAGCACCCTGGCTGGGAGCGGTACTTCAGGTTCAAGTGATGGCACAGGCACGGGTGCTTCTTTTTATCAACCCAGCGGAGTATGCGTAGATGCCTCTGGAAATATATATGTTGCTGATCAGTTTAATAACGTGATCCGAAAGATCATTCCATCCGGCCTAGTGGTCACATGGGCCGGTAATGGTACCATTGGTTCATCGAATGGCACAGGCTACACTGCTAGCTTTAATCGACCTACCGGTGTAGCGGTAGATGCCGTGGGAAATGTATACGTGGCCGATGCGGGTAATAACCTGATCCGGAAGATCACCACACCCTAACCTGCTGGAGCCAATAAAAAAACTTTAACTCGATGACGCAAAATGGCTTTTATGAGAAGCCCATTTTGTTTATTGACTCAAACCGGAAAGCTCTACCTACTGGCTTTGTCGCAATCGCCCCCCAGCTTGTCGTCTTCTGCCCCATTATTAGTCTAAAGAGATTTGTACCTTTATTGAGATGAGCAATGATTTCCATGGAATGCAAATTCAATAATTTAGTTAATGAAATCCTGAAAAATGACCATCATCACCAAGGCGGCAAAAAATTGTAGAAGGACATTATTATTCTCTGTTATTTTATTTTTCTCGACGCAGAATTTTGCGCAAGGGCCTTCAATTTTGTCTATGTTTAAGAGCAAAGAAACAAATGCTGTCTGTTTCTCTAGTTTGCTTCAAAGCGATAATAGGTCTTCAAAGGCCTGCCCCCGTTTACTTCAAATCCTTGAACGGAATGGGATAAAGTACAAGTTTATTGAATCCACAAAGGATATTTGGCCTAGAGACTTTATGCCAATTCAAGTGGATGATAATCGGTTTATTCAATTCCGATATGAACCGTCCTATTTAGAAGGATATCGTTATCTTCAGTCTGATCCAAAAGTTGTTACTAAAGCAAATGGAATCGATTGTCAATATTCTGATATCAATTTTGATGGTGGGAATTTGGTCAATTGGTGTGATCGGGCAATTGTAACTGATAGAATATTTCGTGAAAACTCGGAATTCACGAATAAAACACAGCTTATAAGCGAACTTGAAAAACTACTCGCGGTGGAAATAATAGTCATTCCGCAAATTAATTCAGATTTGACCGGTCATGCCGATGGGCTGGTCAGGTTTGTTGACAGGACAACCTTATTAGGCAACAATCGAGAAAAAGAATATGCGTATTGGACAAAAAAGATGGCTAAAATATTGAAAGAACACAACCTGGATTACATTGATTTTCCATTTTTCGAGGATAAAAATAGACAACATCCAGAATCGGCCATTGGCTGCTATGTTAACTTTTTAGAAGTTGGGGATTTAATTTTGCTTCCTGTTTTCGGGAAGGATGATAATATGGATGCGGGAGTATTCGAAAAATTTAAGAAGATTTATCCGGATAGAATTATTGAGACCATCAACATCAATGAGATAGGAGTTCATGGCGGACTATTGAATTGTATAACCTGGACGATAAAAGAATAGGGTATATTCAGTCCAGCTCTTTGCGATATCCGGGCTCAGTATCCCCTTAAGCCTGACCCACCGCAGGCCGCCCGAACACCGGAACGATATACAAGAATACCAAATCAGCTTTCTTTCACAATTCCTTTCAGCTTTCGATCGCAGATTGACCATCTCATTGAACCACCGGAAGTTCGGATCCTGCTTTTTGGATTCCATCATTTTCTGAATTTCCTCTGAGTCATGGTAGATGAGGCCCCCAATTCTTTTATAAGGTAGAACCCCCTTCATTCGCATGGCCTGCAAAGTACCAGGTGAGATTCCGAGTAGTTTTCTGACTTCACGGGATTTGAGTCATTTTTTAGTAGGATACCCTCCATGCTCTCTGAGAAGCGTTTTAATTTCAAATAAAAGTTGCCGTTTAAAATTACTAAGTTCATCAACAGTGAGCAGTTGATCCAGATAGATACGAGGCTTTTCAAAAAAATTCTTTTTCGATGTTTCATTCTTCACATTTTCCATAACACACTTTTTAATAATTATTAAATTGAATCAAAAATAATTCATTTCTCCACGGACTAATCAACATGTTCAAAAAGCGAATATGTGTTATTATTTAATTTTATTTTTGCATCGGTTTAACAATTCCTGAGTGTTCGAAGCAAGGAGAATTGACTCATTTTCAAATTAAATGACTCGGCTTAATAGACTCATCCTCCTTTTTTGAAAAACTCTTCAATCGTTCCCTTAGATCCTGCATGTCCTCACTCACTTTCACATCTAAGATTTTTGCATAGTGCTGGGTGGTTCTTAGATTCCTATGACCAAGCATCTTACCTACCGTTTCCATGGGCACTCCATTGCTTAAAGTAACCGTAGTAGCGAACGTGTGACGGGCACAATGAAAAGTCAATTCCTTCTTAAACCCACAGATATCGCTGATTTCTTTTAAGTAACTATTCAACCGCTGGTTACTTAAATGAGGTAGTATTTTTCCATCGCTATTTATCTTGGGTTGAAGCTTGTATTTTTCAATGATCTCCTGAGCTACCGGTAAAATCGGGATTTTGGAGACCGAATCGGTTTTTGTCCGGGTGATAAATATCCATTGGAGCCCATCTATCCCAATCCTGACGTCCTGGGAAGTCAATTTCATAAGATCACTATAAGACAAGCCGGTAAAACAGCTAAATAAAAAAATATCTTTGACCCGACCCAGCCTCGACCCTAACACTTTTTTATTGATCAAAACTTCCAGCTCAACTTTCAATAGATAATTTCGGTTAGTTTCCTTTATTTTCAGTTTATACTTGGCAAAGGGGTCTTTAACTAACCAATCATTATTCACGCATTGCCGGATGATTTTTCTCAATTTTTTGATATTTCCCATAGCAGAATTGTGCTGCATTCCCTGGACGGATTTTAGATAAAACTCGTATTCCGTGAGAAATTGATAGTTAAGGCTTAAAATGGAAATGTCAGCTTCATTGAATTTCCATAGAATAAACTTTTTTAAAGAGCTTAACGCTGACTTAAACCTTTTGAATGTTCCTGCAGAGTATTCTGTCCCTACCAATTGACCAAATTGCTGATTATGGTACTCATAAATCTGAACCAGACGGTATTCTCTTTCGTTAGTTATACCTAAAAGTTTCATTTTAGCCAGTTCGGCCGTGATTTTATAACCTTTTATCTCGCCCTCTCGCTGAATCTCGAAAATTTTTCCCTGCACCGAATCCAGATAGCTGTTCAATTGAATCGCCTCCTCCGTTCTCCCAACCGCCCGGCCGTTTGATTGGTTCCATTTGGCTCGCTCACAGCCTCGTTAGATGCTTAATTCCAAACGTTTTCCATCCACTGTAATTCTCAGATAAATAGGTAGTTTACCGCCTTTGAATTTGCTCCCTTGTTTTAAGAAGAAGAAAGACTTAAAAGATTTGTTCATACTACACGTATTTTTTCGTTTTAAAATTACGCTTGTAGTAGCCTTGAAAGACGACATCAAAATGCTAAAACCCTTTATGGCATTGAACTTGGCTTGATTTGGTGCGTCCTAGTGAAGAAAAAAAAGGACGCTCGAATCACGCACCAGAACTTTGGTATTATATGGGGTATTTTGGTATACTCCAAAAACAAAAAGCCCTGCAAATCCAGACTTTGCAGGGCTT
>Ga0302221_10000538_pt1 | contig 27848 bp, 13 predicted proteins | sample II_Palsa_E2_1_FD_193517 | JGI IMG/M metagenome (GOLD analysis project Ga0302221, IMG submission 193517) | Peat permafrost microbial communities from Stordalen Mire near Abisko, Sweden - II_Palsa_E2_1 | ecosystem: Environmental > Terrestrial > Soil > Palsa > Peat permafrost | place: Sweden... | reverse complement strand
TCCATGGATGTGGCGCCTCGCTCCGCTTTCCTCGCAGCTGTTGTGCTCCCTAGTGAACGAACTGCGGTCATGGGTGCCATCAACGTGGTCAAGACATCAGCGCAAAGTCTGGGACCGACTATAACTGGTATCCTAGCCCATCACAACTTGTTCTGGGTAGCGTTCGTGATGGCTGGTTCGTTGAAGGCGACATATGACTTGGGTATGCTGGCTGTTTTCGCAGGCCACAAGACGAGGGAGGAGAGGGACGAGGAACAAAGACAGGCCGAGGAGGATGAATTAATGAGGGAGAGTGAGGACCCGAATGAGCGATAAGGTGGTAGTGAATCTTCTGGTTCGTTGCAAGTGCATGGTGTTTCAACTTTTCGAATACCCCGCCTGATGTGGAAATATGTTGGCGCAAGTCACTTTTTATGAAACCAATAAGAGAAGCATTTATCTTTCTTTGCACCACTATATTCTATTTCCTCACTCGAAGTTTTGAGAGGACGAAGTCAGCGTAGTTGCCGCTAAGGAACGCTAAAACTATTTCTCAGCTCTGCCCCTGAATATCAACCAGCAAGTGCTATTTTCGCTCGTACGTTCTTCAGGCGAACGAGCCGCGCTTCAATATTTACACCATATTTGCTCCTACCACTTACTTACTAAATGTTTTTCTTGTACCTTATCCTTTAGAGTCAAGGAAGGATCATTTCGCCGAGGATGAATGGCAATCTGAACAACAGTGAAAAATGAAGCCTTTTAGATAACGCAAATCTTGCGTCGCTTTAGAAATTACCACTATGTACCCATGGTTCGGCGTCTTAATATGTGACATGAGACTAAGGAGATAGACGAATATATATTTCTGATCCAGTGACGGGAATCAGGCGGGTTTCCTGTGGAAGCCCTGTGGGTCAGCTGAAGAAGTACGGAGATGCGGACAGCAAAACTCAAACTTTATCTCGAGGGAGACCAAGTTGTTTATCTGAAGCGCGGCTTATGCGGGAGAAACGTTGTGCCGTAGATTACTCATGTTTGTGGCTTTGTGGCTTAAAAATGTTCCTTGGAGTTGCATTGCATGATCTCGCCAAATCACCTAAATTGCACGTCACTCGAAAGGGAGGTGAGGGTTTCGGGATACAAAGAGGTGATATTAAATGCATCCTTTCTACAGAACTAGCTAATGTTGAACTGAGCGAGAAACATGACTCGAATAGCGCGCTCGAAGCACGAAAATTAAAGAACTATACGATACGCATGGTCGACAACCGGAAAGCCTTCCGGATTAGAACGGCGAGCTTAGACGGTAGATGTGTTTGTCTCGACTGCCCGCTTCTCGTCCAGAGGTCCATGCTCCACGGCTATCTCCTTCTCGACCTCGTTCATATCCAAGTGGGCGACCTCAGCGTTCTCGCCGTCGAAGATCTTGCAGAGTTCCTCGAGAGTTGGGCCCCGGGTCTCAACGTAGAAGAAGTAGACGAATGCGAGTTCAATGAAGATCCAGACGGTGTAGAATGCGATGAAGCCGTATTGTGGGTGGACGTTTGCCCAGGCGATGGGGTTGGTCTGGTTGCCGAGTACCAATGCAGCTTGGACAGTCAAGTTCATGATCATGAGTCCCTTGGCTCTCAGCTTATAGGGGAGAATCTCAAGCGCGTACGCGACGAGAAGACCTGACCACGCGAGGGAATAGAAGACACCGAAGAGCCAAACGAAAGCGACCTGAGGATATCCCGAAGTCTTCACATTGCCGGTCTTCTCGAATTGCGCAGCTGTGATGGTCCACGCCAAAAACATCAAGCACATTCCGGTCGTCGCCGTGAGGAAGAGTGGTCGTCGTCCCACACGGTCAACGAGGAAAGCGCAACCAACACTGACAATCAAACTCAGCAGTGTTTGGCCTCCGTTGAGCTGTGGAATGTGCTTAGTAAGAGAGCCAAAGGTTAGACTTGGAAAGCTTACAGGGATCTTCTTGCTTTGCTCTGTAATGCCCATGCTGTTGTAGATCAGGTTGATATAGTTGCTGAAAAGAGCGTTCCCAGAGTATTGCGAAATTACACCAAGCGAAACAAGGAGAGACAATCTGTAGCGGTTGCCCTTAGTCCTCAGGAAGTCAAGATAGCTGCTCGACTTTTTGTATTCAAATTCGAGCCTGAGAGTTTCCTTGATTTCGCGGAACTCGAAGGAGACTGTTGCGTTCTGCCTGTCACCATTGGCGTGGTAATGGGCGAGGATGGTTTCGGCCTCTTCGTAACGCTCCTTAGAGATGAGCCAACGTGGGGATTCTGGGACCCAGTAGATGAATGTGAGTTGGATCAATGCGGGCATACATTGAAGAAGAGCTAGGGTTCTCCATGACCAACTATTAGGGATTGTTGAGGTAGCCCAAGCAATCCACGCAACGACTAGACACGTTAGTCTCATTCTGCAGCTCTCATAAAACAGATATCTTACAAAGAGCCCCCAAATTCCATAGACAGTTGTAAATGGCAGTGACCTTGCCTCGATGTTGGGGATGGCAAAGCTCAGTGAGTAAAACTGGAGAGCTCATCTGGGCCAACGAGTTGCCAAAACCAAGAATGAATCGACCAGCGACGTACACTGGAAGTTTATTAGCACTAATTCTCGAACGATTTCTAATCTGTGGGTCTAAGTTATATGCTCACTTCCGTAGTCGTTGGCAAAGGTTCCAATCAGACCGCCGAGAATCATGAAGACACCACCAACCGCAATAGGAGTTCTTCGTCCCCACCAATCTGCCATATAAGGCCTAGCATGCAATTAGTCCTTATCCCATCATATGTTTCAGTTGAGGGACAGCTTACACAAGAGGGAATGAGATCAAAGAACCAATTTGGTAAACAGAGTTCATGAAACCCAATTTGCTTCCCGTGGGGTTGCCGAAATAGTCTTGCCATAATGTGATATTCTGAGAGGTGTTCAACATCATTCTGTTGCCAGGTATTAGTTTTGAGACCTTTCAAGATAGAGACTTAGGAAACATACCCATCGTATCCAGTGGTTGCGGATGCCACGCAGAGCACAGCACACCAAAAGTAAAGCTTTCGCAGGCCTGGGTCTGAATACCAATTAACCTTCTCAAACTCAGGCGCTTCGGCCTGAGCCACCTCCAGCTCCGACTGATGGGTTGCAACACCAATGGCGACCATCTTGTCAAGTGGCGAATGACTGCTGATGAGGGTGATATTGGTTCTTCTGTGTTCGTGAGAAGCTCACTTCGAGGAGGATGACAAGAATTCGAACTCTTCAGATGAGAGCCAGGACCCATGGTACTCTTAAAGAAATCCATTGTCAGAATAATGGTATCCTCAAGTCGTTTACCCGGCTAGCGGCGGCAGGATAAAGAGGAGTTTTCTGCATATCGTCTCCTGAATGTAACGCTCGTCGTCTATCCCTTTCTGGTTCGCATATAGGATTAAACATGATACTAGGGATCTAGAATCTGGTCCAGAGAGCCAATGAATTCACCAGGGCAAAGCTACTAACTTACAATTTCGAGGTCGCGGATAAACACGATCGACCCGAAACCATGGCTGGAAAACATTAGCTAGACATGTGTGGTGATTTCGGAATGGAAACATGTTGTGAGAAACTAGGGGACCGCCTTCCCTTCGCACACGATCCCTGATCCGTCCATTGAATTCTCAACCTAACCCCGCACGCCACAAAAACTGGGGTGTGGGGAAGACGTTTCAAGGTGCTCGGGAGACAGGGCTGATGCTTTTAGGCTCAACGGCAAGCTCTACCGGCTAAATAGGATAATACCCGAAATCATACAGGGCGTCTTGGAGTTTCGAGGCCGTGTTTGTTATTCAGACTTGCGCAAAACGTTCTGTTTGGCCCTTGATGGATTGGCGTACATGGCAAGACGGAACGAACTCCCTGCTTAAAACCCACCTCAATTATGGAGGACGGCAGATTTACAGTCGCTGCAGCGGGCGGGATCCTTGGCCCGCACGGCAATATAGGGCGGGGAGGAGAGCATCATTACCACACTTGGATGGAACGCAGACCCTGTAAACAAAACTGCACGAGAAGCGATCTTCTCCCGGGATGCTGGACTGTAGCATCGAGATTCGAGACTCAAAAAAATGGTTGAATGAATGTTGAAACGAGCATAAGCGGTAATTCGCTCTGGCGGCGTCATAACTGTGGAAATTTGTATCCTATGGCACAATTCGGTGGCGCAGTATCAGTCAGTCGATTCTACTTGCTGTCTTTGCTCGCCGCTGCTGCTGCTAAACCTCCGGTTGTGATTTTCCCCCACTTTCGCCAAGAACATTTTCCACCGCAGCAGCTTTAAGTTTGACTCTGCCTCAACCAATACTAGCATTGAAATCAGTGACTTCTGTTTAGTAGGATTGGACTCAAGGTAACACGGTCCCTGCCGTAGATCTAGAATATTTCTCCAACAACGACACATATTCACCTTAGATTGGAGAGTATTGATTTGTGCCTTTTGGAGCAGATATTGCTGGTTCTCGAGCTTCTGGATCTTGAGATTCAGCCACAACCTGGTTCGAGCGGACGCTATTCCAGAAAGAGGTAGCGAAAAGGAAGGTCCGGCACGTGATCATTTCTCTTCCTGAAGATTCCAGATGATTAAGCTCCCCTTAACAAGCTTCCGCATTTGGAATCTGTCATTCAGAACATCCAATGTATTATTTAGGCATCTTCTCCCATGCGGTCGAAGGGATCCAGAAGAGTGCTCGAGGCACTTAGCCGCGTCAGCGGCGTCAAAGAGTGCCATGGATCGCACGTGGCATCTTCGACGCTTCTCAGAAGGCTAAGCTTTGTCGTCCGCCTCGATACAGTTCTTTAGCAATCAGCTCAAGAGCACCACAAGTCTGACTGTTGTCTACAAACTACCATGCAACCCCACAGTCCCACATTCCAATCCGGCCTTACGAACAAGTCACGGACTCACACCATAAAGTTACCCAACCCAGACACCGCTGCTCCACAGCTCCCAACTCCGGGGCCGTGCCTCCACTTTCACCACATTCCACTAGCTGGTCCTTAGACCGCAGTACTTGGCGAGGCTTCCCATGCCGCGAACCAAGCAACGCCTGCCAAGTGCAATTGGTTTTTTTTGTGTTTTTTGCATCACACGTTTAGACCGTCGCTACTGGTAGCTCGTAAAGACCAAAGAAGAAGACAGTCGGCCCGTTTGAGTCGCCCTGTCACTTGACTTTGAGATTCAGTTATGTGAGAGGAAGACGCCGCGCGAGAGGGACGCCGTGCTCGAGCATTTGCACGCTGATTGGTCAGGAGGACGTCGGGGAGGACGGTGAAGCCGTGAAGGGTGATCGATAACCGCAAGCAGAAAAACCTGAAGTTCAAATACGGTGTCGGCCGTGAAGGAGGCGAGGAGACAAATGAGCTGAGTGTTTGAGCTCACAAGCGGATAGAAGGAATCATGCTAGAGTGCGGCGAGCCAGCTTTCTGGCTCGGATTTCTGGATGGAGAGACGGGAGCATTTTCCGAGTTGCTTCTGGTTCGGTAACGCACCACCCTCTCTGGCTTTTCTCTAGTATTTGATCGTATCCGGGTTGTCGTCTAAGGGCCCGTTTGGCACCCTCCGGATACCAGTATTTATACCAGTATCCAAATACTAGTTTTCGGATATTTCGAAAAACGTATTTGCCCTATTTTCGAATACTGATGACGAATACTGGTATTTAGATACTAAGTATTCGTCCTTATATAAATTCCAGTATTCTAGAATTTATTTATAATAAATAAATTCTTAATTATACTTTTTTTAAATACTTGCTTAAACGTTATTATAAGTATTAAAAACGTATACTTTTAAGAGATTATATATATTATAATATAATTATATTTTAATTATATTATTTATAATTTTAAATAATATATTTTAAGCCGAGTTTAATATTAAATTTAAATTAATTATTATTTAAATTATTTTAAATAATACCAAATACTAAAAAACTATATATTATAATAAAATTCCGATAAAAATCTCTTTTTGGAAAGACTTTTATAAAACTTAAAATCTTTTATTTTATAATAATTTATATTAATATTAAAAATAATTATATATATTATTTAAAATATTTAATAAATTAATTAAATAAAATTATATTTATTTAAATATATTTTTATTAAAGAAAATATATATATATATTTTTATATTATAGACTAATTAATATTAAATTATTATATTTAAAAAAATTCTTAAAATTAAAATAAATAATATTTTAATATATATTTATTATATATTTTAATATTTAAAAATTATTATTAATTATTAATCTAGAATCTTTTATAAAGTCTTTATTATAACGACGGGATTATTATAAAGATTAAAGAAATATAAAGTTTAATATAATTTAGTTATATTTAAAAATATTAAATTAAAGTTTAAAGATAAAAAAAAATCTTAACTTAAATATTTCTTTTATTAGTTTAATTAGTTTTATATTAAGATATTAAATATCTTAAAATATAATAAATCTTATAATAATATTAATTATTATATTATTCTTTCTTTAAAGAAAATCTAAATATTTTTATTTAAATTATATCTTAATATTAAAAATTTATAAATTATTATTTCTTAAAATATTTAAATATATTTAATCTTAAAATAATTCTTTATTATAATAATTTAATTAATAGTTTAATTTAATTAATTTTTTATATTTATTATATATATAATCTTTATATCTTAATTTAATAATATTTTAATATATATAATAAATAATTTAATTTTATCTTTAAAATTATAATAATTATTTTAAAATCTAAAATAAATAATAAAGCTAATTAAAATATTAAAATTATATTTATAATTTTTTTTTTATTCTTTATAATAAATTTTTTTATAACTAAAATAATAGATTTATTAAATCTTTATTTAAATTATTAAATTTTTTTTTATTAATATTAATTTTTTCTTTAAAGTAATAATTTTTTAATATTTTTAATTATATTTTTTTATTATTTTATTCTTATTTCTTTTAGCTTTATTATAATTTTTTTTAATAATAATAAATTAAATAATCTTTAAATAAAAGTCATTATAAAAAATATATTTAAAATAATTAATATTTTTAATATTAAGCTTAATTCTTTCTTGATAAACTAAATAATTTATAATAATTTAATTAATATTATTAAAATATTTCTTTTCTTCTTTAATAGCGGCAATAATTTTCTTTTAAATAAATATTTTATTTTAATACTTTTTGTAAAAACTAGTAAGTATAATAATTTTAATTATAAATATTATTAATTTTTTATTAATTAAAAAAGACTTTTTATCGTCTTTATTATTAAAAGTTATATTTTTATTATATTTAATAATAATCTTTTTATTATTTTAATTAATAACTATAACTTTATTATTATTATCGAATAATTTAAATTTATTTTTAAAATTATTAAAAATATAATTTTTATTATTTTTGATATTATTATTATTATTATTATATTTAAGAATCACGACGATTAATTTTTCTTTATCGTTATTATTACTTTTAGTTCTCTTAATTATGATTTTATTAATCATTACTTTAAGGATTTTATTATATTAAACTTAACGTATTTATTATTCTTAAATTATTTCTTTTATAACTCTATTGTTTAAATAATTAATTATATATATTTTTTTATTAATTATTTTTATTATAAAGATTAAATAATTAAAGTTATTTAATTTAATTAAAATATTAATTATTTTTTAATAAACTTTATTATACGATATTTTAAGTTTTTTATTATATTTTAAATATTTAATATTTATTCTTTTAAAGATTTTAAGATAAATTAAACTTAAAGTTAATTATTATAAACTAATATTATTATTATTCTTAAGAAGTAAAGATAAGTGTAACGCTCACAGTCCGTCGTGATAGAAGCAAGCTTCAATACGTTGGTGGGTTGGGGTCTTAGGCAGGGAGCCTTGATAAGTCCAGTGGGTATCACCGAGTGATGCCCTGAAGTATTGCGCAGTTACAAGTATGTAAGAAATACTATTTGAGTTGAGCACGAAGCTCCTATCTACTGGGGGAAAGCCCCGACTATATAGTCCTTCGTGTTCCTATGGAGCCCTGCTCCCATGGAGTCCCTGGGAATGGAGTCCGTTCTCGTTTTAGGGCTCCATCCCTCGGGACTCCATCACGTGATGGACTCCATCACGTGACCTAATCCTTCATGTGACCTCGTCACATGCCATTGGGTTCTCTGTGACGTTTTCCTTTTAACGTCCGAGCCTCAGGCCTCAATGGTGGTTCGTAACAATAAGCAGCAAGTAATAAAAATTAGATTTTAAATAAAGGTTTATAACTTTAAATAAATAATTATTACTAGTTTATCTTTAAAGGCACGTGAGTCGGGATACGGGATAAAAATCTTAAAGAAATATTAAATAGGAATTTTTTTAATAAATATAGTTATATAATAAGAAATAAAAAAAATAATATTAAAGTTTTTAATAAAATCTTTAAAATATTTATTAATTTTATCTCTGCTTTTATCGATAAGAGTTTAGATATTATAACTTATTATTATTTTTATAATCTTTATTAAAATTATTTTCTTAAATATAATAAATTTAAATATTAAGTTTAATTAATAATTTAATTTTATCGGGATTTTATTTATAATAATATTTAAGTTTAAGAATAATATTTTTAAAGTTAAAAATAAAATATTATTAATTATTAAGATTTTATTTTTTTTACTCGACTTTATAATATAGTTTATTATAAAATAATTAAAAAAATAATATTTTTTTAATCTTTTATTTTAATTTATTATTAATTTTTTTAATTTTTGATTTAAGATTAATTTAATCGAATAATAAGTTTTTTAAATTTTTATATAATTTATTTATATAAAAAATTAATTAAATTTTATAAAATATTAATAATTTTAAGTAATATAAATATTCTTTTATTTTTTAAATTAAGAATAATTTAATCAAGAAATAATTAAGTTTATTTAATAATTAATTTATTTTTTATATTTTTTTAATTATATAAATATAGTTCTTTAAATTAAAGTTAGATTTTTATTATTTTTTATTAATTTATTTAATTTAATATTTTTAAGCTTATTTTATATATATTTTAATATATATTATAATATTATTAATTTTTTTTATTTATTATTATATTTTTTATTTATTTAATTTCTTTATTAATATCCGGAATTTATTAATTATTAATGTTTAATTAAAGTCTAAGCGGGGCTTATAATTATAATTAATTATTAAAAGGAATAAATAATCTTAATAATATTTAATATAAATAAAAAATTAATTTAATTATCTTAAAAATAATTAATAAATAATTTTAAGTAAATATTAATAATTTAATTAATTATTTTAGTTTATTTATTAATTTAAATATATTTTATTATTAAAAGCTTTAATTTTATTTTTATTAACTTTAATAATTTATTTATAAAGTTAAAAATAAACTAAAGTCTTTAATCATTAATAATCATTAAAGAATAATCTTAAAATCTTTAAATATATTAATAATATAAAAACGTTATTATTTTAATAATTATATTTTTATTTATAAAGAGATTAATATATTATTTAAATAATTAGTTTATTATAATAAAAATATAATTATAATTATTATTAATAAATCTAAAAAAATAAAAGTTTATAAATAAATTATTTTATATATATAATAAAACGGACAAGAAGTAAAGTATATCCGGGATCTTATTTCTGGATTTATAAGATTATTAATATATATAATAATTTATTATATAAATATTAATATTATTATTTAAATTTAATTATTAATAATAAAGCTTAATTAATTATTTTATCTTATTTCTTTTCGGATATATTATTATTATAATATAAATTTATTAAAAAATTTATATTTTTAAATTATTATAATTATTAAAAATTATTAATTTTTTATTATAAAGTAATAATTTATTATTTAGTTTTTAAGAGAAAGTATAATTTTAAACTTTTATTTATTTTTTATTTAACTCGAGATTAAAATAATTTATTTATAATATTTTTTTTATTATTTTTAAATTTTTAATATAAAGTTTAATAAAGTCCTTTTTCTTATTGTTTTTTATTTTAATTAATATTAAGATTATTTTTAATAAAAGAATTATTTTAGTCTTTTTAACTTCTTTCGTTATTTTTTAAATTAATATAAATTTATTTTTTTATAATAAAATATTAATAATAATATTCTTTTTATTAAAGTAATAAATAATCTAATAATAAAAATATAATAATAAATTTATTTATTAAATTTATTATTTATTTAAAAGTTTTTTTATTTTAAAATATTTTAATATTTTATAATTAATAATAATTAAAAAATTTAATAAACTAATAAGTTTTACTCGTTATTTCTTAAATATTAAGATAATAATAAATATTTCCTTGTCGTAAATCTTATAATAAGTCTTGACTCTTTAAAGAATTTTTAAGTAAAAGATAATAAAATATTATTTATTATTTTAAAAATATTTTTAAAAAATTATTCCGGCAATAATTAAATCCGAATAATTAATCTTAATTTTAGTTTTATAATTATATTAAAAATAAAAAAATATAAGAATAAATATAAAGATTATTTTTAATTAATAAAAAATATTTAATTATTTTTTATTTAATTCTAGTTTTAATAACTTATTCTTTTTTATTAAATAATTAAAAAATTTAAAGATATATTTATATACTTAAATAAATTTTTAATAAAAATTATAAAATTTTAAAAATAATTAAACTTTTTTTTTATTAAAAATATTTTTTAATTTTATATAATAATAATCTTAATAAGATTTATTTATATATTATAATCTAATATTATAAAGTCTAAAAATATTATTTTAATAATCTTAAATTTATATTTATAAATATTAATTTATAGTTTTATTTTTTAAAGTTTATATAAAATTATTTTAATATATTATTAATATTTTTTTTTATTCTTAAAGAAAATAAATATATTATTAATATATATTAAATAAAAGTTATTTAAATAATTTATAAGAATTATATTAATATATTATTAAAATATTACCGGATTATTATATAATTTAAAGAAAAGAATAATTAGTTTAAAAAAATTATATTTTATTTAAAATATTATTTATATTATAGATTTAGATTTTATTTATATATAATTAAATATATATTTTATATTAAGTTTAATAAATATTAATAAATTAATTAATTAATTAAGAATTTTAATAATTAATAATAAAAAATATTAATTTTTCTTGATTAAAATATTAAGTTAATAATAATTAATATAAAAATATAAACTTTTGTTTTTTTTTATAAATAAAATAAATAATAAATAAAAAAAAATCCGATAACTTAAAGAATTTTTTTTTTAGATTTTTTATTAAATATTTTTTTATTTTTTTAAGTTTTAAAATATTTATTTTATATAAATAAATTATTATTATAAAGAATTCCGGTTTATTAAATCTTAATTTATAATTAAATAATTAAAATTAAAGAAATATATTAATATTTTTCTTTAAAAAAATATTAATTAATTTATATAATTATAAAGATAATATAATTTTTAATTTTTTAATTTTAATAATATTTAAAATTATAATATTATTAAAAATATTTTACTTATTTTTATCAAAAGAATATATTATATTCTTGATTAAAATATAATATTTTATTAATTAATTCTTAAAAAAAGTTTTTTTCTTTAATTATTTAAAGATAATTTTTTATTAAAAAAGGAGTCTTTATTTAATTTTTTTAAGAATATAATTAATTTTATTAATAATTATAAATTTATTATAATTATTAATTTTTTTTATATTTCTTTAAAATATAATAATCTCGATTAAATAAATATTATTATTATTTTAATTATTTATATTCACGATATTAAGATTTAATTTTTTTTTTCTTTATTAATATTTTTTTTTTATATTTAAAGATTATTAAATAATAATCTAAATTAATTCTCTTTAATTTCTTATTAAGATTTTATACTTAAATTCTTAAAAATATAAACAAGTATATTTATTATTTTATTTTCTTGTTAATAATTTTTATTAAAGAGTCGATCTTAATAATTTAAGTCTTATTAATCTATTTTATAATTTTTTAGCTAATAGAAATATTTATATTAATAATTTAATAAAATATTATATTTTATAAATTTTTTTTTTAAATATAATATTATAAAAATCAAGTTTAATAATAAAAAAATATTATTAAAATTATTTATAATCATTAAGCTTTAAGTTTAGCTTAATAATTTATTATATAGTTTTATTAAATTAATCATTAAATTCTTAAAGAAGAATTAATTTTTTAAGTTTATATATTAATATATAAAATATTTTTATTAAAGAATAAATAAGATTTTAATTAATTAAAGTATAAATATTTATTCTTATATTTATTAAAATATTAAAAAACTTAATCTTAAGTCTTTAATTTATTTTATAATTAATAAATAATTATCTTTTATTAATAAATTAAATTAAGTTTATAAATCTTTAATAAAGATATTATTTTAAAATAATTATCTTTAAGCTTAAAGCTAAACTTTTTTTATATTCTTATTAAAAGTTTTATTATTTAATAAATATTAATTAATATCCTTGTCTTTAAAGTTTAATTTATTATTATTATAAATATTTAAGTAAAAGTTAAATTAATTTTCTTTAATAAATATTAATTTATTTAATTCCGGATAATTCTTTTTTTAATATCTTGTTTTTTTATATTTATAATAACGTGCTTTATTTATTTTATTAATTTTATTTTTAAGTTTATAATAAGATAATTTTTTTAATTAAAAGAAATTTAATCGAGTAACGACAAGAGCGTCACGTGGTCTACTTATATATATTAATCAAGAAATTATATATCGGCAAATATTTTTAATTTAATATTTTTTTATATATTATTAATTTTTAATAAAGAGAAGTTTATTTTCTTACTTTATATATTATTTAATTAATTTTTTAATTATATTAAATTTCTTATCTCTTAAGTTTTTAAATAATTTAAAATTTATTTTATTTAATAATTTATTATATTAATTTATTAATAATTTATTTAACTTAATCGCGAAATAATTAAAATTTATTTAAAAGATTAAGAAAAATTAATTTTTTTATTTAAGTCTTTAATATTTCTCTTTAGTCTCTTGTCGGACTATTTCTTTATTCTTGTTATAAACTTATTAAAGAATTTTAAAGATTTAGTCGATTAAGAAAATAAGATTAATTAAATCAAGCTTTAATTAATTTTTAATAAAGTTCTTAACTTCGTTAAATATTAAATAAATAATATAAATAATTTTAAAAAATTTATTATTAAATTTATAAGAATTTTATATTAATTTATTTTTTATATTAAAAATCTAATTATCGATAAAATAATTTTTTTTTTTATAAAAAAAACAAGATTCTTAATTCTAATAAATCTTTAATATTTAAAAAAGCTTTTAATTATAAAGATAAAAAAAATAATAGATTTTTATTTAAGATTAAATTATAATATTTTAAAAAAGGTCTCTTGATTTACTTAAAGATTTATTTACTTTTTTCTTTATTTTATTATATTTAATAAAGTTAATTACTCTTTATCGTAATAATTTTTAGTAAAAATCTTTTATTTATTAAATTATTCTATAAGCTAATTAATATATTAATAAAATCTTTAATTAAACTTAATATATTTATTAATAAATTCTTTAAAATAAATAAATAATTTTTAATAAATTTTTTATTTATAAATTAATTAAATTAATTTTGGATTTTTTTTAATTATTTAATTTTTAAACTTAATTAATAATTTAATAATATTTTTTATTAAGATAAAATTAAGATATTCTTTATAATAATATACGTTCGTGATATCGAATTTAATGTCTTTAGTTTTAGCACGCTTTCGTTCCTTGCTTTTAAGTTCAAAGACAATAAGCTAAAGAATATTATTTTCTTAAAAGATATTATTAAGCTTAGCCTTTCCGAAACTTAGCTTATAATAAATATTTATTATAATAAAGCTAAAAGAGATAAAATAAAACCATTTATTATTTTTTTTTATTTAAGATTAATAAACTAAAATTAATATAAAGTTTTAAGTTAGTTTTTTAATTTAAGAATAATAAATTAAAACTAATAATTTTATTTTTTTATTTTAAGTTAATAAATTAAAATTAATTTAAAGTCTTTATTATTTTAACTTAATAAAAAGAAATTAATAATCGTTTTATTTTAAGAAAATATTATTTACTTTAATTAAAGATTTAACTTTAAGATTAATTAAATTATAAAGAATAATATCGTTTACTTTAATTAAAGATTTAACTTTAAGATTAATTAAATTATAAAAAATATAAATTTTATTTTATTTTAAGTTAATAAAAAATTAATTATTACTTTACTTTATTTTAAATTAATAAACTAAAATTAATTATTTATATATCTTATATTAAATATTAAATATAATATTTTATTTCTTATACTTTAAGAATAATTTAAATTCTTTATCAAGAATATATTAATCGTCTTTATAAGCCGGGTTAAGTAAACTTAATATTATATAATAATAAAATTATTATAAAAATTAAAAAAATATAAAGTTTAATATAATTTAATTATATTTAAAAATATTAAATTAAAGCTTAAAAACAAGAAAAAAATCTTAATTTAAATACTTTTTTTATTAATTTAATTAATTTTATATTAAGACATTAAGTATTTTGGAATATAATAAATCTTATAACGATATTAATTATTATATTTATTATATTAAATATATTTTTTAAATATATTATAAAATAACTTAATATATATATAAAAGTTTATTTTTAAATTATAAAAAACTTTTAATTTATTTCTTATTTTAATAATTATATTAATATTTTAAATAAGATTTATATTTATATTTTTTTTAATATTAAAGAATAAATTTTTTTAAAAAATTATAAAGGATTTCTCTTTTATAATATTTTTATTATTTATATTTTTAATTTATAGTTTTATTTTATATATCTCGAATAAAAAAACTTTATAAATAATTAAAGAATTTTAATTAATATAATTTTAAAAAAATATTTTAAAATATTTAATAATAAATATTATTTAAATAATATAAAATATATTAATATTAAAAATATTATTTTTTTTTAAAAAAAATAAAATATTATTTATATAAAATTATTATAATTAAAGATATTCTTAAAATATATTAAAAACTTTTTAATTTATAATATTTAATATTAAAAAATAAAATTAAAAAAATCTTTAAAATATTAATAAAATATAATTTATTAATTTAATTATAAATTATTTTTATTATTTATAATTTATATAATTTTATTTAAAAACACGATATTATAAATAATAATATTTTTAAAATAAAAAAGTTTAAAATAAAAAAAATAAAAAAATAAAATAAAAATATAATATTTTTAATTATATATTAAAGAATAAATATTTTTTATATTTAGATTATAAAAAATATATTTAAATAATAATAAATTTATATTAATACTCGAAGTAAAATAAATTTAATAATAAAAGTAAAATAAAAATAAAATTATTTTTTTAGAAATAAGATTAAAATAATAAAGTATTATTTTTTAATATAAAAATATATATAATATATTAATTTATAGTTTAGATTAAAGACTTAAATTTAAATTATTTTATATATTAATTAAATATAATTTTAATTTTTAATTTAATATTATATTAATTATTTTAAATATTATTTTAATTAAAAAAAATTTAATTAAAGTACTTAAAAAAATTAAATTTAAAATTTTATTATAATATTAATCTCTTGCTTTTAATATATTTTTTAATATAATATAAACTTTAGTTTTAATAATAATTATTAAAGAATATAAATTTAAAAAAAAAAGTCTTAAAAATTATACTTTAAATAAACTTAAAAATAAAACTTTTAATATAATATTATTATTTTATAAGAATAACTTAATATAAAAATAATATTTTAATTAATTAAAAGTCTTTATTTAAGTCTTAATATTAATTATACGTAACGCTTTATAATATTAAATAATTTATTAATATATTTAATCTTTAATTTTTAAGATTTTATAATTTATTATATAAAAATAAATTTAATTAATAAATAATTAATATATTAAAATTTTTAATACTTAATATAATTTAAAAAATAAATAAAATATATTTAAATATATTAAAAATTATAAATATTAAATTAATAAATATAAAAAAATCTAATTTTAAAATTTTAATAATATTATATAAAAAATAATAAATAAGTATAATAAATATTTTTTAATTTTATTTAATTAATTAATAATATTATATTTTAATAAATAAATAAAAATATTAAAATAACTTTTATTTAATACTTAAAGTTTAAAAAAAAAATTTAATTCGATAATTCTTAAATTAATCTTATTTATTAATTTTTTTTTTAATTTTATTAATAATAGATTTAAATATTTTATTCTTGCTTTTATTATTTTTTTAAAGCTTTATATTTAATATTTTAATATATTTCTTATTTTTATTTAATATATTATTTTTTTATAATATTACTTTTAATTAAACTATATATTTTTTAATATATATTTAATAAATTTAATTCTTGTCGATTTTTTTTTATATATTTATAATAAAATAAATAATAAAATAATTTTTTTTTAATATATTTAAAATATAATTAAAATATAATAAAATTATTATTATTTTTATTTTATTTAAGTCTATTTATATACTTTTAATAAATATTATAAATAATATTAAAAACTTATTAATAAATCGACTTATTTAATAAAAATTTTTTTTTTTATAAAAGTATATTATTTATAATATTTATAATTTAATTAATTATTTTTAAAAGATTTACTTTAACTAAAAGTTTTTTTTTATTTTTATAGTTTTTATATTAAATATTTAAATATATTAATTTATTAAAATTAAATTAATATTATAAAAATTAATTTTAATATAATAAATAATATAAATAATATACTTTATTAATTAATTAACTCGTTAAGCTTAAAGATATTTATAAATAAATTAATTAAAGATTTATAATTTAAATTTCTTAAAAAAATAATTTTATTAAAAAAAGTTTTTTTATAATATTATTAAATTAATTAATATAATTATTAAAATTATCGTCTTTTATAAAAGAATTAAATAATCTTTATTTTAGATTTAAATTTATAATATTTATTATTATAATTTAAACTAATTTAAAGATATAAATATATTTATTAATTATAAAACAAAGCTTAAAAACAAAAACTTTTTGATATCCGGTATTTAATAATAGATATATATTTTAAATTATTAATAATTAATTTTATTCTTTAAATTACTTAAAAAATTATCTTAATATTCCTTCTTTACTTATATCGAATTTAGTTTTGCTTTTTATCTAAAATTAATTATATTCTTTAGCGTAACTTATAACTTATATTTTTTTTAAACTAAAAATAAAATTAATAATATATTAATAATAAAAGAATATATATTTATTTATTCGATATATTCTTTAATTTAAATTCCTAAAATCTTATTATAAACTAGATTAATATTAAAGAAAATATAAAAAGATTATATTTTAATAATAATTATTATATAATCTTATATCTTAAATATATTATTTATAAACTTCCTTTCTTTAATATAACGTCGTATAATCTTAATAAAAATAATCTTTAGTTTATTAGTCTAAAGCATCTAAAAAGACGTCGTCCCGGTCTCTTTTACTTTCGGGATTATTTTTATAATTTATTTTGGACACGTTATTTTAATAATAAATTATTTAATAAAGAAGAAGATATAAGTATTAATTCACGAAGAAGATATAGAGATAAAGTAATTAAATTAATAAAGCTAAAGGATTAAGATATAACGAGTTAGCGGAGATTATTTTAAAATCTCCGAAATTAGAATATTACTTAATATTTGATTTTTGCCAAACGGACCTAAATTTAACGAATACTAGTATTCATGAGTATTCGAATACTGGTATTTGAATACTAGTATCGAAATACTGGTATCCGTAGTCAGTAAATATTCCAAACGGGCCCTAAGCTGTGAGCTGATGAAGAGTCTTCCTCTTGTAGGAATTCCATAAAAATCCAGGAATTACATACGTTGGATGCAACCCCATGGCAAGTTTAAGAGATCAAAATTCGAAGAACAACTGTCCTCAATAACGACGTACTCTTAAGCGCTCTCGCTGTCATTCTGGTACTAGAGATGAAGGCTTTCAGAACTGGATTGATCGTTCACTGTCGTAATAACAAATGTTTAGTATCGAAATCCAGATGAATAGCGGCCCTGGGTTTTATCCGTACCAGCTACTTGGTAAGGACACTAGATATGTCCTTGTATATTCTAGTCGCTACCGGCAGACTGAGATGCCCTTGTTTAGAAGTAGCGTAAACCAGGGTACCTGTAAGAACTTTCAACACGGAGACTTCTCCAACGCCCAAGCATGGGCAAGTAAGTTTCAAGTGCTTGGATCAATCATGACTGCTCTACTCATCGTTGAATTCTTCGCATGGAAAAGGTCGAAATATCAAGAAATATATCCTAAAGCGGGCTTCTTCAGCCGCCCAACCATTCCAAATAATGTACCAAGTTCCTTAGTTATACTAGAGTACTCCTCTCGCCGTCAAGCCATCGACAGCTACATACCAAAGCATCGGAAAGAGTCACCATCATAGAGAGTTCTCCCAACTCCAAAGACCGAAAACACCCGAGTAAAATCCAGGCTCCTCTCCACATTACCGGGAAACTCACCGAACCCTTATGCCACACTACCAGAAGAAACACGTCCCAAGTTCTCCACTTACCTCTCCGCAAATACTGTAAAACCTTCCACACTATCACTGGCAAAAACATGAGTCTAACCCACTAAACTAGAACCTGCACGTTCGACCTCGGGTCCCGCCAAGCTAGCCATTCCGTTAGCCCACCCCTCTTCCCGTCTACTTCATCCCCGCATTCTCTAGTGCAAAGACCCTCCTGAACCATAAGTTATCTCCTATTTTCCCTGACTTTAACCGTCGTTCCCGCCAACCGCTCCCTTGGTGCCAAGGGCCCCTCTCCAGCTCTGCGAAGCATTTCAACCGGAAAGGTGGTCGTAACCACAACAGAGTGACGAGCAGGGTGCTGAGCCCCTCGTGTCCCAAAGTATTTCTCTAGACAGGCACATGGTATTGCTAATCGGTCCATGCAAGCATTAACTGGGTGATTAAGTTGCAGAGGGAAAATAGCAGTTGATATAAGTAGGGAATTGAAGGCTATGAAATTAAGTGTGGGGTGCATAAGTCACTTTGATCAGACAGAAGACGTTGCTTATGTGTCTCGCCTGGTGGGAACCAATTATGTCAACCTTTATCCCCATGAGCACCATAACAAAAGAATAACAGTGCTAGGCTTCGACTTTTTATATGCAAGGTTACTAAAAAGGTATGCTAAAACTGAGGCCAAATATATCTCCACGGATCTACCAATCAATGCTCCCATTTGGTCCACCAGCAGCAAGAGCCTTCTTTGCCTCAAACGGCTTCCTCCCCCTCATCCCCACCCCATTAGGACCGAGCCTCCTATCCAATTTCTCAAAAGGCCCCTCACCACTCTCTCCCTTCTTCACCATCCATTTCTTCGTTCCCAACACGCCATCTAGCTCATGCACAGGCGGCAACTTCAAATACACCATCCCATCCTCCCTTTCCTCAACCGGGAACGTAGCAATGCTGAGCTCCTCATCGTTCTGGCATCTCCCAGCTTGCTCGCCATTCAACTCGAAATTCCGCTTATGGTTCGGACACGAGACCCAAAGCTTATCGTTTGCATCTCCGATTAATCCATCAGAGAGAACAAAAGATCGCTTGTGTGGACACATCTGCTGACTAGCCAACCACTTGCCCTTCACCCTGAACACCGCAAGCTGCGTATCTCCCCTCTTAATAGTCGCCGAGATCCCATTCGGAGCCTCATCCGCGCCCTTAAAATGGCTCGCCTCAATAATTGGCTGCCAAGTAAGAGAAGTCCATTTAGTATTCCTAAAGTCCTCCTTCACGCTCTCCTTAGCCCAATAAACCGGCCTCGTCTGCCCTCTATCCTCCTCCAGTTCCATATTCTGCACTGTGTCAGGAGTGTTATCGAATTGCTGGAATTTCTTGCGGATCTCGGGGCTTTTGATAGCTTCGGCCCATTCATCGAAGAATGTGCCTACTAATTCTTCCATTTGTGCTTCTAGGGAGGCGCAGATGCCCAGCTTGTCTTCGAGGATGACTTCGCGTAGGTATTTGATGCCTCCTGGGAGATTTTCTAGCCAGCGGGCGGTGCGTTGGAGTTTGTCGGCTGTGCGGATGTAGAACATCAGATAGCGGTCGAGGATTGGGATTACATCGTCCGGCGGCACGTCTTTGGCGAAGAGCTCGCTGTGTTTGGGTGATGCGCCGCCGTTGCCGCCTAGGAAGATGTTGAAGCCTTTTTCTGTTGCTATCAGACCGAAGCTTATGATATGTTAGCATTGTTCGGGTCAATCTGGGATATTGAACTGCACTTACTCTTTGTTTTGAGCTTCGGCGCATTCTCGCACACAACCACTTACACCACCTTTCATCTTATGTGGACTCCGGATACTCTTATATCTCTCCTCCAGTCTCACGGCCATGCCAACGCTGTCTCCAATGCCATATCGACACCAGGTAGTGCCCACACAACTCTTCACCGTTCTAAGTGATTTGGCATAAGCGTGACCACTTTCGAATCCCCCCTCAATCAACTCGCTCCAGATAGCAAGAAGATCTTGCTTCTGAGCACCGAACATATCGATTCTTTGTCCACCGGTAATTTTCGTATACAAGTTATACTTTTTGGCCACAGTCCCTAAAACGATGAGTTTATCTGGCGTGATCTCTCCAGCACTCACACGAGGAATGACCGAGAATGTACCATTTCGTTGGATATTACCTAAAAATCGATCGTTTGTCTCCTGAAGACCATGAAGTGGCTTGTCCATAACGTGTTTGTTGTACAGCGTCGAGAATATCGATCCTATACTTGGCTTACATGCCTCGCAGCCTTGACTTGCGGGATCATTCCCAGCTTCTTTCATAACCTCTGCTAGTGTCTTCAGCTTCTTGACCGAAATGATGTTGTAAAGATCTGCTCGAGAATAGTTGAAGTGTGGGCAGATATGGTTCTTAACTTCCTGGCCCATTGACTTCATCGTGGAGTTGAAGATGCTGGTGACCAGAGGCATACATCCTCCACAGCCGGTTCCAGCTTTCGTGCATGATTTCACGTCGCCGATAGACTTGCAGGTGCCACCTTTGACTGCTTGTACCACATCTCCTTTTGTGACATTATGGCACGAGCAAATTTGCGTGTCATCGTCTAGGTCATCTCCTCCATCATCGCCCTCTTTGCTTGCTCCCAGGATGAACTGGCTTGGAGGAATATCCAGTTGCTTCTGGTTCTTGACCATTGGGACCAGCTTCACATAATCTTTTGTGTCACCAATCATCATCCCACCCAGAAGATACTTTCCGTCCATGGTGAACAGGTACTTCTTGTAAACCGCTTGGAATGGATCCTTGTACGTCAAAGCTTTGACTGGAGGGGGGGCTGGACCATCGGTCAATTTTCTCAAAGCATCGGGACTGCCCTCCTTCTTGCGTCCAGCTCGAATAGGAAGATGTTTCGGTCCATCTCTGTCGGCAAAGAAGTCCCCAAAACTTGCGACTTCAACACCCAAAAGCTTCAACTTGGTGCTGAGATCAGGTCTCTTGAACTTTCGATACGAATGAACCTTGGCTTGTGTGAGGTTGAAAGATAGAACATCAGCCATCTCAACACCAGGGGCAATGAGACCAAACGTCTGGTTCTCCCAACTCGCACACTCTCCAATGGCATATATATCCTCCTTACTCGTCCGTAGATCCTCACCAACTACAATCCCACCTCCTCGGTCCGCGCACTTGATTCCCGCTTTTCGTGCCAGCTCATCTCGAGCCTTGATACCAATAGCGAAGCAAATCGTTGAGCATTCCATCTTTTCCCCATCTTCAAATATCACGCCTTTCACCGCATTATCCTCGGTGACTTCAATCTTGCCCACCCTCTTACTGAGTAAAACTTCCAGTCCCATGTCTCGAACTTGCTCAACGACAAGACCACCAGCATCAGCATCCAACTGTCTGCTCAAGACCCACCGGTTCCTCTCGATTAGCTTAACCTTGTCAAAGGCATCTAGATCCATCATGGCCTTCGCAGCTTCGAGGCCGAGGAGTCCTCCGCCAACAACTGCACCAATTGTACCTTTCTGTTTTGCTGAGTAGTCGATGAGTTTTTGCAGGTCTTCGATGGTGCGGTAAACAAAGACACCTGCGGCGTCGTGGCCGGGCGTGTGTCGAGGGAGAAGGGCATCAGAGCCAGTTGCAAGGACGAGGATATCGTATGGGACTGTCTCGCCAGAGGAGCAGGAGACGAGTTTGTGCTCGGGATGGATCTCGGTGACCTTCGTATTGAGGTGGTAGTTGAGGGAGCCAAGTGGACAGGAAGAATACTATGAGCTTCAGTTTAGTGCCTCTATTCCATTGGTGTAGGCAAACTTACCCATTCTTTGGGATTGAGATATAGATTCTCGACCTTTCGGTGTTGGAAAAAAGACGTGAGGCCGACTCGATTATATGCCAAATGTCCCTCCTCACCAATGACAATGATATCGTAGTCACGTCTTTTCGCATCGAGCTTCATTAACTTTTCTCTGGGTTATGGTTAGCGGTTCCCTTTCTTACCAGATGGATGGGCGGTAACACACATAAAGCTTATCCCCACCATCCCCAACCCAACAACCACAACCTTATTCCTCTGTCCGCCATGGCTCTCATTCTTAGACCCGTTCACACCGTTAGATCCATCCTCAACGGGTGCAGATTTAAGTTCCTCGACAGGGATTTGAGGCTGCCAATTGCTTGACATGATGCTCCTATAGCAGTATCTTCGCTCGCAACTTTCCAATCAATAAACAAGCAGGGAGAAGAACACAAGCATAGAAAATGTTTACAACCAGAAGAAGAAAACCCGATCCAAGCCAGAGCTAAAGCTACCGACCAGAACATTGCCATCCGATACCAACGACTCCGTAGGATACCCACCCAGCATACGCCATCTCCCAAGTCCACGGAAAAGTACTCCTCACTATACTGCTCACAGCCAATGGCAGCAGCATTATTTGCAGTAGCCATTCCGGAGAAGCAGATCGCTCATCATGGTCCGCTTACAACTGGGCGCCTTATCGCACTGAGGGTCGCACCGAGGAAATGCTGATAACGAAGGTTGCCTGGCACAAGAAGAAATCTAGCGATCGGCTGGCCTGTTGATAAGGAGAGGTTGGGAGCTATGATTGGCTGGTGGTGAATTGGGAAGCGTTGATTGGAGGTTAGGCGATGTGGGGTGGGAAGATGGCGGAGATGCTAGATTCGATGTTTAGCTGCTTAACACGACGTTGGACAAGTCCTCGAATTGTCCTCGGGGGTTCGGGGATGGAAATTTATTGTCATCAGTGTGCTGAACCTCGTGGTAGATGGAGAAAGTGACACTCACTTCAGTGTCCCAATCAAATGTGGGCCATTTCAACCACTTTCCTCCCGGTGTTTTTTCGGGAGGTTATACATTCAAAGCCTCGTCTCTTCACAGTCCTAGTGATCTGTTCCAACGAAAATTACGTTACTACCATTTTCTTACCTTCAGTTTAGGACATGAATGAATTCACCCACTGTACATTAATGCTTGGTCTCATACAATGGCGAAGGTTGTTGATATTACCGACTCATCTATTATGGAAGACCAGTTTAGTGTAAGATTAATTTTCAGTAATACACGCAAACAAAGCTCTTGCTACAGCATTGTGAAATATCATCCTAAGCGCTCTATCAGAACCTGCCGAGGATGCAAACATACCAAGCGATCCCGGAGCCTCCCAAGCAAAGAGAATGTAAAGCATTTGAGATGCCATTCTTTGCGCCGTGTCTTCATCCTTGGACTCCGACCAGAGAAAATAAAACATCTTGTAACGAGATGGGAGTTGAGTTAAAAGAACATCCAAAACTCCAGGCAAATTACAACAGAGTATCTGTGGAGAAGACCACCCGATGCGAGTGAGGCAGGTTTCAGGAGAGGAGAATACCAGGAGAAGATCAACAGCCCTCGCCGGTATTTTCATCTGACATGCTTCCATAACCTGCATCCTCCATACCAACAATGCGCTTCGTGATAGCCAAACACCGCTCGACCATCTCTCGCTTGATTTCCTTGTCCAAACCACTTCTCTCACACCCCTTACTACCAACCCATACTCTCAGACCGCCAGCCAGCCGCTCCAACACACTTGTGGATTTCTCAGCAACGAGATGATGACCGTTGATCTTCTCCATAAGCTTGAAAGCTGCTGTGAAGCCGAGTAATGTCAAGTTAATAGGATGAATTGTACTAATAATCTTTGGAGCAGCTTCGGGGACAAGAGGGGGTGGGAACCGCTCGAGGTGCGCAATGGCCATGGCACAGCGGAGAGACATTTTGATATCGGGGAGACCAGCCATCGAGGTGCTGGCGTTGATGAAACTGGTTGTTGCATTCTTGCTATTAGGCTTCTCCATCGGTCCGAGGGCTTGCAGTGCTTCTGCGATGCTGGCTCCGCGCGTCTCTTTGACGTGGATAGCACGTGCGACTAGTGCGCGGATCTGAGCGCCGGAACCGATGGGTGCAGTCTTGATGGCGAGCGAGATGTTGTCGATGATGAATTGCTGGGTAGTGAGGTCTGACTCGTTGCTTTGAAGGCTCTTGGCAAGGGCTCGTTGGAGGACGAGACTGGAGTACCATGCTGCGACGGCATCGAGAGGGCTACGAATGGCGAAATCGTCGACAACTCCATCCATGCCCTCGCTTGGACCTTTGGAGTTCTGGGTGGTTGGGAGGTTCCAAGCTAAGTTGTAAGCACGTTGACCAATGCTGTCGGTAAGAACTTCATCACAGCCCTGCTCGAGAAGAGCAATAAGGTACTCGGGAAGTTCATCCTCTTGCTTGACCTTTGTGTGTGCAATCAATCGCTGTAGTTGCTTCGCCTCATTCCACTTCCATCTAGCCATCTTGGCGGCGACTTCCTGGAACATGAAGAATCCATTGAAGCCTGCATTGCCGATCTCCCAGAGAAGGACACGGATATGGAGGGCCTTAAGCATTAAGCGAGCTGGTGTATCGGGCAGAGTTCCTGAAGCCAAGAGAGTTAATGTTAGTCGGCTCTTACTCACGTCGACATCCCCGCCAGCTAATTGAGCATCCAGTGCGATTGACCATGCCTTGACTCGAGCGGCCTCTTGCTGTGGGGTGATTCCGGTAACATAGGTATAGCCCTGAGTGCCAATGACGTTGCGCGTACTGAGTTTCACCATCTTCAAGCACAGAGCGGCAGCCTCAAGGAAGAAGTTGTGGCGAGGAACCCAGACAGTTTGGATGGCTGTAAGCCATGCTTGTCGGCGAACTTGAATCGAAGAGGCTAGAGAAGGTGCAGCAGCAATGGAAGCGCTTTGCGACTTGCCACCCTTTCGTTTCGGCTTCAGCTCGAAAATGGAAGGCAGGAATACGAAGAGAAGAGCACCACAGAGTAAGAAGAACCTGAGATAACCCAACGCTTGGGCCGCCCGAAGGTGATAGCCGAGAACATTGATGTTTAGCGAAGAGTAGAAGGCGTTGCTGAGAGTTCTAAGAAGTTGAACGGGAACAGCAAAGAGACCACGAGCGGCTGGGGAGTCCGTTTCTTGCTCTGCTTCGGAGAAGCCTTCCATGATCATGAGACCTGCCAGAGATCCGACCATTAACTTCCCAAAATAACCACCGTTATTGGCCCAGCCACCATTGGGACCAACTGGTCGGCCTTGTTGATACTGCTCTTGAGGAACAGGGTATGTTTGTTGATTGGTTACACCTACGAAGAGTCAATTTCACATTTCTGACAGAGACATGGAAATGATCTCAAAGATCAAGAATCACGGCAGGTCTCGATATGATAGACCTGTCTTGATTTGGTAAATTTAATCCACTCTCTTCTGATTGTATCAAAAGTCGTGGAACCTTGCGAACCCTTCTTGAATAAACTGAGAAGTAGAGAATCAATAGCTTACTATGCAGTCTACGAATATCATCAGGTACTTGGATCATTCCTTGCGGATCAATACCGCTAGGGCTTGGTCCTGGAGTTGTGTAATCAGATGGATAGGGGAATGGTTGTGCCATTGGTGGTGTAGGAGTGAAGCCCATTGAACCAGAACGGAACAAGGTCTCGAAGGCAGCAAGGCGAGCTTTTTGCTCTGCATTTTCCTCTTGTAATCGCCTGTTGCGCTTTTCGAGGTGATTAATATATTCAGTAGCTTTGCTAAGAACCTATCAAGAGTTAGAACCGCTGTTGTTGAGGTCAATTGGTATAATTCTCAGACTATACACTTCACCGTAAAGGAAAAGCCACCACCAGGTCAATCACTTGTCCAAGGAGAATACAAAAGCCAATTGCGAAGGTATTCACTTTGATGTCGATGAATAAAAAAGATAGGGCCAATGCTGCATCATGTTTTGCAGGCTAAGAATGTTGAAATAGTAAGAGGAAATTTAAGTGGCCTGATTTCGGCTGCTATGGAAAGGAAACAAACTGCATCACTTACAGTGGCTTTGTTCAGCTTGTGAGCAGGTGTCAGGCCTTGCAGCTCCTCCCTATCTGTAATTGTGTCTTCTCCACGGGCGCTCTTTGTCATAATTCGTAGACTGGGTACGCTGTCCCGCAACGCTGCAATCTTATCATTGAGATTTGTTCGGTATCGTTTCTCGATCATATTATGGGCTGTCTTTTTGACTGGCGGATTGGAGTCGTCCTCTTCCTCCTCTTCATCTGCCTCCGCGGATGACTTGCGCTTGCGACTGCGTTCGTGACCGTCGGGAGACGAGATCGAGTGGCTCTTGGTGCTCACGGTTGAGTGCGGACTGTGTTGGGTTCGGTATTGAAGGTGCTGAGGCATCGCGATATTGCGCAATTTCTCTTGCTGTGCTGCAGTGAGCGTATTCATAGTGGAATATGACCCGGCGAAGACTGGGACACGCTCGATTTTTGGTTCGGGAGGCTCCCACGAAAGAGGTGTACTGTATAAATTTGACTCGTAGGGGGAATTTTCCTCCCATGAGGCCGGGAATGGAGCTTCTTCCGCCAGATTGTCGAACGCCACACCAGCGTTACTAAAAGCGAATGATAGAGGATCGAAGGGGTCAAAGACCGAAGGTATGAGTGTCTCGTCGTAAGAATCTTCTGTAGAGTCCATGACGAGAGGCGCTCACTGGGAAGTCGGGGAGGTGAGCTGATAATCCTGCGACCAAAGAAGAGGGAGCAAGGGTAAAACACCTCGTTGGGGGGCAATATCTCAGAATCGTACGTTTCTCCAGCCTGGCACCCGAATGTATTCACATTCTATGGCCCCGCTAGGACCCGATCACGCGATTTTTGGAGCCTGGGCTTGCCACATCCTTGTAAACTTTGTGGATCAGAGTTGCCCGGCGTGCCTGAGGTCTCAAAAAGAGACATGGCTCCACGTGCCGTATAAATTCCATTACTGGTACTGATTATCCTCCCTGTAACATGAATGATGATATTAAGCAGATGCTCAATGTGGGTTCTAATATTCCTTCATGAGGCTCCTTAATCAGCCTACCGTTTTCCAGTGTCCCTGAGATTCTAGAACAATTGAAACCATCCCAATCTTATCGTCCGGCTTTTCGACAGACGACAACGTAGAATGCTGGCTCCCTTGTCCGCA
>Ga0302221_10000534_pt1 | contig 27943 bp, 39 predicted proteins | sample II_Palsa_E2_1_FD_193517 | JGI IMG/M metagenome (GOLD analysis project Ga0302221, IMG submission 193517) | Peat permafrost microbial communities from Stordalen Mire near Abisko, Sweden - II_Palsa_E2_1 | ecosystem: Environmental > Terrestrial > Soil > Palsa > Peat permafrost | place: Sweden... | reverse complement strand
CTTCACATCTACGTTCTCGGGTAGACAGAACCTAACTAACTCACGGATGGTGGTTGTCGGGATGTCTGTCGTGTTGGAGATTTTCATTCATGGTTGCCTCCCAGCAACTAGATACATTGTATCGCATTGTAGTTAGTCTGGCAATGGCACGAAAGTGCCATTACTTCGGTAACTCGGCGGCTTCCCAGAGCGGGTCATGCCATTCCCGTTCTTCTCCGTCCCAGACCAAATCCATCCTCGGACGACCGAGTATCCGCTGGATGGTTTTCTTCAACTTGTCGTAGGGGATATAGTCCCAAGGCTCCCCGTTAGCGTTGATGGTGACCCAATCATCGCCGCTGTGGTTATCCCATCCAACACAGGCAGCGCCGTCAACAAGCTCGGCGTCGGTGAATTTGAATCGTTTGGCGGCGGCTTTCAACTTCTGCTCTTGCGTGTACGTCAGTTCGGTTTCCATTAGCGCACCAGCTTTCCAGCAGCGATGGCTGCTTCGATTTTGGCAAGAGTGTTGGGGTGGTATACGGACAATCCGCTTGGGGCAATCCAGTAGCCATCTGTCCCATCGGGCATTGGAAAATACATGTAGCGATAGATTTTGCTATTGGCCTTCACCTTATCACCGCTCCTCAGGTTTACTTCCATTCATGGTTGCCTCCCAGCAACTAACTACATTGTATCGCATTGTAGTTTTGCTGTCTATGGCACCGAAGTGCCATTACTTAGGTAACTCAGGCGGAATTGGTGGAGTGGGCGGTGCAAAGTCCGACTCAGATTACCGCCATGATATAACGACGTTGACTCTTTCGTCAACCCATGGTAATATGAGAGTCATGAAAGCAGTGGATTTAACAGGTCAACGGTTTGGGATGTTGGTTGTGCGCTGCCGAGCGGCGAATCCTCAAAGAATCGGCAGTGGGGCCAGATGGCTCTGTGATTGTGATTGCGGGAATCAGAAACCCATCACTGGTAGTCACCTACGACAAAAACAAGGCACGCGCAGTTGCGGTTGCAGTAGAGCAAGTGGCGACCCACATCGCCTGCCCCGATTCGCCCGGTCTCTAAGAGCCTCTAAGAGCCTCTTAGACGCCTCTTAGAGACCCTCTAATGTTTTAACGTTCTTACGTTACGTAACGTTGCTAACGTTGCTTACGTGCTTAGGTGTTCATGCGTTGATGTTGCTTAAGGTTTTAGGTGTTGAAGTTCGAAGGAGCGAATGCTCCAACATGGAGAAGGGCCTACGTACTTATGCCTCCTCCCTGTCGAGCAGGTCGAGCTTCGCTCTCAAACCCCAAAACCAACAGCAACCCCAGCCTGTCACATGGGTTTCGGCTGGACTTGAGTATTAAGAAGTAGGCTGCTTGCCACTTTGGGATTTGCTCCCCAAAGTTTTGATCGGTGAGGGGTTTCAGACTCATAGCTGAGGCCCCCACCAGACTATGAGGATCACATGTTTCCACCATCACAACTGCTAACAGATGAAACCGTGAAGGCGCTGCAACTTGGCGGGCTCCCGCCGCTGCACATCGAGTATCTGGGCTGGTTATCTGGCACCGCTGGTGCCATCAATAACTCCAGCAACCCTGTCCGTGCCGCTCACACCTGCCTTGCCAATGACGAGAAGAGGAAGGAGCCCATGCTCGACAAATTCATTGCCCGTAAGCTCGACGCTGCCTGTCCCCGCCGTGTTACCCGTGAGGATCACAGCAAGGTTGACCAGAAGCTCAAGAAGCTCCAAGCCAAGCTCGACCAGTTTGCCGAGGATAACGTTCCACAAGGTGACGCTAAAAACGATGAGGAGGATTTGTAAATGCCAATCACTGTGAATGAATCAAAGTTGTTGGACTTGCTTGAAGAGTGTCTGCCTGTACTCGACTTTGCATCGGGAGGTTATTCCTGTGATGAGACCCTCGGCAAGGTGAGGCTCGTGCTTGAGCTTGCGGGTCGCAAGAAACCACATGAATGGGCCGGGGCGTCTCACCGCTAATGAGTGGGTGAGGTTCCACCGCCTGTTTGACCACGGCGACCAACTGCGGGAGATTCTCGCTGAAATCAAGCGTGACCACCCTAAGGAGTTCAAGGAGATTCGCGATGGTTCCCAAAGCAATTAAGGCGCAAGCCAACCTCAACATGAAACGTGCGCTCACACTTGCGGTGCAGTTAATGCCGCTGGATACGCCCAACGCCGTCATCTACCTACTCGCCAACCGATTTCTGGATGAGGCGTTTCGCTTGAAGATGAGTATTAAAACAGGAGAGTAGGAGATAAGCATGAAGCAAGTGCCGACAAACGACGAAGACGACTGCAAATGTGGGTGCTGGGATCGTAAGGACGGCGTGTGGGCTGGGATGTGTTTCCACTGCGGTCACGACTATTTCAAGGACGAGGCGAAGCCACTGAGCGAATGCACGCACTATCACAGTCAGCCGGAACCGTGGGAAGGATTGGAATGTATCTGTGCGGCGATAGATGCACACCTTCTGATCTGCAAGAATCGGCAGTCCAAGGAGGAAAAGTGAGAGTCCGTGGTGAGGAAATCTGTATCTGCTGTGCACAGGCCCGGCGAGAGATGAAGCGCCTGATTGAATGGGTCAAGCGACTCGAAGCCGAAGTTGCGGCTGCGAACAACGGCTTCGAGGCCCCAAATCAGTCGATTGAGACCCAAAAGGAGGAAAAGTGAGAGTCCGTGGTTTGAATAACAACCGATACACGCACCACAATCCGTCATGGTTCGCTGCCCGTGTACTCGAACGGTTCAAGCGAATACTGGCGCATCCGCGTGAGCACCAAAAGTTCAGCCTCGGCGAATTGAAGAAGGCGTTCAAGATGGGTGTTCAGTTTGGCTACCACAAAGCGCAAGCTGGAATAGCAATTGATTTCCCACATACCGACCGAGGACAGAAACGAGCGGATGAAGAAATGGACGGGTTCCCGTCCATCCCAGCCAAGGAGAAGGAACATGAGTGAAATGATCCCATTGGGTGAGGGTATCGTCCCATTTACAGGGTACAAGTGCGTTCGTTGTCCAGACTGGATCGGCGAGGACGCTGAGGATGTCGTCAACCATCTTGCGACTGAGTACCACCAAAAGCCACACACGCCAGATGCGTTCTGGGATGACATCTCTGGACAATGGGTCGAGCCATGAAACAACCAGACGCATCAGTGTTGTATGAAGCGATCCGGCTGTTGAGACAACATCTCAACGATAACGGATTCTTCGCAGGCGCTCGATGGGATTTCAAACCGAAGGGCACTGAGACGCATCCCGACTGTATGAGACTCACCATCAAGGTTGATATAGAGCCTCTCGAAGATCGGCGAAGCATGGGACGAAGGCTACCTTCTGTTCCGAGGCAACAACGCACCCAGCCTGCAAAGTCTGGTGGGCAAACTGGTATTGCAGAACGACGACGGTGACGTGACAGATCAAATGCGACTGTGGTATAATGGACGTGGAGACGTTTATGGTTTATGAGAAGTACAATCCGAAGGCATCGCCCAAAGAGAAAGCAGCACGCCGATTGCGTGTCGCCGCTGCGATCAAAGCCGACCATGATCGCACGACTCAAGCCGCCCGTGCCGCAGCAGCCAACTCTCCTTATGAGCCACAATCACTCGGAGATTTCATGGCTGGTAAACCAATGGTCGCACTCCCTTTGGACTGCCGACCGAGGAGCAGAAGTGATCTATCTACCATCAGACCCGAAGCCGCAAGGCTATAACGGTTGGCGGTATCTCGCCATAAATCACGATGCGTGCGGCTGTGGTCGTGCCGAAGGCATTGATCGCTATGGCAACAAAGTCTACGACGATTGGCTGTGCGAGTCACACCAAGCGTGCGATGGACATCCTGAAGGAGCGGAACAATGAACGAGTTTTTCTGTAATCACGGACAGGTTGTATCGAGCAAATGCACTGCCTGCACGATCTGAGTATTAGGCTCTATGAGCCGCAATCCAACTCCCACAAATCTTGAAGAGTTCCGCACACAGCTTGAAGCCTTGCTTCGGCTGAACTTACCTTCCGCTGAGGTGAATGTGCGGATGGATATGGGCCCGGCGCGGTTCTACAAGCTCATCAAAGAGGCATACCCAAACTGCATAGGTCTCGAAGACGTTGCTAAGTTCCTCGGGATCGCATGGCGAACTCCGCGTAAGAACCTTTCAAAGCAATGCACCATTGGCGACTGCACGCGCAAATACGCGGCCCGTGGCATGTGCGGTCGTCATTACCAGAAGTGGAGAACGTATGGCGATGCGAACCACGCAGGCAAGGGCAAGGGGCATAGAACCGACCTTGATGAGAGCGACAACACCCCACCCATCACATCAGAGCAAGTAGAGGCACTTAAACGGGACATTGAGACCACCTTTACAGGCATTCATGACAAGTCTTTGCCCAAGTACGCCGCCCCAATTGTGATCTGGACGAAGGAGGAATTGGCTAAAAGACGGTATTAGGGAGTATGGACTATTCCGCCTCTGGCCTGAAACTCACTGAGCAATTTGAATCCTGCTCTCTAACTGCGTACCAAGACATCAAGGGTGTTTGGACTCAGGGCTGGGGTCATACCTTCGGTATCAACGCAGCTTCGCCCCCCATCACCCAACAACAGGCCGACGATTGGCTGCTCGAAGATGTGCAAGCCGCCTGCATCGCTGTAAACCGCTATGTGACTGTCTCCCTTACTCAAGGTCAGTTCGACGCAATGGTCGATTGGGTCTTTAACCTCGGCGTCGGCAACTTCCTATCCAGCACAATGCTCAAGCTACTCAACGCTGGTGATTTCGCAGGTGCGGCAGTCGAGATAGACAAGTGGGATCACTCAAGCGGTCAAGTCATCGCCGGGCTACTCAGACGCAGACAAAGCGAGACCGATGAGTTTAACGGTGTGTAATTCATGACTATCAAAAGCTTCAGCATGTGCAAGTACGAGTTGGTTGTGGGCGACGTTGCTGTGACATGTGATCGACCCTGCCAAGGCGATTACTGCCACGAGCATGAAGCAAAGATCGAGGAAATCGAGGACATGGAGCGCGAGGTACAGCGCATCGTGAACGGTAGTTGAGGAGCGCAATCCCAGATTTTTAATCTGGGTAAGCGACGACTTTGATGGAGAAAGGAGGATACCGTGATTCAGACACAACTAAAACTTCGGATGTGCAAGACACAAGAAAGAATTGCTGAGTCATGGCTTCCTATTCTCGGCTCTGTGTTCAACTTTGCAGTCAGAAAGATAGAACTCAACGCCAAGGACAAAATCTATTTCTCCAAGAACGATTTCCAGAACCTACTGGCGAACCACGGAGAGCGGCTGGAGATTCCTAGCCACACGTTGCAGGGAGTTCTCTGCACTGTGCACGATGCGTGGAAGCGTTGCTTCAAGAAGATTGCTGGCAAGCCACGTCTTAAAGGAATGCGGAACAAACTCACCAGCATTCCGTTTCCTGACCCCATCAAGGCTCCGAAAGGTAATCGCATCACTCTGCCGAGTCTGGGTAGTGTCCGCTTCTACAAGATGGACATTCCAGATGGCAAAATCAAGTGCGGTCGCATGGTCAAACGTGCATCGGGTTGGTATCTCTGCCTGTTCATAGATGCAGAGCCAAAGAAGATTGAGCGGACTGGGTATGGAGAAATTGGAATAGACTCAGGCTTCTCGAATCTACTGACAACTTCGGACGGAGAAATCATCGAACACCCACGGGAGTTGGAAGCCAGTGCAGAACGATTGGCACAAGCACAACGTGGCCACGACAAGCATTTGGCTGCACGCATTCAGGAACGGGTTGCCAACCGCAAGAAAGATAGAAATCACAAGTTAACGACACGATTAGTTTCAGAAAACGTGCTCATCGTGTGGAGCAAGGATAACCACAAAGGAATAGCCAAGAAGTTTGGGAAGAGCGTGAGCAGTTCAGCCCACGCACAGATTCGAGGGATGCTGTCGTACAAGTCGCCCACAAGCGGTACGACATTCATCGAGGCTGCTTCCAAAGATTCCACCAAGACCTGTAACGAATGTGGGAGACCCTCTGGTCCTACAGGACTTGCGGGATTGTCGGTAAGAAGTTGGGTGTGTAGAGACTGTGGAGCCTCGCACGATAGAGACGTAAACGCCGCTATCAACACCCTCAACATCGGGGCAGGATGTGCCCACGAGGTTGCCTATGTCTAACATCGGCAAGTCAGGAATCCCAGAGTTTTACTCTGGGAGCATCAATCGGTATCGGCGTCGTGATCGCGCTGGTGCACTAATGGCTACCGCAACGATGCCCCGACTTAAACCTTTCAATCCACAAGCAAACAAACCACCCACAGCCCTCGGTAACATGGACAAGTTCATCTGGGGCTTGGTGAACAAGCTCATCCGAACCTACTCGATCAACGACTTCATCTTCGAGGGACGTGGCTCAGACTATCGTGATGACATGTACCAGACGGCTTACTGCGCTGTGTTGAGCGCCCAAAGACGGCACTCCAAGAAAGCCAAGAATCCCGCGTATCTCAAGACCTGCATCGTCAATAGCCTGCTCAAGGATGAGCAAGGACAACGTAAGCGCAGACAACAGACAGAGAACAGCGTAGACGAACTGGTGGGGGACAGCGATTGCTTAGCTCACACCACAGCAGCACTGACAGCAGACGACACATCGGCGCAACTCGAAGCACAGCAAGACGTTGAGAAGCTATTCAACCGAGCCAACCTCACAGATAGTGAACGCACAGTAGTCGAGTTGAGCTACGGCTTCGGTCGAGGCGCTGACATCGGGCCGCAGAACGTAGAGCAGACCATGAGGCTTGTTGGTAAGAGCAACAGTTGGGTATCGAGTCGGCTGCAAGCCGCTCACATCAAGCTCAGTGTAGCCAGTGAGCCAGACAACCAACCTACCTCACCCCGGACTGATGAGACGCTACTCATCGACAAGCGTTAACACATGCTCAACACAAGGACACTCAAGAATCATGAGCGACAGACAAGCAACTCCAATCGAAATTGTGATGGCTAAAGGCATCGACCTGCTGGATCAGGTTGATGACGTTCTGTCTGGCAAGACCAAGTGGACGTATGACCATCCGTGCTAAGTCCTGTGTTATCAACAATGGCTGGGAAGTGGAACTTCCCCACCACCCTCCTTTCGCCCGTTTCTGGGCAGGAGGGGGCACTTTCGAAGGGGAGTACATCCCTAATAGGCAGAATGCTTTAGAACGGGGGTGCGGTACACGAACATGTTGAATCGACCTGAATTCGTGGGGAAGTATCCCTAAAAATTTTGGGAGCCAAAAACAAATTAGGAGGGGGCGAAATGTTGAGTATTAGATTTCATGCCCGGCCAACATCGTCACCGCACCCGCTTTGCCCGAGAGTACAACTCGTATAAGTCCGCCCAGCATCGCTGCCGTAATCCCCGTGACAAGGCGTGGAAATATTACGGCGGTCGAGGAATAGAGTTCCGCTTTACCAGCTTCGTCCAATTCATCGCCGAGTTAGGCCCACGTCCCGAAGGTACGACCCTTGATCGCAAAGACAACGATGGTCATTACGAGCCCGGTAACGTGAAGTGGTCAACTCGGTCGGAACAGCGACTCAACAGTCGTTACTTAGGACGGTCAAAGTGCTCGTACATCAAGCACAGGGACATCACGCCTTGTGAGCACGAACCCAAACGATGTCGCGGTTGCTGTAGCCGTTGTTACAACCAGCAAGTGTACCAATCCCTAAAATAAATCAGGAATTCCTCAAGGTCTGAGCCAAAAGCTGGATTACTCCTCTCTGATGACCACCTACGAATATATCGAGCTTGGCTTCGACTTCGGCGACCTAAGCTCCCTCAACTCCCTGTCCTCGGTCGGCTATAAAGTCGTCCATGTTGCCAAGATTCCCTCCTCCCAGTATGAGCCCCCTTACGTCGCCCTGCTGGAGCGTCCCCTTGAGGGTAAGGCTGCCCAAGACGCGGTGGACTATTACAGCAAGCCGGTCGGCCCAGCTATCAGGTCCGTTCAAGAGGGTGCCACTGTCGCAAAGCCCGCAGGGTCAAAGTTTCAGGATGCGCTCGCCTATGCTCGGGAGCATGGTACTGATATTCCGAACTGCGTAGCGTCGTATACATGCCCCGAAACGTGCAGTGTCACTAAGCCATCAGGCCACAATCCTTACGCCGTCTGGGTAGACAACAAACTCGCTTACGATCCGCACGAGAAACAGATAGCCTTCCACTCTAACCCCGCCATCTTCCGCCTGTACGGGGGAGCCAAGGGCGGCGGCAAGAGCCTCTGCCTGCTGTGGGAAGCTATCACCTTCTGCCAGAACATTCCGGGCTGCCACGTCCTGTTGCTTCGCCGAACCTTCCCAGACTTGAACAAAACCCTGATGGATCACTTCAGCAAGAAGATTCCATCCGCTGTTTACGGTGGGCCTCGCAACTGGAACCGTAACGATCACGTTGTGACTTTCCCCAACGGCTCCAAGCTGTGGTTTGGTGCTTGTCAGCATGAGCATGACGTATACGACTACAACGGTGGTGAGTACGTCTTCATCGGAATCGATGAGGCGACAGAGTGGACTTACGAGATGTTCCAGTACCTCACCCTCCAGAACCGCTGCCCGATCAAGATCGACAAGAATGGCAAGCCCGTGGTTCCGTGCATGGCTCTGGCGAGTAACCCCGGAGGCATCGGCTCGGATTGGATTGAGGCTCTGTTCATCGGCAAGAAGAACGAGAAGGGCGAACTCGTCCGCAACATGGAAATCGCCAAAAAGTACACCCACGGCAAGATCACTAAGTACGATCCGAGCCGCTACGCCTACATCTTCTCGTCCGTCTTCGACAACCCAGTATGAGCCCCCTTACGTCGCCCTGGGGACCTCGCAGGCTTGATTAGCGACGAAATTATCACCAAGGAAGAAGCCCGCCGTCTGCTGGGCTTCGTGAAAGAATAATGCCCAAGCTCTTCACCTTCGACGCCTTCGTAAGTGCCCCAGACGCCTTGGCAAAAGCTCAGGCCAAGCGTGAGCGCAAAGCCGCCGTGGTGCCGCAGATCACAGCGGAGCAGGTTAAGGACATGGTTGCTGACCGCAACGATGGTGAACTTGACTACTGGCTTGATTTCGACGAGCTTGCCGCCCTCATCAACGAGCCGTTCCAATCTTTCTGCCTGTGCGGTGAAGAACCTAAGCACGCTGGGCACACTATCATCATGGACGAGAACGGCGTTCCGTCCCTTGGCGAACAGGTCGATACCTTCGTCCAGTTCAATCGCCTCGTCTTCAATCAGGAGTCAAAGTAATGCCCGACACTAACACCGAACTCCTCCCTTTGCTTCGCCAGATTGAAGCTCATCTTGCCGTCCTGCGTGCCAAGGCCGAAGCCGAGGCGCTCCATCTCTCACCCAACGCCAAGCTGGTCTACCGCAAGGTACTCGACGACGCTATCGCCGAGACTCAGCGTGTCATCGGCTGGGCCTATCATGACGCCGCCAAAGCTGAGGCCGAAGCTGCCCGTCAGTACACCCTCGCCCAAGCTGGGATGAAGACGCTCAAGGTTGAAATCGCCGCCGAGACCGAGCGTGTGGCTCCAAAGGTTGCCGATCTCGGCAAGCTGCCCGATGGCACGTATGGCGACACGACAGTCGTGACCGAAGTCAAGAAGGAAATCTAATGTCCGAAATCCATTTAACGCCCGAGCAACTCAAGACCGTGAGTCCCGAATTGAGCGACAAGTTCCCAGATGGGGCCGTCGTCACCTTTGACGAGAATAACAATGGGCGTCTTGTTGATGCCCCGTACTTAGCAGAATTGGCGGATGCCAAGGAAGCGGGGCAACTTATCGAAGACCGCCTCGCCGTGCTGGAGAACCAACGCGAGACCGATCTGTTCGCGGAGCGGTTCCCCGGTCACCAAGACTGGATTCAAGGTTTGGCAGCCGCCGTAGCCAAGCTGGAAGACCGCCTCGCCGCCCTTGAGTCGCAGGTCGGCGACGAAGGGGAGATTGACAATCACCTTGAAGCCTTGGAACAGGGTGGGGACTACTCCATCACCAAGGCTCTGTCCGAAAGACTCGCCGCCATCGAGCGGAAGCTGGTTGGGAAGTATGACGCTACTCACATGTCCAAAGCTTACGATTCGGGCTACAACCGCGCAAAAGCCGAAGCCGAAGACGCCCCGCCCGCCGCGCCTGACGCTCAGACCAAGCAGATAGGTCGGGTTCTCGAAGTCGCTGGTGGACGTGAGGCTCTCGCTAAGTCTTTGAAGTATCCAGCAGGAAAGCCCGCAGCCCCCGCCTGCGGTTTTTACGACGACCAGCGTCCCAAGCCCGAAGGCTCAATCCTGAAACAGCATGAGGAGTTTCATCGGCAATCCACCCCCACGCCCGCCGTGGTGCCGCAGATCACAGCGGAGCACGACCGTCTGGAAACTCAAGACCCGCATTTCGTGAACGGCGGCACGGTTGGTCCCGAACCACCCTTCCACACGATTGGCGCTTACGTTGGATCGAACTTTGACAGATTCAAGATTGGTGACAAATGCGAAGTTTTCGCAGTTGATGTCACCAACCAAACCGTATTTTTCAAGGAGAATAAGTAAATGGCAACATCGACGGTTACACCCCCAGCAGCAGGTAGTGCAGCGCCCCCGGCAGGAACGGGTGCGGGCGCAGGTAGCGGTGCAGGAACAGGCGCAGGAGATTCCGGCGCTGGTGGTGCGGGAGACGGCAAAGGTACGCCCACGACTCCCACCAAGTTAAACATCACTTTCGGCGATGGAGAAGCCGCCGAGTCTTTTGATTTAAGCGAAGAAGCCGCTGTCAGCGAACCTGAATTTAAGTTCGAGCAACTGGACGCCATCAAGGAAAGCAACGCCGACCTGTACAAAGCAGCCAAGGCTGAGTTGAGCAAGGCTGGTCGCTTCGGCAAGGTTGGCGAAAAGATCGGCGTCAAGAGCCCCGAGGATTTCAAGTCCCACGTGGAGCGCATCGACAAGCTGGTCACCACCATCGGTCGTCAGGACGGCAAAGTGGGGCTCGATGCACTGGAAGCCACTATCGGTGAACTGGCTAACACCCTCGTCAACGCCCGCAAGGGTGAGTTCGGCAACTGGTTCGAGAAAGACCCTGCCTCCCTCGCTGGTGCTGCTGCCAAGCTGAACGAGCAATGGGAAAAGACCGACGCCGCTGGATACAACGCCCACATAGCGCAGAAGGCATGGGGTGCCCTTGCCCAAAAAGATGCCGCTGGTTTTAGTGCCGTGGACGCACTGAATGCCCTGTACGACATCCCTGCGATCAAGAATGATCCTCAGGCTCAGAAATTACTCCAGCGTGCGGCCTACACTTTGAACCAAATCTCCCAGCAGTCGGAGTACAAGCCAGACGCCACGCTTAGCCTCAAAGCCAAGGAAGAACAGATTGCCGCCCGCGAAGCCAAGGTGTGGCAAGACCAAACCGATCTGGAAGTCACGCCTATCATCCGTACCGCCGCCCGCAAAGGCTTGTCCTCGTTGGTAAGCGAATTGAAGCGGGACATCACTCCAGAAGAGCGTGCAGAGTATCTCGACACGCTCGAAACGAGTTTCTACCAGCACGCCCAGAAGGACACGAATTTCGCAACCAAGCTCAACGAGTTGGCGCAGAAGCTCGACCGGGAGGGAATCAAGGACTTGGTGAAGACCAGCAAAAACAAGTACATGACCGCCGCCCTGAAGGACTTGTACAAGGCGAAGCTGCTCGACCGTAAGGCTATCCGTGACGAAGCCGCAGGCAAGGGCGAAGCCAACGGCGGCGGGACGGGTGGAGCAGGCAAAGTGAGTTTGCAGTACAGCGGCAAGATGAAGTACGGCGCACCCGATGTCGCCTACGACTACGCCCGCATGAAAGCTGAAGACCCGAACATGCTTGAGAACCACGAGTTCTACATCGTCGGGAAGAAAGAACGGATGCGATGGTAACTGTCAACGCAAAATTCGCAGCCCTTCACCCGAACCTCATCCTGATATTTCTATCTCGGGTTTTTGCAGAGTACGGAAACGTTCCAGAAGGAACTTTCCTGACTTCGCCAGAACAGGCGTGCGTGTGGGACAGCCTTGCTGAGCAGGTGGAACTTGTCCTCACCACTGCCACGCCCGAGAAGGACTATCTCAAACGTCCTCAACCATCAATGGCGGGCCGTCCTTTGGATATTGAGTTCTACCTTCGCCCCGATGTCGTCGTGTTCCGCTTGGCGGGTAAGACCCTCGGCGTGATTGAAAATCTTGCAGTACCAGTGACGGTGAGCTAATGCAATACGTTCAGAGCTTTAACGATTTCGATTTCGCCGTCAAGATGGGCGTGCCCGTCGAGGAACTGACTGAGAAGTTCAACCTCACCCTCGATGAGCTTGACCAAGCTCTTGCCTTCTATCACGACGGCAACAACCTCGATCTTGAGAAGCTACTCGGGTCGAAGGCAGTAGCCGCAGAAGAAGTCGAGGCAGAAGCTCCAGTCGCGTTCGAAATCTCAGAGCCCGAGAAGCCAGACTTCGGCTACCTCGCTGTTCCACGTCATAGCTTCATCTTCGTCAAGCCGCTCCCCAAGGAACACAAGGGACGCCTGATGATTCCGAAAGCCTACGAGAGCGATTCCGACATGGGCTTCGTCGAGTCAGTGGGCAAGGACGTTGCGGATGTCAAGGTCGGCGACTTAGTGCTGTTCGACAAGTACGCAGAAGTAGGTGCGCGATTCAACCTCATCAACCGTGAGGGGGAGTTGGTGGATTTGATTCAGATGATGGAAGTTAACGTCACCGCTATCCTCACTCGCATCAAGCTCGGTCTACCTGACCTTGCGTGGGAAGAGAAAGAACAGGCTTGGACTCGCCCCGCCGAGGTTGAGATTAGTGAGCACATGGCGAAGTCCGAACTTTTCAGGGATGGTGAGTAATGGGTACACAGAATGCATTCGGTGAAGAAGCCCGCAATCACCTTCTCGAAGGTGCAGAACAACTGAGCATCGCAGTTGGCAAGAGCATGGGGCCGATGGGACGTAATACGTTCATCGACTACGCTCCGGGTCATCCGATCTGTCCGATGAGCACCCGTGACGGCGTGACCATCGCCCGCAATTTTTACCTTGAAGGCTTCCCCGACACAGGGAACCGTGCAGTCCGTGCAGCCTCAGAGAAGGCAGCCTCGGACGCTGGGGATGGCACTTCGGCTGCCGTGGTACTCGCCTACTCCCTGTTCAAACATGGATTAGAGGCTCAGAAGATCAAAAATGTAGTTGCCGTCAAAAAAGAAATTGAGCAGGGCGTTGAATTCGCCTGTGCGGAAATCGACCGCACGAAGGTCAATGTCAGCGGCGACATGATGAAGCAAGTCGCAACTATCGCCGTGAACAACGACCCCGTGCTCGGCGGACTTATTGTTGATGCTATGCGTAAGGCGGGAGCAAGCGGCTTAGTTGCCGTAGAAGACTCCCCGTCCAACGAGACTACGATTGAGCGGCAGGAAGGGATGCAGTTCGACGAGGGATACCTCAGCGGTGCGTTTGTAAACAATGCGGAACGCCAGATTGTGGAGTTCCAGCAACCCGTGATTCTGCTCATCGACCGAACCATCAGTTCCTTGCAGGGTCTCGTACCGCTGTTTGAAGGAATCGCCAAGAGCAGCAATCCGCTGCTCATCATCGCCGAGAACGTTGTAGGCGAGGCGTTGGCGACTATCGTCATGAACAAGCTGAAGGGCACTTTCGCTGTCTGTGCCGTCAAGCTGCCTGAGAATCTTGGGCACCGCAAAGACCTGTTACTCGACATCGCCGCCGTAACAGGAGGACAAGCCATCCTGCAAGAGTTGGGATTGGACTTGTCGAAGCTTCCGCCACAGGCTCTCGGACGTGCTGCCAAGGTTGTAGTCACGTCGAAGAACACTCGCATTATTGGCGGCTTCGGAAAGAAGGAAGCGATTGAAAAACGAATCGAAGAAATCAGAGGGCTCCTCACCCAAAGCCCCACGAAGCTTGAACAAGAACGCCTACAGGAGCGTCTGGCAAAGCTTACGGGAGGAGTCACCATCCTGCGTCTTGGGGCACAGACCGGGATCGAACTCGGGGACAAGAAGGCCCGCTGCGAAGATGCGTGCCTCGCAACCCGCTGTGCGCTCGAAGACGGGATCGTTGTCGGTGGAGGAATGGCGCTTGCCCGGATAGCCCAGATGTTACCCGAAGGTATCGTGAGCAAGGCGTTACGCCGTCCCGCTCTGCAAATTCTGGAGAATGCGGGATACGGTGAGACGGAACTCACCAAAGCCCTGACTACTTCTGCGGGTTTCAATTCCCTCACGGGCAAGTACGGCGATCTGATTGAAATGGGTGTTATCGACCCCGCCAAGGTTATCAAGAGCAGTCTCCGCAATGCAGCTTCAGTTGCCTGCCAGATGCTACTCACTGAGTTGATAACACAAACCGTGGAGAAGTAGTGCCTCCGAAGTCCACTTACCGCAAGGTGAAAGCGGAACTCAAACGGCGAATGCGACGACTCGCCGATGGTCTGCCTGTTGACCCAGAGCACAAACGGGTCATCGAGAAGAACCTGAGGAAAGGCAACATCACGAAGAGCAAGTTGAACGAGTTGATGGAAGAGTTTTTGTATGGCACAGAAGAAGCTTAAACCGCTGATGGCACTCCCCGAGGGGAAGGAACGGGTTCGCCCCGTCAAGGCCGTCCTCCTGCGTTGGATTGCAACAGAGACCACCGTAGACGACATCCTCGCCGAACGTTCTCTCGGTCTTGCGGAATGGACGGCGGTGCAGTTCGTGAAGAACGTGAAGGAAGCAAAAGCAGGCACTCCAGCGAGACGGTTCTGCCTTGAGGCTCTCCGCACTATGCTCGACGGTGCAGAAGATAGTGAGCTTGGAATCCGTGTCCCAGTGACACTGATTGATCGAGTAACTCAGACGGGGACAGACGAGCCTGTCCGCACACAGGAAGTACATCAGCAAGTTCAATTACGGCTCTCAGAGCCAGAGGAGTACGAAGATGACGGACAACGGGAAGACGCCGACAGCACCACCGACAGTACCGAAGAACATGTGGGATAACAATTTCGCGGGTCAAGCCCCCGATGGGCAGGTCAAGGAAGAGGACATGCTCGTCAGCCGCAAGGACGTGATGACCTATGTCACGAACGCCCTGCTTGTGAGCCGCACGCTTCAACAGCGGGAGGACGGCACCTACAGCAATCCCGTTTACGACCTTGCGATGCAGACCGCTTCGATTATCGACATCATCTTCTTCTACATGGACGAGGTTGGTGCGGTCATCGGGCCTGATGGTCGGGCGCATTTCAACGCCATGGAAGTCATGAAGTGGGCAGCGGCACGCAAGCAAGCACAAGAAGCTGCCGAAACTTCAGGTGGAAATGCATAAGTGGCTATCGACTTAGATTCGCCCTACGTACTCGACCAAGCGGGTGACCTTGGGCCGAAGTACAGGGTATACGAAAATCGAGACGGGACTGAAGCTGGGCTCCGACTTATGACGCCCAAAGGATTCCCTCATGCTCGACAGTTAGAGTATCTGGAATCCGTGAGCCCTTACACGTTCTTCGCGGGACAACGGGGCAACGGTAAAACTTTTTGCGCGGTCTTTGACAACCTATTCCGAGCGTATCGAGTTCCCGGCTGCCAACAGATCATCTTCCGCCGCACGATGGGTGAGTTACGCCGCACCATCATCGCCGAGTTCCTGAAACTGCCTGAACGTTTGCGTGGACGTTTCACCGACAGCGCGGTCTCCCCACGGCTACAGTTCGACAACGGCAGCGTGATTCACTTCGCCTCGGTTAACGACGAAGCCGCTGCCCGCAAATATCTGTCAGGAGAATTCCTGACGGTCACCTTCGACGAGTGGTGCGAAATCCCGTTCAAGTGGTGGTCGTTCATCACTGGTTCCGCCCGATCAACTATCACGCATGACTGGAAGGGCAGCCCAGTTATTGCTCAGATCAAGGGATTGAGTAACCCCGGTGGTGTGGGTGCCGACGTATTGCGGCACCTGTTTGGTGCGGATTGTCCGAAGGCATGTCCGAAGAACCTCGACATCCTGTACGACGCAGGTGATTACTACTTCATCCCCGCCATCTTGGATGACAACCCAGCCTACGGCCCCACTACACCCGCAGGCAAGGCGTATCGCAAGATGCTGGACGCCCAGCCCAAGGCGATTCGCAACGCTTGGAAATACGGCAAGTGGACGGGCTTCGAGGGCATGTATTTCGATGTCTACGACAAAGACATCACTGTCATTCCGCGTGACAAAGTTCTGACTTTGATGGCACGCCAGTGGTGGATGCCCGTGGGTCTGGGTATCGACGTAGGTACGGTGCACCACGCTTACGTCTGCTGGAACACGCTTGTGGAACTCCCTCTGCAAAACGGAGAGAAGCACATCTTCGTTCTGACATTCAGGGAGTTGCTCAAGAAGGGGTTGAGCGAACGCGGACTCGCTGGAGCGGTTCTCGATGAGATGGAGGGCGACGATAAGCTGAAGAAGCGCATCAGCAAAATCTACCTCTCGCCAGAAACGTTTGGCGAAGGTTCTCGCACCCGAGCCCGTGTAATCGGCGATGTGTTTGTGGCTGATGGTGTGCCTCGCCCCATTCCCAGTAAGACGGAAAAGTATAGCCGTCCAAACGGACTGCGGCAGATGTTCACCCTACTGGCGGAACGTAACGTGTTGCTCGATGGGTGGACGGAAGGCAATGTTGTTCCTGACTGGCTTATCAGCGAAGACTGCGTGGAGTTACTGGAAGCTCTTCCGTGGGCTACCTCTGACCCCGAGCATGATGGGGACATCAAGAAGGAAGGCGACGACCCAAAGCTCGATGTGCTGGACGGCACTCGGTACTTCATCTACTCGAACCACACCTCGGGAGAGAAGCCGCCGTCTGAAGTTTACAAAGAGAAGATGGAACTCATCTCGCAGGGCGGCATTACCCCGATGAAGAGTATGCGCCTGTTTGTAGAGCACTACCGCAGGATGCAGGAATTGCGGACGTTGGGTGCCAAACAACAGAGCCAGATTGCTCAGTGGTCTCGGTCACGTCATCCCCGTACCAGAATGCCGAAGGTGGGCTAATGGACTGCCCAGATTGCAACCGCGATTCGCAAGGATGGTGCCAGAAGTGTTTGAGGAAGCTGAGCGAAGAGAACAGACGGGAGAAAGACAACGACAAACGGGGAGAACGGGTAACTTACCCGCCTCTCTCGGTCGATATTTTTGAGGAGCTTGAGGAGAACTAACATGGGACAACTTTGGAAGAAACTACAAGACCCGCAATGCGTGCAGCAGATCGGCGCTGAGAAGACCGCTCGTACCGCTCTGGAAACACGGTTCACCAAACTGGAGGCTGACTACAAGCTTCTGGAGGAGCGGTTCACCGAAATAGAGTCCCAACTGGGGGCTCTCAGCGGCGTCGTGGGTGAGGTTAGTGCTCAGCAGGGTGCTCACAAGGAAGAAGTCCAAGTCCGCCTCGGCGTCCTCGACGGCGACCTGAACGAGATGGAAAGCCGAGTTACCGCCCGTATCGAACCGCTGGAAGATAAGGTCTTCGCAAGTGGGGATGGGGAAACGGATTATTCCAATACAGAGGAACCAGAGGGATATAAGCAGCCTTCGCTGCGGAAGAAAGAAGCCGCAGCCGCAGCTTCCGACTCCTCAGTTTTCCTGAAACCTTACGTACCGAAACACAAGACCACACCAGCGGCAGAGCCCGCTACGGAGAAATAACATGCCGATGTTCAGCGAAAAAGCAGGCGAGAAGAGCACCTTCGGGCCAACCATGGCGATTGCTGCGGGTCTACACCGTGACAAGAACAAAGAGAGCAAGGATGGCGAGGACGGCGAGAAGAAAAATCTTGTCACCGAGCATATCGCGAAAGCTCAGGAACACCTCAACAAGGCGAAGTCTGCTCACGAAGGCAAGCAGCATCACGAGCCTGATGAGGACGACGCCAGTACATCGGGAGCGGGTTCAGCACTCGAAGCTCTCGGTCTGCATGGCAAGGGAGAGTAACCATGATTTCAACAATCGTTATCGCCGCAATCGCATACGTCGGAGGCTGCTTCAGCCCCGGCATTGGTCGCAAGATCAAGGCTGCCATCTCTAAGGATAAGGCGGCTGTTGAGGCGGATGTCAAGAAGGACATCCCGAAAATCTAATGCCCGCCAAGCAAATCATGGAGGAGTTCTACAAGAAGACACTCCACTCTGGTTCAAAGAACGGGCCAAAGGTCACGTCACTCGCACAAGCCAAGGCTATCGCAGCCAGTTACGGCCCGAAGGGTGACAAGAAGAAAGACAAAGACGAGGAATAACACATGCCAACAGTCGGCGCAGTTCGATCAATTTACCCCGGTACACGGGCACTTCTCATGGGTTACGACCAAGTGTACGGTGGGCCTATCGGCCCGTCTTCACTCGTTGACCCTTGGCTGGACACGGCGTCGTTGTTTACCCTCCTTGCCGCATCCACGATTACTAATAGCGGCTCCAGCGTCATCGCTGGTGGAAACGTCGGACTCTACCCCGGCACTTCGATCACAGGATTCCCTCCGGGCGTTGTCACTCCTCCCGCCACGATTCAGCTAACTACTCCAGCCGCAGAGCAGGCCGAAGTTGACGCCAACAACGCCTACCTCCATTTCCAAAGCCTCCCCGCTGGAACGGTTGAATCTACCCTCGACGGTCTCACTTTGACTCCCGGTACTTACACCAGCGCAAGTTCGATGGCACTGAGCGGCGGTCAAACACTGACGCTTAACGGCGCAGGACTTTACGTATTCCAGATTGGCTCCACTCTGACAGTCGGCGTCGGTGCAACCGTTGCCTTGACTGGTGGAGCGACGGCAACAAACGTGATTTGGCAGGTCGGTAGCTCAGCCACGATTGACGGCCCCGGCACCACGATGGTTGGAACCATCATTGCGCTTGATAGCGTGACCCTCGGCGGCGGAACACTGAATGGTCGGGCTCTTGCCTTGACCGCTGCGGTGACTATCGCGACAGCCGAAGACGCCACTTCCCCACAGACAGGTCCGGGCGTTGGCCCAACGGCAGAGAATTTACCGGGCAATGCGGCTTCAGTGCCGATTGTCATCGCCCCCCGTACTCCGAATCAGAACTCACTACGCACAGTTGTGTGGCGTGCGTTCCCTGCTGGAGCAACAGTTGATCTGGCATTCCAAGTCAGCATCGACGCCAATCCTTTGAACTTCGTGACCGTGGATACCTACAGCGGCACGGGAAATAGTGGCAACAGAGAAATTCAGGCCGATCAGGTCACAGGAGCACAGTCTGCGGCCATGTCCTCAGCCCGTTTCTGCCGTGTGTTGAACCTGAGCGGCACGGCGGTGAGCAGCCTCATTGTGGACTTCACTGCCCAATAAGTAGGAGCCTAAATGAGCAGCACAGCACAAGCACCCACTCAGGATGCTTACAGTGACATTGCCGAGAAGTACGCACCGGGGGAAACCTACGGTACGTCTGCCTCTTCCATTCGGAAGGGGTCATACGGCAAGAAAAATCAACTCATCGACGACAAGTACAAGGATGCGTGGCGTGCTCTCGTCACGAAAATCCAGCACCGAGATATGTTCGCCCGCATTGAGGAAGTCAAACGTGCGGCGGACGGCGGCTTCTACTGGCGTAACATCTTCGACGCCTTCTGGAGTGACTTGCAGTTTACGTGGATGCAAGGAGCGGGCTCGGCTGGATTGGGCAACGACTCCAACGGTAACTCCGAAACCCTGTCTTACCCCCTGAATATCTATCAAGCCTTTGGCCGTGCGTACATGAAGATCGTGGGGCACCAGCCTGAGGTGCACATTGTCGCTTCTGGCGATAGCGCCACTGCTTTGCAAATGGCGGACGGTGCGAACCACCTTCTGGAAGAAATCCAAGCCATCAATCAGGACGCCAACCTACCGCAAGAATTCGCCGTGCAATCTTACACGGGCGGGCGCTATGGAATTTACACCCGCTGGGTAGCTGACGGCTCTCGTTTCGGTTACTACGACGAGGATGAAGACGATGAGGGCATGGCGGAAGGCGTCGGACAAGGCTCCGAGAACCCTCCCAAGAAAAAGCCTCGTCAGCCAAGGGGCGGCGAAGTCCAGTCCCTCTACGGCGTGCCGTGGTTAAAAGTTCCTATCAACATGAAGCACATCCACGAGTTTGCGTGGCTGATGCTTAGCGACGAAATTGACCTGAGTGCTGCCAAGTCCCTTTACCCGTGGATCGCAAAACGGATTCAAGCAGGAGAACCCGGACCAGCAGAGTTCATGTTCGACCGCACAACGCGAATCGCACTCACGCAGGGTCTTCACCTTGTAAGCCAGATGGCCGAGGCACTGGATCAGTTACCGACCATCCAAACAATCTGGGTGCGACCCTGCATGTTTGCGGAGATTGATGACGAAGAGTGCCGTGAGTGGTTCGAGGACAACTATCCCGATGGGGGATGTGTGGTGTTCTTGGGCAACGAGTATGCGGAATCCCGCAATGAGAGCATGGATGACCATTGGTCGATAGGTCACGCAGTGAAGGGACACGGCCAAGCTACGCCCGCTTACGGGGCAAGCATGTTGGTTGCCCAAGACGCCTTCTCAGATGTGTTCGATCTGGAAATGGAAACGCACATGCGTGCAATTCCCGCCATCCACTTCGACCCCGATACATTCGACCTGTCTGCCCGCAGCAAGCAGAAGGCAAACCCCGGCGCTGCATACCCTCTGAAGCACGGATTGGAATCGAATATCAACGTCGGACAGAAAGCTTTTGCCGAGCCTGCGGTCAGCGTGAGTGCTCAGCTTCTCCAGACACGTACCGATTTAGCTACAACGCTCTCGACCGTAGTCACTGGTATTTCTCCAGCGGCAGTAGGACAGGCTGATGAAAATAACACGACTCTTGGTGGAATCTCAATCCTGCGTGCGGCTTCACGTGGCGAGGCAGGCACGGCTTTTGAAGGCTTCATCCGTTGCTATTCGAAATCCTGCGAACAGGCAATCCGCATCGGTGCCAAATATCGTCTCGCCGAGGCTGATGCAGACGGCGTGCTCACGATCAAAAAGAAGGGACACCCCGATGTCCTCGTGAATTTGATTGATCTACGGGACGGCAACATCTGGTGCGTGCCCGATACCGACCAGACTTACCCGAGCACATTCGAGGAAGAGCAACTCGCTTTGACTCAGTTGACCATGGCTGCCCAAACGGGCGACGAAAGCGCCAAAGCCGCATTGAATGACCCCGGCAACCAAGAGCGCATCTCGCAACTCCGTGGGATCAGCGGCATGAAGTCTTCTGTCGGCGACATTGGCATGAAGGTTAGTCAAACTATCGACATGCTGCTTGTCCAACCGCCAGTCCCGAACGAGCAGGCAGTGCAAGCCGCACAAATGGTCATCCTGCAAGCAGTGGCATCTGGACAACAGCCCCCGACGCCCGAAGAGTCGGACAAGTACAAGCTCTTCAAGTCGTCCATGGAACCCGGCCCGCTTGATGACGTGACAAAAGAGTTGCCGTTTATCACGGCGTGGATTTACTCGCCTACAGGACAGCGGAATCGCTTCAACAATCCTGACGGGTTCTTGAATGTCGAGCTTTATGGACTGTCACTACAGGCGAAAATCCAGCAGCAGATGGAGCAGGCACAAGCCGCTGCCGTCAAGCCGCAGCTTGCAATCGAAGCTGCCAAGAAACAGCCGACAGCGAAGGCACCGCCACATCCGAGCGAGAGCATTAACTACAAAGACGCGGGCCACGCTGTGCAAATGCAGATGGAAGCTCAAGCTGGTCTTGACGGGACTGCGGATCACGCCGCCGCCCTGACGGAAGAGCAGCTTAATCCGCCTCAACCCCCAACTCCCGCTGCCCCGCGCAAGCTCAAGAGGAAGTAAATGGACGATAAGAAGCCCATTGCCTACGTGATGCGTCATGGGGACACGGATTTGAACGACGACAATGCGTTCAGAGGGATGTTAGACCCCTGTCTCAACGATGAGGGCGTTGTGCAGGCTCACAAAGCCGCAGAATTCCTCTCCCGACAAAATATTGAGCGAGTAATCTGCTCTCCGCTGCACCGTGCGGTGCAGACTGCCGAAATTGTGAGTGGAACTCTTGGCGGACGCTGCATCGAGCAGTCGAGATGCCTTTTTCCGTGGCAGATAGCCCCACTTTACGGTAAGGACAAGGACGAATTCGCAGAAGCACTCGATCACTTCGTCGATAATCCAACTGAGACCCCCAAAAACGGAGAATCGCTCTCGGATTTCATCGAAAGAGTCGGAGACTTCTTCGAAGACAAGCTCTGCCCGCATTGTGTGACGCTTTTCGTTTGTCATAGTTCGAATATTGTCGCCTTGAACGACATCATCAACGGCACCTCCGAAGGCAGGCCCGAAAGTGGCGAAGTTGTAGCTCCGGGCGGCATCTGTGCCATCTACTGCGACGAGGACGAAGACGGCGGGTACGAGATAGAACCCATTTTTGGTGAAACTCATGACGCCGAGTTTGGAAGTTAAGGTCTTCATCCGACTGCACCTCTTATTCCTCAAACTCGCGAATCTATGCCTCGGAGTAGCCATCCGCCTGCATCCCCTTTTTCAGAAAAAGTAGATTTGGATTACTCCTAAGTGACAAGCAACACCCTTCCAAAGGTTCCGGGTCCGTTACCCGTGGGTTCGTCCCGAAAACGTCAGGCCAATGAGAAGAGTGAGTGACTGCCAAACAGTTAATCATTTTTCGCCCATGTCGGGGGCAAATCCGACAGGAGAAACATCATGGCCTCAGATACCCTTAATAGCGCATCTGCCCTGTACGTTGAGATTGAAAAGCTCAACGCTTCGGTCTATCCCCAGTTTAACCAAGACGCCAAGTTCTACGGTCGCCTTCAGAACCAAGAGCAGTTCAAGGTCTCTGAACGTCTCGTCCGTATCCCGCTGCTTGTGCAGCCGGGTTCTACCTTCGCACAGTTCGTCCCAGACGGCACAACCGATTCAATGGGCACGGGCGGCGGCGAACAGTACGACGCTGGTGTAGCATCCCCCGTCTTCTTCGTGCAGGCTTGCCAAGTCACGAAGGGTGCCGAGTGGAGCACAGACGGCAAGGAAAAGTCCGTCGTAGATGTCTACAAGGACAGCTTCCGCATCAACCTCAAGGCGTTCCGCACCAACCTCGAAGCTCTCATGGCTGTCTCTGACGGCTCTGGCGCTCTGGGAACGGTCACCATCACGCCGACCACAACCTTCATGAACGTCAGCAACGCCAATGATTTTCAGGCGGGCGCTTACTACCAAGTAGTCGCTGCTGGGTACGGCGCAAACCGTGGGTACTTCCAAGTCCTCACCGCTGACCTTATCAACAACATCCTGTATCTCGTGGATGGCGGAACCGGAACCCCCGGTCAGTATTTCCCGACTGGCACAATCGCCACGGACATCCTGATCGTTCTCGGTGCCAACGGTATGCTCACCCAGACCTACACCCCTGACCGTTACACCTCCGCGACAACGTCTGCGTCTTTGAACGGCATTCCTGCCATCAACTACCAGTCTTCCAGCGGCGACTGGTTCGGTATTCCGCGCAGCACTTGGCCCGGCGTCCTGAACTCTGCCTACGTGAACGGACAGTCCGACGCCCTTGTTCCTCAGATGTTCCAGTTGATGGAGTCGCTCTTGCAGCGTGCCAACGGCTCGGACGCTGATGAACTCACGGACTTCGTGGTTCACTGCAACGTGGATCAGGTGACGGCATGGGAAAACCTCGGCCTGTACACCTCGGGTACGTCGGCTTCAACCCACTACGCTCCTGCTGGTGTGGCAACGGCCTTCACCCCGCGTCAGGACGGCGACACTCGCAAGGATTACTTGCCTGAGCAGCGTCTCCGCTCGATGGCTGGTCACGAGTTGATTACCAACATCAAGGCAAAGCAACAGCGCATTGATGCGATCAACTTCAAATACTGGTTCAAGACCGAAGTGAAGCCGCCTTCCCTCTTCGACGTAGGTGGGATGACGACCTTCCCGCTGTACGGCTCTGACGGTGGTGTGGCTCCGACCACGGCGTTCTACTTCGTGTTCGGTGGTCAGATCGCAAACGCCAAGCCTCGTGCAGGCGCTTACATCGACACACTCGCTCTTCCATACGGTTTCTAAGCTGGTTGAGAACCGAAAGCCCCGATGCCGACAAAGCGTCGGGGCTTTTTAACATGAGGAAACTTTAATGTCACAATCCACTGAATCAATCTTCTTCCCGCTGTCGCCTCTTGAGGCGGTGGTGTACCTTCAGAACGAAATCGACGCCTTGTCAGGGACAGAGGGCGCATTAGCTCCCCTCACCTCTCCGGGGTTCTTGGGTATCCCCACTGCTCCGACTGCGGCCCCCGGCACGAACACTACCCAGCTTGCGACCACGGCCTTCGATCACGCCGCAATCCTCGTGGAGACGAATCGTGCCGAAGCTGCTGAGGCTCTTCTGGCACCGTTGGCTTCCCCTGCTCTGACTGGTTCGCCCACGGCTCCTACCAAGTCTCCGCTGACCAACAACACGGACATTGCAACTACGGCCTACGCTGATGCTGCGGTCGCCGCCTCTGCCGCTGCTGTAGCAGCAAAGCAACAGACTTACCGTTCACCGTCGTTCACATCGTTGGCAAGCGCCACGAACAGTGGTGCGGTCGTCATCAACTGGGCAACGCCATTCGCGGACAACAATTACACGGTTGTGGCTCAGATCGAAATCGGCGAAGTGAGTTCTTACGCTGCGGTCACCGCCATCATCGACATCGCTTCGTTGCAGAAGCAAGCGGGCGGCGTTGGAGTCATCATCAGCGTTGCGAACGCAGACAGCATCCCGCACACTTGGTCTGCAAACCTCATCGCAATCCACGACTAAACCAGTATTAACCATTACTACACCTTCCCGTTCAATGCTTTATGAGGGCACGGGGTCGCCAAAAGCGACCCCTTCATTTTTCCAATAAAACTGCAAAATTCCATCCTTATTATGTAGCCAGAACGGGATTTCCCCGCCTACCCCTATTACTCCTCACTGATGGTCAACCGACGAGACATGACAATTTCGGGGATCAATCCCCCAGAGTGGTGTGAAGACCTGCTCAAGCAGTTCGGTCAGAACCCTTGGGGAGAGAACATCTTCAGGGTTGTCTGGGCTCCTCGACGCATTGTGATGTACGGCGGCTACTGGGCGGATGACGGAATCTATCGTTACCGCTACGCCAAGAAGTACGTGCCTAAGTGTTGGATTCTTGAGCGATGGCTTCCGTGTAGACACTTCGGCTCTCCTGCTTACTGGGCATCCCAGACGTGCAACGACGAAGGATACCTAAGCTCAGGGCCGTACCCGAAGTTTGGCGTCTATGTTTGCTGCTATCTGTTCGCGAACCCAGACCACAGTTGGCTCCCGATCTTTCCCGATCTGGTCTTCCTGACAGCGCAGGGAATTTGGACGGGGCGTATCCGCAAGACGTGGGAAATCCGAGACGCAATCCTCAGCGAGGAAGCGGCAAAGGAAGAAGCATCGAAGCGGGCGTTCGAGAAGCACTGGGACGAGACGCATGGCGTGCGTAGAGGCGTGAGCTACTCATCGGGCGGCGAAGTCCAGAACACCGATGCAGAGATTGAGGCATACACGCGAAAGCTGATTACCTCGGGAGTCAAAATCAAGAAGGAAGAATTTCAGCCGGGATTCCGGCAAGCAGGAACTTTGTAAGGAGAACAGTATGGCAAAAGGTGAAGTAATAATTCCCGAGGCAGGCACAGGACGCATGTTGCAGCCCGAGCAGGACACAGGGGCACAGAGCGATAAAGCACATCGTTATCTGGCAAACCGCAGCAGAACCCGCACACAGCCGTTGATTCGGTCGCAGGAGATTGCCGCCAAGGGTGGACTCGACTGCTACATCTACAACGTGAGCCGCATTTTTGAGTGGCGTCGGACGTACAAGGGATTCGGCACTTTCACGATTCCCAAAGCGCCCTCAGTAGGCGACAACATCGTAAAGGACGGCAAGACTGTCTCCGCAACCGAGGATGACATCAAGGGAGTGTTCAAGCTCAGCACCCCGCTGCACATCCCACACTCCTACATCGCCTCTTACGACAAGGGCGACACTCGGCGAATTCCGTATGTTGAGTTCGGTGAAGAAATCGCAGAAAGCATCGTCGGCAATTCCAAGCTATACCCCGCCGATTTGCTGCTCCCCACGAACAACCTCGAAAACTGGGGCGTGTTCATCACCTACGGCAAGAAGTACGAAGAGTTGCCGAAGGGTGAGCAGAACAAGCTCATGACCGAAGCGTTGGCTGCACACCAGAAGCGATGCTTCGAGAAAGTGCTAAGCGGCGACCGTCTGTACGAAATGAGCAAGTCCAAGGGCACAGGTGGGCCGCTCGAAATCCACCGCCTCTGTGCGCTGGAGACTGGCGAAGAGCGGGACTGGGTAACCTTCCGTGCTCCTCGTGTCAAAGCGGAGATGATCGAGTGCCCATTCTGCACCAGTGAGATGAAACCCACCGCAGTGATTTGCCCATCCTGCCGTGAAATCGTCAACCAAGAGCGTTACGAGAAGATGACTGGACGCAAGAACAAAGAGTAAGTCTTTATGAGGGCTGTACCAGATGAGCCGCTCTTCGGGGCGGCTCTTGTCTTTTGGATTATTCCATAGTGAGGGTTTCTCCGAAATGCCAACACCGACAACGCCTTACCCAACAGCCCAAGATGCCTTGAATGCAGCGATCACCTTCGCCAACGACGGTGGGTCACCTCTGGGCATGGCGGGCAACATCCTGAATCCAAGCCGCAATCCGCAGGTTCTCCCAACCTTGCAGGAATGCTGGATTTACCTTCAGCAACGGCTGATTTCAAATGGCGTCGATACCTTCACCAAAACAGCCCCTATTTTCGGTCTTCCTGCTGCTGCTACCTCCTCGCGTCGGGCGGTGATGCTTCTAACCTACAACGGGTTCTTCGACGGCCTTACTTGGTCGGGTCCGAATATCACCGCCCCGCTTTGGTCTAACGCAGTCACTTACACACAAGGTCAGACCGTGACCTACAACAACGTCTATTACGTGGCTCTGCCGAACTCGGCGACAAACTTGAATCAGGAGCCAGATACGGCGACAACCTTCTGGGTGATCTTCACGAACATCGGGCCGTGCCTACCGCCTGACCTTGTGAAGCCGCTGGAGATTAGCGAGTGCAACACAGGAGGGCCTGCGTGGGTGCCGATGGCACAGTGCCCAGATGTTCTCGCGAACAATCTGATTACGGCTCGATTCCGTAAGTGGGCATTTTCGAACAACACGCTGAAGCTGCCCCCAGCCTCGCAGATGAACGACATTCTGCTGACTTACTTGGCTATGGCACCGCCCATCGCCACACTGCAAAGCCCGCTTATGGTTCCGGGCGTTGCACGAGCACTCGGTCTACAGGTTCTCTACGTACTCTCAGGCGGACGCGGCGGGCCGATGGCGGATACGTACAAGGTGTGGGCTGAGGAAGCCATCAATCAAATCCTCAACCAGACGGTGCGTAAGCAAGCGTACTCGAATTTTGAACGTCCTCCGTATCGTGGTGGGCGACGTGGACGGAGAGGGTAATGAGCGACTCATTAGCAGTTCTTAATCGACAGGTGTTCAACGCTGTTGGACAGGCGTTGGCAAATGTTCAAGTGGCGGTTCTCATCGGCGACGTGAATGGGGCGAGTCCCGTGAACGTCACCACGCAGCCCGGTTCTCCGTTGGCAACGATTTACGCCGACCCACAGGGGACGCAGGAAATCCCGAATCCCACGACCACGGACGGTCTGGGAAATTTGTGTGCCACGTACAACGGCGTCACCACAATCGGCGTGTGGGTGAACACCAGCGGGTACGACTCGTCTCACTAC
>Ga0302221_10000532_pt1 | contig 27967 bp, 23 predicted proteins | sample II_Palsa_E2_1_FD_193517 | JGI IMG/M metagenome (GOLD analysis project Ga0302221, IMG submission 193517) | Peat permafrost microbial communities from Stordalen Mire near Abisko, Sweden - II_Palsa_E2_1 | ecosystem: Environmental > Terrestrial > Soil > Palsa > Peat permafrost | place: Sweden... | reverse complement strand
GTACCTAAAGTCGGTAACCGCAAGGAGCCGCCTAGGGTAAAACTGGTGACTGGGGCTAAGTCGTAACAAGGTAGCCGTATCGGAAGGTGCGGCTGGAATACCTCCTTTTTAGAGCAATTCCCGTTATGCTATGCATAATGGGACAGACATTATCAGTTGTTGCTTCCTTAACTTTCAATTTTTTTTCCCGGATAATTGTTTTAACGTGTCTGGGTTCTTAAGATTAATTCAGTTCTTTTTATAGTAACCCGATAATGGGGCTACCCAGATCCGTAGCTCAGCCTGGTTAGAGCACTACACTGATAATGTAGGGGTCACCAGTTCAAATCTGGTCGGGTCTACTTAAGCAGTCAGTAATCCTGGAAAGTCAGAATAGTCAGAAGAATTCTCTTACCGACTTTCCGTCTTCCGGACTTTCGGACTTAGTTCCGGGGGATTAGCTCAGCTGGCTAGAGCATTAGCTTTGCAAGCTAAGGGTCATCGGTTCGACTCCGATATCCTCCACTGAGTAATATTCGATGTGTCAGGTAAATAGTGGTAGCTGTGGATTGTAAGTTCTTTTGAAATTTAAGATGCTGGCTTCGGGCCTAAAGGCTCATAACCTTAACATCTTCACAGATTGTACCGAGTGCAATGTATTTGGTATCTGTTAAGTTCTTTGACATATTGGGAAAAAAAAGTTGTAATACCGAGAGACTTTTATCAAAAGCAGATTCACAATCTGCTTAATTAATATTTCGAACTTTTTTAAAGCAACTAAGGGCGCATGGTGGATGCCTTGGCTCTGAGAGGCGATGAAGGACGTGGTAAGCTGCGATAAGCTGCGGGGAGCTGCACACGAGCATTATATCCGCAGATTTCCGAATGGGACAACCTAGTACAGTGAAGCTGTATTACTCCGCAAGGAGAGCCAACCCAGGGAACTGAAACATCTAAGTACCTGGAGGAAAAGAAAACAAACGTGATTTCCTAAGTAGTGGCGAGCGAAAAGGAAACAGCCTAAACCACAGTGGCGTGCTGCTGTGGGGTTGTAGGACCGCATTTAGAAACTGTCATCAAACTGAATCTTCTGGAAAGTTGAGCCATAGCGGGTGATAGCCCCGTAAGTACAAATTGACAGGGACGAGCGGTATCCTGAGTAAGGCGGGACCGGAGGAATCCTGCCCGAATCTGCCGGCACCATCCGGTAAGGCTAAATACTCCTCAGAGACCGATAGTGAACCAGTACCGTAAGGGAAAGGTGAAAAGCACCCCGAACAGGGGAGTGAAATAGTACCTGAAACCGTGCGCCTACAAGCGGTCGGAGTCCCGTAGCAATACGAGGATGACGGCGTGCCTTTTGCATAATGAGCCTACGAGTTGCTCCTCACTGGCAAGGTTAAGTTCTTTAGTAACGGAGCCGTAGCGAAAGCGAGTCCAAATAGGGCGCTTAGTCAGTGGGGGCAGACGCGAAACTTTGTGATCTATCCATGAGCAGGTTGAAGGTTTGGTAACACACACTGGAGGACCGAACTCATTAGCGTTGAAAAGCTATGGGATGACTTGTGGATAGGGGTGAAAGGCCAATCAAACTGAGAGATAGCTCGTTCTCCCCGAAATGTTTTTAGGAACAGCCTCGGATTAAAGAAGTGTGTTAGAGGTAGAGCTACTGATTGGGCTAGGGGGCTTCATCGCCTACCAAACCCTGACAAACTCCGAATGCTAACACATATCTCCGGGAGTGAGGCTGCGGGTGCTAAGATCCGTGGCCGAGAGGGAAATAACCCAGATTAGCAACTAAGGTCCCTAATACGTAGTTAAGTTGATCAAACGAAGTTTGAATCCTATGACAGCCAGGATGTTGGCTTGGAAGCAGCCATTCATTCAAAGAGTGCGTAACAGCTCACTGGTCGAGGGTTCAGGCACGGAAAATAATCGGGCATCAAACTACGAACCGAAGTTCTAAGATTGTTCCGCTTCGGCGGAATACATCGGTAGGGGAGCATTCTGATCAGCTGCGAAGGTGATCTGCGAGGATTGCTGGAGCGTTCAGAAAAGAAAATGTAGGCATAAGTAACGATAAATAAAGTGAAAAACTTTATCGCCGTAAGTCTAAGGGTTCCTGATCAACGTTAATCGGATCAGGGTTAGTCGGGTCCTTAGGTAAACCCGAAAGGGGCAACTGATGGAAAACTGGTTAATATTCCAGTACCCGCTTTAGTTTCGATGGGGTGACGAGGTAGTGAAAGGACTGCGTGGCAACGGATGTTCACGTTAAAGGGTGTAGTTATATCCTGTGCAGGTAAATCCGCACGAGATGGCGAACCTGATAGTACAGCAAAGCTTCGGCAGCGCTGATAATGTCCCTAATCATACCTCCGAGAAAACCCTCTAAGTTATGACTAAAGCGGCCCGTACCGCAAACCGACACAGGTAGACGAGAAGAATATTCTAAGGCGCTCGGGTGAGCCGTGGAGAAGGAACTCGGCAAATTGACGCTGTAACTTCGGGATAAAGCGTACCCACTTCGGTGGGTTTCAATAAAATGGTTCAACCAACTGTTTAACAAAAACACAGGGCCCTGCAAAATCGTAAGATGACGTATAGAGCCTGATACCTGCCCGGTGCTGGAAGGTTAAGGAAGGATGTCCGGCGCAAGCCAAAGCTTCTGACTGAAGCCCCAGTAAACGGCGGCCGTAACTATAAAAAATCCCGCAAATGGACCTCCCAGGTTAGACCCCTGGGACGCGGGTAGTTGTAGTTGTAAAATTTGGCTATATGCTGGAAACCCCGTTAGGATCTTGCACTACTCGTTACCTTTAATCAGGTAGCAGTGAAAATGTGTCAAGTGCGGACAATCAGCAGGAAAGGCCTTCAAAATTAAGTGTATGATCGACTTCAAGACAATTCCAGATTCAATTGGTTATTATCTGGCGGGATTTGTTGATGGTGAAGGAAGTTTTAATATTTCTTTCCGTCCCCGCCCTGATTTCAATGTTTCATGGAAAATCTCGCCTTGCTTTAACGTTTCTCAAAAGGATCAAGTAATCCTTGCCTTAGTAAAGAAACACCTGCAATGCGGAACCATGAGAAGTAGACCGGATGGAGTCTGGTATTTTGAGGTAAACAATCTTACATCGCTAGTAGAAAATGTGATTCCGTTTTTTAGAAAGTACAATTTCCTCTCTGCTAAGAAGAAAAATGATTTTGCACTGTTTCAAAAAGCAATTGATTTGATACAGCAAGATCAACATCTGTCGAAAGAAGGGGTGATAAATATTCTGAATATCCGTAATAAAATGAACGGAGCGGGAAAACGAAAATTTAGTGATGAAGAAATCTTACAAATTTTGAAGGAATCCTCAGAGACTACACGCCAAATCCCAGCATTAGTATTAGAAGCTGGGAATGATATAGTCCGTTCTCTATAGCGATATAGAGGCCTCGAGATGAAATGAGGCGTTTTGGAGGAAATTTTCCTCTTAAATTAACACCAAGAACGGTCCTAAGGTTAACGACGTCGCTAGCCTTAGTAAAACTGAACTATATGCGGGAAACTCCTCATACAGCCTTTGCTACTCATCTGTCATTTGGCAGAAAGTAAAAATGCAAAGGACAAGGGGACAATCCGCAGGGAAGATTCTGATGCAAATCAGAAAACCCTCAGAGACTTTACGTTCAGAATTTGTTCTCCGAACAAGTTAAGATAAAGTCCGATCTGCATGGAAACATGCAGAGAGTGGAAGAAATTACCACTCCTTTCCAAATAGAATTGGGAAAGTAACAATGATGAGCGAAATTCCTTGTCGGGTAAGTTCCGACCTGCACGAATGGTCTAATGAGTTGAACTCTGTCTCCTCCACGAGCCCGGTGAAATTGTAGTATCGGTGAAGATGCCGGTTACCCGTCACGGGACGGAAAGACCCCGTGAACCTTCACTACAACTTTGCATTGATTTTGAATTACGGATGTGTAGAATAGTTGGGACGCTTTGAAGCAGTGGCGCTAGCCATTGTGGAGCGGTCGTTGAAATACCAACCTTCTTTGATTTAGAGTCTAACCCCTGACGGGGAACATTGCATGGTGGGTAGTTTGACTGGGGTGGTCGCCTCCTAAAGTGTAACGGAGGCTTGCAAAGGTACCCTCAGTACGGTTGGTAATCGTACGAAGAGCGTATTAGTATAAGGGTGCTTGACTGTGAGGCATACAGGCCGAGCAGGAGCGAAAGCTGGCTAAAGTGATCCGGCGGTTCTGTATGGAAGGGCCGTCGCTCAAAGGATAAAAGGTACTCCGGGGATAACAGGCTGATCTCCCCCAAGAGCTCATATCGACGGGGAGGTTTGGCACCTCGATGTCGGTTCGTCACATCCTGGGGCTGGAGAAGGTCCCAAGGGTTCGGCTGTTCGCCGATTAAAGTGGCACGTGAACTGGGTTCAGAACGTCGCAAGACAGTTCGGTCCCTATCTGTGATGGGCGCTAGGAAATTGAGTGGACATGACCTTAGTACGAGAGGACCGGGTCGTACGTACCGCTGGTGTATCTGTTGTGCCGCCAGGTGCAGCGCAGAGTAGCTATGTACGGACAGGATAAACGCTGAAAGCATCTAAGCGTGAAACCTTCCACGAGATGAGTTTCCTTTTAAGGGTCGTCAGAGACTATGACGTTGATAGGCTATAGGTGTAAAACTGGTGACAGTAAAGCCGAGTAGTACTAATTACCCGTATGCTTTAATTTTTTCTTTGTATTACAACTTCCCAATATGATTTTATTTACGCCAAAAGCGTATTGCCTGAGGTTGAACCTATTTAATGATCAGCTTTAAGCATTTATTTTCTTATGGTGGTTTTTCCGAGGGTGTTCACCTCTTCCCATACCGAACAGAGAAGTTAAGCCCCTCATGGCCGATGGTACTGCACCACAATGCGGAAGAGTAGGTAGCTGCCATATCTATTTAAAAGCCCGATCTAATTGATCGGGCTTTTTTTTTTCAAAATATCCTTCTTGCGCTTATATCAGGCCCTTACAATTTTGCATATATAACAACATGCTTCGGCGCTTCGCGCATGGAGATATTCGATCTCTGCACGTGTATCAAATACTTGCTGAATCAATTCATCAATATCTTTCTCCCCCACTAGCTTGGAAAATACCATTTCCTGTTTAGTGTTATAGCCGATCAGGGTTAATTGGAAATGAATCCTGTCCGCTTTGATTTCAGGAGGAAATCGATGAATGTCGGTATAGGTTTCTACTTCTTCTGCGTGAATGAAAATAGGCCCGGGTTGATTAAAAGCATTCTCTATTTCAAATGGGGAATGGCTTAGTAATAACCGCTGGTCAATTCCAAGCCTGAATGGTTTCAGAGAGATTCTACAGGGACCCCTGCCTGTTGCCAGCGCCCTAGTTATGTTATGACCGAAATTATCCTTCATGCGGAGTCGTAGCGGTTGCGCCCATTCCTTTGTCAATGGCACGATTCTAAATTTGTCCATAATTTGTTTTTAACAAATATGGGCAGAAACCAAAGTCAATACAACCCGAAAATTGCGGAATTGGCCTGTAGTTGATAATGCATTAGATCACCAACATCGCATCGCCATAACTGAAGAAACGGAATTTGTCCTTGATCGCCTTTTTATAGGCCTCCATCGTTAAATCATATCCTGCAAATGCGCAGACCATGATGAGTAAACTGGTTTTTGGCAAATGTAGATTGGTCACCAAGGCATCTGCAATATTAAATTGGTAAGGTGGGTGAATGAAAGTATTGGTCCAACCTTCTGAAGGTTTTAATAATTTTTCTGCTGTAAATGAAGATTCAATGGCTCGCATCGTCGTGGTCCCAACAGAACAGACCCTGTGGTTTCCCAGGCGTGCTTTGTTGACAATCTTACAGGCTTCCTCGTCAATGCGATAGTATTCCGCATCCATCTTATGCTTACTTAAATCTTCAACCTCGATTGGCCTGAAAGTCCCCAACCCTGTATGCAGGGTGGCTTCGGCAAAACGGATTCCTTTTATTTCAAGCCTCTTGATCAATTCCTTGCTGAAATGCAAACCTGCAGTTGGAGCCGCCACAGCACCTTCGTGTTTTGCATAGACAGTCTGGTATCGTTCTTTATCTTCCTCATCAGGTTTGCGTTTGATATATTTTGGCAGGGGGGTCTCACCTAATAATTCCAGTACCTGCCTGAATTCCTCGTCATTCCCGTCCCATAAAAAGCGGATGGTCCGCCCACGGCTGGTTGTGTTGTCGATGACTTCTGCAACCAACTCGTCATTGTCTCCGAAATAAAGTTTGTTTCCCACACGGATTTTTCTTGCAGGATCAACAATGACATCCCAAAGCCGGTTGGGTTTATTCAATTCACGCAATAAAAAGACTTCGATTTTTGCACCGGTTTTTTCTTTCCTTCCATACATCCTTGCAGGAAATACCTTGGTATTATTTACCACAAAGACATCTTTGTCTTCGAAATATTCAAGAATATCGCGGAAATGTTTGTTTTCGAGATGACCCGTTTTGCGGTTGACAATCATCATCCGGCTGTCTTCTCTTTTTTTCGCTGGGTGTTGGGCAATAAGATTTAATGGAAGATCAAACTTGAACTGTGAAAGCTTCATGTAGAATTTTTTTTAGACAGTCGCGCATGATATAAAAGGTGGCAGAGAAGTGTATAGCGGAAGATTTCCGGTACAAACCAGGTCTTACGGCACCCGATTTTATCACGTTACGGCTTGATTTTCAAGCGGGCAAAGGTAAGAAATTAGGATTAAAATAAAAAATTACTCCCAAAATAGGCAATTATTCTACTTTGGGGCCTGGTCATTTCGTTGTTCTGTTTGAAACTGCCAGGTTAATCAAATAGCCAATCAGACGCTGCATAAAAAATCCTATCTGCCATGTTAAAAAATAGTTGCAGAATTGGTTTTCATAAAATAGTTTTTATGATTTCCATTCTTTTGCCCAACTTCATGACAATTGATAACCTGACTAAATGAGTGAGAAATTTGGCTGCAGGCAGTGCGTTATTTTCTTGATTTTCTTTTTCCACGTCTTCCTTGTATCCGCACAGGAAAAGGAAGTAAAAAAATATCCTACACTTTTGTGGGAGATCACAGGCAATGGGTTAATAAAGCCCTCCTATCTTTTCGGAACTATGCATGTGAGTAGCAAATTAGTTTTTCATCTCAGTGACTCATTTTATTTGGGAATAAAGAATTCCGATGTCGTTGCCCTGGAACTGGATCCCCAGCTATAGCAGGACCAACTTTTCCGTTACCAGAATATGCAAACAAACCTCCGTTTCTATTCTCAGGGATCACCTAATGATTATCTCAATGAAAAATCATTTCAATTTGAAAAATATGAGGATCGCCTGAAATCTGCATTAAGCGAGGAGCCAACAGTGATTAATGGATTGCTATATAGGACAGTCCAACCTCGCGCCGATTTTGAAGAGGACACATATTTGGACTTATATATATATCAAACAGGAAAAAAACTGGGTAAACTGTCCACGGGTGTGGAGAATTATTTTGAAACGGAAAAACTAATCCTGGAAGCGACCCAGGACATGATGCAGGATAAAAAGAGAAAACCCCTCGATACAGAGGGAGAATCCATGTATGAAATTGAACGCAAGACTCAGGAGGCATATAGAAAAGGAGACCTGGATTTGCTGGATTCTTTAGAACGTATCATGCAACCCTCCGGCGCTTACTTGGAAAAATTCCTTTACCAACGTAATGAAATCCAGGCTAATTCAATTGACAGCATCTTAAAAAGACATTCTTTATTTGTGGGAGTGGGAGCCGCGCACCTGCCTGGAAGAAGAGGTGTTATTGAGTTATTGAGAAAAAAAGGATACAAATTGCGCCCTATCCGTATGCAGGACCGGGATGCCTTGCAAAGAGATGATATAGACAAGGTGAGGGTACCTGTGAGTTTTTCACCATTTACTTCAGATGATAGGGCATTCTCTGTACAGCTTCCAGGGAAATTGTATAAACGCGGCGAGAACCGTTCCGGGGATTCCTGGCAATATGCAGACATGAGCAACGGGGCCTATTATATGATTACCCGTGTAAAAACACACAGCTCTATTTTTGGACAAAAAGAAGATGTTGTTTTAAAAAAGATCGATAGCCTTTTGTATGAAAATATACCAGGAAAAATCCTGCATAAAAATACAATTGTCAGAGACGGTTTCAGGGGTTTTGATATTTCCAATAAAACAAGGCGGGGTGACATTCAACGATATAATATATTTGAGACACCCTTTGAAGTGCTGGTTTTTAAAATGAGCGGAAATGGGAATTATGTTGAAGGTAAAGAAGGAGATCAGTTTTTCGGATCCATCAGCTTAAAGAAAAAAGAAACGGGATCATGGCAGGATTTTGAACCGGCGCAAGGAGGATTCAAGGCCAAATTCCCCACCCTGCCATATCAAAATAAAAATAGCTCCGGATTTGACGGTGTTCCACGGTGGGAGTATGAGGCGAATGATTCGGCAACAGAGGATGCATACCTAATCTGGAAAAAAACAATACAGAATTACCGGTTTTTAGATGAGGACACATTTGATTTAGGGCTAATGAATCAAAGTTTTTTACTATCTGACCGGATGGAAAAACAATTAAGCGGGCAGTTTGGGAGCTATATGGGGTATTCCTGCTTAGATGGGTCCTATCTTTTAAAGGATGGATCATTTATAAAAGCGAAATTTCTGATAAGAGGCCCTGATTATTATCTTCTTGCTGTGCGAAGTAAGAACAGCGGTAATGCATTTTCTGAATTTTTTAATTCATTCCGCATCACCCCTTTTAGATATGCTGGGTTCAGAAATTATACCGACACCTTTGTCAATATCTCAGTAAACACACCCTTTGTTCCCGATATTGATCTGAATCTCCGAAGAATAATAGAAAAATCCAGTAGTGAGGAATTCCTGAATGCAGTTTCTCAATACAATAACTATTGGCCAAGGAATAAAACAGCCCTTTTTCAGGATGAAAATACCGGAGAGGCCGTGTATGTTTCCGTCCAAACCTACCCCAAATATTATTATCCAAAGGATTCAACCTTGTTTTGGCAGGAAGAAACGAATGAAAATAAGCTCCGAGAAGATTTTATTGTTCGAAGTAAAACACTTTTCCATTTCAACGACTCTGTATATGGGGTTCAATATATATACTCGGACACCAACTCCTCCAGGATTATTCATAACTGGGTTTTTATAAAGGACAATCGATTATACAGGATCATTAACTTAGATGATTCACTTCATGAGCAAAGCGATTTCATCAGCCATTTCTATAATAGCATACGGCCCCTGGAAAGAAAGACCGGAGAATCTCTTTTCACAAATAAGTTGCCCATGTTTTTTCAAGATTTCTACAGTAGTGATTCTGCAAAAAATAAGAAGGCCAAAGATGCGATTCCAAATATTTATTTCGGCCCCAAAGGGTTACCCCGCCTGTTGCAGGCAATTCAATCTTTGCCTTATAATGAAAAGGATTATTTTTTGACAAAGACGAAATTGATCAACGAACTCGGTTTTATAACAGATTCCACAGTTGTTGGAAAAGTAGTGGAGGGGTTAAGGGCAATTTACGATCGTGCCGGGGATACCAGTACACTTCAGAATGCAGTATTGATTGCTTTGGCAAGAAATAAAACCTACGAGGCCTACACCCTTCTAAAGGCCTTAATCATCAGGGATCCCCCGGTTTTTGACAATTCATCGGACTACAGTTATTTTTTTCAGGATATCGGAGATTCTTTACCACTGGCAAGGATCTTATTCCCTGAATTGCTCCAGCTTTCGTCAGTGGATGATTATAAGGAAAATATCCGGGCTTTGCTAACCTGGCTGGTTGACAGTAATTATCTTAAGGCCAAAGATTACGATTTTTATTTTAGCAAAATTTACTTTGACGCCAAAATACAGCTAAAGAGACAATTAGGAAGGGATGAAAAGCAATTGCAAAAGAAAAATGAAGAAAATAATAGCAGCGGCCAAAATAGTATTGTTCAAAAAACTGACGAGGATAATTACAGCGACCTGAGTGATTACGCGATTTTGCTTATGCCTTTTTACGAAAAATACGTTTCTGTACACAACTTTTTTGATAAATTATTGAAGAGCAAAGATGCGGTACTGAGAATGAGTACTGCCGGATTATTATTGAGGAATAATAAGGTGGTGAATGACACCATAATTCAAAAGCTGGCTGCTGATGATCAGTACAGAAGTTCCTTATTAAAGATGCTTCGTTTGATTCAAAGGGAGGATCGTTTTCCAGACAGGTTTAAGAATCAGCTGGATATATCGCGAAGCCAGTTATCAGCAGGCCGGTCTGGAAACGATTTATTCGCTGTTGAATATATAGATAAGAAACTCGTCCGTTTCAGGCAAACGAGCGGTTTTGTGTATTTTTTCAAATACAAAGCAACAAGGGATGAGGATTGGGAAATCGGAATCAGTGGTTTGCAACCTATCAACCCTAGTGAGGTCGACACAGGCACCGAGCTTGTCAAATTAACAAACAAAAGGATAAAGCCGGATCACTCTGTTATTGAGCAGTTCAATGATCAATTGAACAGGCTACTGCTTTCTAAACATAAAAGTGCGGCTTCATTTTACCTGGACAACGACTATTATCCGGTTCGTGGCGAGGATGAAGAATAATGGAAATTTGCTTCTCCGCGGCAGACCTTAGGCAATCCCCTTCGGTATTGAGGCAATCAGCCTTCGCGTGTATTCCTTTTTCGGATGAAGATATATTTCTTCCGATGTCCCAGTCTCTTCTATCTTTCCCTGATTCATGACGATTATCCGGTCACTGATGTATCGGACAACGGATAAGTCATGGGAAATAAAAACAATAGTAAACCCAAATTCCTTTTTCAATTCATTGAGCAGATTAAGTATTTGGGCCTGAACACTGACATCCAGCGCAGAAAGTGATTCATCACATATAATAAAGGAAGGATTCAGCGCAAGCGCCCTTGCAATTACGATTCTTTGCCGCTGACCGCCGGAGAATTCATGCGGGTACCGATGATAATGCGAAGCCTCTAAATTCACCTTTTTAAGTAACTCGATCGTCCTATCTTTTCTTTTTTTCGCAGTGTTGATGAGCCTATGTACCTGAAGAGGTTCGGAAATGGCCGATCCGATGGTAATTAATGGGTTCAAAGAAGAATAAGGGTCTTGAAAAACGATCTGTAAGTTTTTGCGAAGTTTTTTCAGCTCTTCCTGCCTGCAATTTGCAAGATTATTCCCGTCATACATAATTTTTCCCGAGTGGGGTTCAATCAACCTGAGAAGACTTTTACCAACACTTGTCTTACCACAACCTGATTCTCCTACCAGACCGAGCGTTTCTCCTTTAAAAATGGAAAAACTGATATCATCCACCGCTTTTATATAGCTGACCGGTTTTCCCAAAATCGATCTTTTCGAAACATACCAAATGCATAAATTCTCCACGCTTATTAGAGGTTCTGTGTCCTGCTGATTTAGAGTTAAGGATATTTGTTGTTCAGGAGTATGACCCTGCTGATCTCTACTGTAATTTGGCTGCACCGCTTCAACCAGGTTTCCTTTTTCATTCACTACCATAAAATCTTTGACGATGGGTAGCCTTTGCCCCTTAACGTGCAGGACAGGACGGCAATTCAGTAACCCCTTTGTATATGGATGTTGCGGATTTTTGAATAAACTGGTCACTTCACCTTCTTCGACAATTTTACCCTGATAGAACACCACTGCCCGATCTGCCAGTTCCGCGACTACACCTAGATCATGGGTGATAAAAATAACTCCCATATTTTCAGTGCGCTGCAATTCTTTAATCAGTTCAAGAATTGTTTTTTGCACTGTCACATCCAATGCCGTTGTTGGTTCATCGCATATAAGCAGGGTAGGATTGCAACTTATGGCAATAGCGATCATTACCCTCTGCAATTGACCACCACTGAGTTGGTGAGGGTACCGGGAAAAAATCTCCGCAGGATTTGGAAGTTTTACTTTTTCAAAAAGCTCAATGGCTTGCTTTTTTGCTTCTTTGAAAGATAACTTTTTGTGCAGGCGGATTGATTCCATTACCTGATTACCACAAGAAAAAACTGGATTCAGTGAGCTCATGGGCTCCTGAAATATCATCGCGATCTGGTTACCCCTAATGGCTCTCATTTGCAAAGGAGAGCATTCTAGAAGATCAATAATGCGATTGTCAGGCTGTGCAAACAAAATTTTCCCGGAATTATACCGTGCGGGAGGCGTTGGTAATAACCCAAGGATCGAAAGGGAGGTCACGGATTTCCCCGAGCCTGATTCGCCCACTATCGACAATATCTCGCCCTGGTTCACTTCAAAAGATATGTTTTGAAGCACGGGATTTATCCCATTTTCGGAAATAAAATCAATTTCCAGATTTCTTATTTGTAAAAGCGGTATGGGCATGATCGTTTTAAAACCGCAAATGTCTTACGGTGAGGCCATTATTGATCAGCTGTTTTAATGAATCAATGCCAATTTTGATATGCCTTTCTACAAATTGGCCAGTGACTTTTTTGTCACTTTCCTCAGTTTTGACCCCCTCCGGCACCATTGGCTGATCAGTAACCAGTAACAAAGCACCAGTCGGGATTTTATTATAGAATCCAACTGAAAAAATAGTAGCTGTCTCCATATCTATGGCATAGGCCCTTATTTTCTGCAAATATTCCTTAAACAATTCATCATGCTCCCATACCCTGCGATTCGTCGTATACACTGTTCCCGTCCAATAGTCCACGGCGTAATCTCGGATCGTAGTTGAAATGGCTTTCTGAAGGGCAAATGCTGGTAGGGCAGGTACTTCAGGTGGAAAATAATCATTCGAAGTACCTTCACCTCGGATCGCCGCAATTGGTAGTATTAGATCGCCCAGTTTATTTCTTTTCTTTAAGCCACCGCATTTTCCCAGAAAAAGGACTGCCTCCGGTTCAATAGCGGTAAGCAAGTCCATAATGGTGGCCGCGGTAGGGCTTCCCATCCCGAAATTAATAATGGTAATCTCTCCCGCAGTTGCGCATTGCATTGGCTTTTTTTCCCCAATCACTTCAACTCCATGCCAATCGGCGAACAGACTCACATAATTATCAAAATTAGTGAGCAAGATATATTCTCCAAAATTCTCCAGCTTTTCACCAGTATATCTCGGGAGCCAGTTTTGTACTATTTCTTTTTTAGATTTCATCTCCATATATTAATTCTTCCGGGCTTTCCATAAATTGATAAAAAATAGTGGAAATCCAGGCTTATGTTATAGATTTTCCATTGATTCCATCCTCAAGTCTTTACAAGAACCTAAATACCCCGGACGTATAAAGTGCGTATATTAATCCGCCTAAGCAAATATAAGAGTCAATTGGATGTATTTATTACATATAACTATGAAATTGTACCGGCTAAGCCCGAATACCTGGAGGGTTGCAAAGGAGCAAATCGTATTAATAACGATGTCTCTTGCAATTGCAAACCTGACAAATAATTTGATGCATACCCAAGCTTTCTATTGACGAATTGATTTATTTTTGAAATTATGCGTGATCTTTCAATCCCTGCTTCGATCTTGCGCCATACATCTGTTGTATTCTGCCGGGGATTGGTTTTATCTTATCAAGACCGCCTGGCCCAAACAGGTGCTGTGAAAATAAAGAGGACACATGATTAAGATTTATTACCCCAAATATCCATTTAAGATAAAAGAAGAAGGAGGAAAGCAGGAATTCATTTTCGATGAACTCCGTAAACAATGGGTAAAACTTACACCTGAAGAGTGGGTAAGGCAAAATTTTATTCAATACCTTATTCAAATAAAACAATACCCACCCTCCTATATTGCACTGGAAAGAAAAATAAAATTAGGCGATTTGAATAAGAGATTTGACCTCCTGGTGTTTAACAAAGCAGCCAAACCCTGGATGATAGTCGAATGCAAGGCTATGCATATAGTTTTGGATAAAGCAGTTCTATGGCAGATTCTGCATTACAATATCGCGATGCCCGTAAAGTACCTTGTGATCACAAATGGATCCTTTTGTTATGGATATATAAAAGGAGCCATGGATTTTGAAGCCATACCTGTGTTGCCTGCCTACGATGATTGAGATCTTTCGGGATTAGAAAACGCCAAATTTACCACCTTTAAAAAGCGGCTTCATATCTTTTCTATGGGAAAATTCCAAGCTCGGCATAAGAAGTGCCTACTTTATTGATGGCCACTGTGTAGGCAGCTGTCCGCATATCAGGAATCGCTGGATTGGCCAACCAACAATCCATAATCTCGCGTGTTGCCGCACTCATCGTCTCCTCAAGTCCACTGTTCACCAAATCCACCTCATCTGCTCCGTGCATAATGAACTCCTTTTCCTGTGTATTGACTCTTCTCCCCGTCATTTCCTCCATTTGACCGAGGATATGGGCATTCATATTTTCAGTAAATCTTTTTTCCATTCTTCCGTATCGAACGTGGCTTAGGTTTTTTAACCATTCGAAATAGGAAACAGTTACGCCGCCTGCATTCAGGTACATATCGGGGACAACAAGAGTTCCTTTTTTAATAAAAATTTCATCTGCATCCGGCGTCAAAGGGCCGTTTGCAGCTTCTCCAATTATTTTTGCTTTTACACGGGAGGCGTTTTCGGCATTGATTACATTTTCTAAAGCGGCGGGGATTAAGATATCGCAATCTAATTCAAGCGCCTGATTCGAATTTGCCAAATTGGTGGCGTTGGGAAAGTTCAGGATCGATCCGGTTTTCTTTCTATGCTGGAATACTTCTTCTTCATTGAGGCCATTTGGGTTCATGATGGCACCTTCAAATTCTGCAAGTGCAATAACTTTCGAGCCACCCTCACGGAAAAATTTAGCGACATGATATCCCACATTTCCCATACCCTGCACGATCACGCTTTTTCTTTCGACTCCAGTTTCCATTCCCAATCTTGCCATTATATCTTTCATATTACACACTTCCCGGATGCCAAAGAAAACACCCAATCCTGTAGCCTCCTTTCGACCCCGGACTCCTCCCTGGGATACGGGTTTGCCCGTTACACACCCCAGTGCATCTATTTCACCCGGGCGCATGCTCAGATAAGTATCCAGTATCCAAGCCATTTCTCTTTCGCCTGTACCATAATCAGGAGCTGGTACATCCGTCCCAGGTCCGATAAAATTCTTCTTGATCAGTTCTGAAGTATAACGCCGGGTAATTTTTTCTAATTCATATGGAGTATATTTTTTGGGATCAATGGCAATCCCGCCTTTAGCGCCCCCAAAAGGAACATTCACAATAGCGCATTTGTAGGTCATGAGGGCCGCCAGAGCCATTACTTCGTCCAGGTTTACCGAAAGGGCAAAGCGGATACCGCCTTTACATGGGGTTTTGTGATGGGAATGTTGAACGCGATAGGCTTTTATCACTTCAATCTTATCGCCAATTTTTACTGGGAAGTGCATGCGGTATACAGAATTACATTGCTTGATCTGTTCAAGTATACCAGGATCCCAGTTTGTAAATTTCGCAGCCTTGTCGAAACTTCTTTCAACGGCTTCAAAAAACTTATATTCCTGTTGAACTGCTGCCATGGTCAGTTTTATTTAACGGATTTATAAAATGGTTTCATTTTTTAATATTTTTTTCCAGATTTGTTATTTTTCTATCCAGCTGGACAATATAAAGGAGCAAACCGAATAAGATGGTGACTAAAACAGCTATCACCACATAAATTTTTCCATTCGACCGGAGGGTATCAGTCATTGAGGCGGTATTGTTGCCAGTGCTGTCCTGTGCCCATGAAGTAAATCCGGATAATACAGCCAGGATGGCGATACAGGTGGAAATATATTTCTTACGCATGTTCAAAATTCTTTTCTTCCAAAATTTGTAAACGGATGAATAAACTTGTGATCCAAACTCCCAACAGAGTCCAGCCAGGAACAGCGCCAAGCCAAAAGACCATGCGCATCCGGCTGTCAATATCTTTCTCGCTGAATGAAGCGGGATTGCCCATGCCGCCAGGGTGAAGACTGTCCACCAGTCGAGGAATGACCCAAATGGTCGGAAAAAGCATAGCAAAGGCGAATATATTATAGACTGCACTGACACGCCCCTTCTTGTCGTTATTTGTCATTGAATTGCGCAGAACGAAATAGGCAAAATAAATTAGAAGGGCAATGGCTGCCCCCAATTGCTTGGGATCATTGCTCCAAAATGCACCCCAGGTATACCGGGCCCAAATAGAACCGGTAACCAATCCCAATAACCCAAAGACAATCCCGGATTTGGCATATTGAACCGAATAGATATCAAAGAGCTGATTATTGGTTCTGAGATACCTGACGGCATATACTACCGAAATGATGAAAAAGATCATCATGCCAAACCACATCCCCACATGAAAATACAAATTCCTGATTGTCTCATAGAGAATGGGCATAATGGGAACTCCCCCTAAAAAACCAGCAATAAAGGTATACAGCAGCAAAATGACACTTAATATTTTCCACCAGCTCTGACGAAGCATAAAAAAAGTTCTTAATCCGGGTCTTAACGAGGGTCAGGCAAATTGCGGGCCTACTATTCCTAGGTTGAACTCCTGAATTTGGAGAGCAAAAATAGGATAAAGGGAGTCAATTTGAGTACAATTTGGAAAAAACCGGACTTAATCCTTCCAGAGAAATGGAAATAGAATTATTGAGAGTATGATGATCATTAAGTCAAATGCAGCCAACAACAAAATAATATAGGTTAAGCCAGACTGAAAGATGTCAAAAAAAGCAATATGGGATAAACGCATCAGCAAAAGCAATTGTGGTATGATCAAGGGGAAGCCAAGAATGGCGACCATCGCTGCATTCTGTCCTGCCCTGGCAGCAATCGCTGCCAAAAGCGTGAAAACCAGGCTGAGACTTATCCCGCCAAAGCAGGTTATGAAAAGAAATTTAAATGGATTTTCAAATGGGTTTCCCAGCAAGAGAAGAAAAAGCAGTAAGCTTATGCAACTCATGGCCAGCATTAATACTGAGTTAAAAATCAATTTTGATATTATAAAATCCCTGGATCCAGCAATGGTGTAAAAATATAAAAGCCGGCTTGGGTTTTCTTGTAAAAAGCTCTTTGCGACGGCATTCACGCAAATGAACAATTGAATCATCCAGAACAGTCCATTCCAAACCTCGTTCTCCGGTTGACCCATGGAGAGGTATAACACAAATATGGTAGAGGCTACATAGAGTAGAATGCCATAGAATGAATACTGGAGACGTACCTCCAGAAGTAAATCTTTTTTAAAAAGCGCCAATATATTTCTCACCTGTTTCAATAAGATTTGTTAAAAAACATTGGCCGACACTATTCTTTCAGTTGAAAACAATTTCTGCATCGCGGCTCATACAATTCTTTCTCTCCCAATAGAATCTGGGGATCAAACGTCTTTTTCCGGTAAGAATAATTTGCAATATTTCCACATTTTAAACAAATGGCATGCAACTTGGTTATAAAATCCGCTTTTGCGAGCATCTTGGGCATAGGACCGAAGGGTTTTCCGGTATAATCCATATCCAATCCGGCCACGATCACTCTTATTCCCTTTGATGCCAACTGGTCACAGACTTCAGGTAATTCTTCATCAAAGAATTGCGCTTCGTCAATGCCTATGACCTCTACCTGATCTGCCATCAGCAGCAAGGCTTTGGAGTTTTCGATGGGGGTGGAAGGGATGGTATTTTCATTATGAGATACAATATTTTTCTCGTGAAAGCGTATATCCATTGATGGCTTGAAGATTTCAACATTGAGGTGTGCAATTTTGGCACGCTTCAGTCGCCGGATGAGTTCTTCAGTCTTACCAGAAAACATCGATCCGCAAATTACTTCTATCCATCCTCGCCGCCCACCTTTGATATTTGGTTCGATAAACATGGATATGAACTATTTTGGTTTAGAATTTGCTTTAAATTTATGTAAATTACTAACCTCAAAGTAAGAGTAAACTCACAATGGAACGATTACAACATCTTATTGGCAAATTAAAGGAACAATTCGATCAAAAATCTGTTCCTTCTCAAATGCTGATCACGGTACAATTGATAGAAGCGGAACTAACCAGCCTTTGTTTGTCTTCTACCGCTGTATCGAAGAACACGAAGGTAGCTGTTGTAATGCCTTCTGCGCTTAAAGTGATCCGTGATTTGGAGTTGTTGGCAGAAGAGGAGGAAAAAGAGACCCTTAATTTACCACTGGAAAAAGTGCCACTGAACCCTAAAAAACAGGAAGCGTCGCCTTGGTCAGCTTATCCGATGGAGGACATTCCTACATTATCCCAGCAGCAAAGCCCTAAGGAAATAAATGATTTTATCGGCAACAAAAGCACCTCCTTAAACGACCGACTTAGGGATGATGTTAGAGAATTGGCTGCGGCCTTGAAGGAATCACCTGTGAGGGAATTAAAAAAGGCAATTGGAGTCAATGATCGCTATGTGTTTATCAATGAGCTATTCCGTGGAGACGAGGTCATGTATGAAAGGAGTATAAAGACCATCAACAATTTTAGAATCCTGCCGGAAGCCGAATACTGGATGGAGAGGGAATTGAAGATTAAACTAGGTTGGGACGACGGCAGGGAAATTACACAACATTTTTATCAATTGGTTAGGAGACGTTTTTCCTGAATAAATAGCATAATCCTATCTGTTGCTCCCTTTTTTGAATAAACATAGTTTTTGGATGCCTTACAACGTTCCTGATATTCTTCTGAATTCTCAAAAAGCCTGTTAAATGCTGCTTCGGCCTCTAAAGCGCTATTGATGACAATCGCGCCTCCTATCTCGACCAATTCCATCGCTTCCACATACTTATCAATAACAGGACCCATTATGACAGGTCTTCCATATACTGCTGCCTCCAGCACATTATGGACACCCCCGTCTCCAAAACCCCCACCGACATAAGTGATATGCCCGTATCTGTACAATGCAGATAATATACCCATGATATCAACCAGGAGTACATTGGGGGCCAAGGTTTGGGATATCCCAGGTTTTGCGGGCCTTGCAGCCGGATCGATTGTTGAGCTTGAACCAAAATGGGTATTGCTTCTTTCTGTATATGATTGTGTATCAGATTGTTGTATAAGATTGGAATACCTGACGCTTTTTCGGAATAGCTTTTCTGTATCCATTAATGTTTCCTCATCAACCGAACAGGGGGCAATCACAAATCTTATTTCGGGATGGGCATTGGCATAATGACTCAATTCCTCCTCATCTTCTTCCCTGGTGCTTCCGGCAACAATTACGGGATGCAGCCCACAAAACTGTTCAATAATAGGCATGGATTTGAGCTGTTCAGATATCTCCATAACCCTATCGAACCGGGTATCCCCACCTACGCTGACTCTTTTCGGATCCACTAAGGCATGTACCAATTCTTTCGACTCTTCGGTTTGAACAAAAATATGTGTAAAACAAAGCAACATGGAACGATAAAGGCTCCCGTACCAACGGAAAAATGGCTGATCAGGGCGAAAGTTAGCCGATATCAATATGGTTGGGATATTTTGCCTTTTTAGTTCAGTCAAATAAAAAAACCAATATTCATGTTTTACCCAAAGCACCAGTTTGGGTGTGATAGCAGAGATAAAAAGGTTGGCATTTGTTTTTGAATCCGGAGGCAGATAGAAAGTATAATCGGCTCCTTCATAATTTTTGTTCATTTCGTAACCAGTAGGAGAAAAAAATGTAATAAGGATCTTCGGGCCAGTGGACTGGGCTCTAATTTTTTCCAATACAGGGCGTCCTTGCTCAAACTCCCCGATCGATGCACAATGCATCCAGATCACAGGGGCATGATTATGCAGCCCTAGAGCTTGTATCCTATCCAGAATATTTTTTCTTCCTTCCAGCCACAATTTCGCCTTGTGATTCCAAGGAGATAGGATATGGATCCCCGTTTTATACAGCCATGAAAAAAAAATATAAAAATAAATATACAAGGGTGATTTTGGTTTTGCAGACAAATGTAAAACCATTCTCTTGTTTTATGCGCATTACCGCATAGTTGCATTGGATTAACGGCAATTTTACTGTAGGTTTGTGCCCTTAAAAACAGTGATATGAGGCCAATTCAAATGGTTGACCTAAAACAGCAATATGCCGGAATCAAAAAGGAAGTGGATCTGTCCATCCAGAAGGTATTGGATAGCGCCGCCTTCATCAATGGCAGCGCCGTCACTGAATTTATAAACGGATTATCCGAATATCTTGATATAAAACATGTAATACCCTGTGCAAACGGTACCGATGCCCTTCAGATTGCCATGATGGCGTTAGACCTTCGGCCAGGCGATGAAGTGATAACGCCTTCTTTTACCTATATTGCTACTACTGAAGTAGTTGCGCTTCTTCAACTCAAACCGGTTTTCATTGATGTTGATCCAAGAACATTTTGCATTGATCCGGAAGAAGTCGAAAAACTGATAAGTCCGAGGACTAAGGCGATCGTACCTGTTCATTTGTTTGGTCAATCTGCTCCCATGGAGCAAATTTTGGAAATTGCGGCCAGGCACAATCTATACGTGATAGAAGACAATGCACAATCAATTGGGAGCGATCTAATTTTTAAGAATGGAAAAAAGAAAAAGGCAGGGACCGCAGGAACCATCGGGACTACATCATTCTTTCCAGCCAAAAACCTGGGTTGCTACGGTGACGGTGGGGCAATATTTACCGACGATGATTCGTTAGCAGTCAAGTTGAAAATGATTGCCAACCATGGCCAGAGCAAGCGTTATTATCACGATATCGTTGGATGCAACAGCCGATTGGATTCAATTCAAGCAGCAATCTTGAATGTGAAGCTGAAAAAGTTGGATGAGTATATTGAAAGGAGACGTAAAGTTGCCGATCATTATGACAAGGTTTTTGCCGGAAATCCAGGTATTACGACACCTTTTCGGGCAAATTATTGTACTCATGTTTTTCATCAGTATACATTGCTTCTGGAAGGAAAGGGCAGAAATGGCCTTCTTGAATTCCTAACTTCCAAGAATATACCATCCATGATTTATTATCCAGTACCAGCTCATAAACAGAGGATGTTTTCAACTTTTGGTGGGGGTTCCTATCATTTGCCTAACACAGATTGGCTGGTAGATAGGGTAATCTCACTACCTATGCACACAGAAATGGATGATGAACAATTACAATATATAAGTTCAAGTGTTTTGGAATATCTGAATAGCTCAGGGCAGAAACTAAATAACAATTAAATAATTATGAAAATCGCAGTCATAGGTACAGGCTATGTGGGGTTGGTAACCGGCACTTGTTTTGCTGAAACGGGGAACGATGTGACTTGTGTAGATATAGATGCAGGGAAAGTCCAAAAACTTTCCAATGGTCAAATTACCATTTATGAGCCGGGCCTTGAGAAATTGTTTTTACGCAATACCAAAGAAGATAGGTTACACTTTACGGTTAATTTGGAAGAAGGAATAAAGGATGCTCGCATTATATTCCTGGCCCTTCCTACTCCACCAGGGGCTGATGGCTCAGCTGATCTGAGATTTGTGTTGGGTGTGGCTGAGGATCTGGGGAAAATTATGAAAGATTATAAAGTGATCGTGGATAAAAGCACCGTCCCTGTTGGGACGGCTGAAAAAGTCCGTGTGGCGCTTGGCAAACATTATTCAGGCGAGTTTGATGTAGTTTCCAATCCTGAATTCCTTAGAGAAGGGGTTGCCGTAGATGATTTCCTCAAACCTGATCGTGTTGTTGTGGGCACAACTTCTGAGAAGGCCCAAAAGATATTGCAGGAGCTTTACAATCCATTTGTCCGACAAGGCAATCCAATCATTTTTATGGATGAACGCTCCGCTGAATTGACTAAGTACGCTGCCAATTCATTTTTGGCGACGAAAATTACTTTTATGAATGAGATTGCCCAACTATGCGAACGGCTAGGAGCCGATGTTGACATGGTCCGCAGGGGGCTAGGAAGCGATGAACGGATAGGTAAGAGATTTTTATTTCCTGGGATTGGATACGGAGGCAGTTGTTTTCCGAAGGACGTTCAGGCTCTTATCAAGTCCTCTGATGAAGTAAATTATAATTTTAGAATACTCAATGCGGTAATGGATGTGAATGAAAGGCAAAAATTGCACCTGTTGGAAAAAATAAAAAAATATTTCAACAATAGTCTTAAAGGGAAGCATTTTGCTTTATGGGGTTTAGCATTTAAACCCAATACGGATGATATCCGGGAAGCCCCTGCACTGTACATGATCGAGGCGTTATTAAAGGAAGGCGCTACCATTTGTGCCTATGATCCGGAGGCCATGAACAATGTAATGGGCCTTGTTGGACAAAGAATTACTTATGCTGAAAATCAATATGATGCACTCAAGGAAGCGGACGCTTTGCTGATAGCTACCGAATGGAATGAATTCAGGACTCCTAATTTCTTGAAAATTGTAACTACCCTTAAAAGAAAAGTAATATTTGATGGAAGAAACCTCTTCGAAGTCAACGCCATCAAAGAATTGGGGTTTTATTATGAGAGTGTAGGAAGAGCACCAGCCATTCCTCTAAATGGCAATCACAATAAATGAGCATTCGAGGCCAAATCCCCAGTTTCCTGATCGGTCGATAATATTTGATTGACCCTTTGTAGATTTCTTTTTCAACCTTTAAAGTCAGAATACGGACTGGTCTGTGAAATTTTTTATTGTACATTCGAGGTTCCGGTGAACGGTTTACCCGGTAAGCCCTGGTACATCGAGCTCAGGGTGATGTAGCGCTTTAGATAATAAAATTGCGCCATGGCAAAAAATTGCAATTACAAAAGATGCTTTCAACGATCGACCCTCAAATTGGGTTTTTAAGGAAAAATAAAATTGCATGATTAAAAAACGTGTGTTGATTACAGGCGCAGCCGGTTTTTTGGGATCACATCTATGTGATCGTTTTATTAAAGATGGCTATCATGTGATCGGCATGGATAATTTGATTACAGGGGACCTTAAAAATATCGAACATTTATTCAAGCTGGAATATTTTGAATTTTATTATCATGATGTGACCAAATACATGCATATTCCCGGAGAACTTTCCTATATTCTTCATTTTGCCTCTCCTGCCAGTCCGATTGATTATTTAAAAATCCCAATACAGACTTTAAAAGTCGGCTCGCTCGGCACCCATAATTGTTTAGGTTTAGCAAAGGCTAAAAAGGCCCGGATACTAGTGGCATCCACATCAGAAATCTATGGAGATCCGTTAGTACATCCTCAAAATGAAGAATATTGGGGTAATGTTAACCCGGTAGGGCCCAGGGGAGTATATGACGAAGCAAAACGATTCCAGGAAGCGATCACTATGGCCTATCATAATTTCCATGGCGTGGAAACACGGATCGTCAGAATATTTAATACCTATGGCCCGAGAATGAGACTTAATGATGGACGGGCGCTTCCGGCTTTCATCGGCCAAGTTCTGCGCGGAGAAGACCTTACCTTGTTCGGGGATGGTTCTCAAACCAGGTCATTTTGTTACGTGGATGATCTCGTGGAAGGTATTCACCGTTTGTTATTAAGTGACTACCATATGCCCGTTAATATTGGTAATCCGGACGAAATTACGCTAAAGGAGTTCGCGGAGGAAATTATCAGATTGACAGAAACAAAGCAGAAGATCGTGTATAGGCCCCTGCCTGAGGATGACCCGAAACAGAGGCAGCCGGATATCAGCAGGGCTAAGCAATTGCTGGGATGGGAACCGAGCATAGACCGAAAAGATGGGCTGAAAATTACCTATGATTATTTCAAGTCCTTGCCTTCAACAGAATGGCATAAACAACCCAAGGAATTCCTCAGTGGCAGGTGATTTAGGATTTGTTGAAAAGTAAATCAGAAAACCAATCACTCATTTATCAGAAGAATATGTATCAGGATTTGGTTGATAAAAAAGCAAAATTAGCAGTCATTGGTTTAGGCTATGTGGGATTGCCGATCGCATTGGAATTTGCCAAAAAGATTTCTGTGATTGGTTTTGATATCAGCACAAAGAGGATTGAAATGATGAAAAATGGCATCGATCCCAGCAAGGAGATAGGCTCAGGCAGCTTCAAAGACAGGGATATAATATTTACCGATGACCCCGAAGTTTTAAAGCATGCCAAATTCTATATTGTAGCAGTTCCAACACCGGTAGATAAATCTAATGTGCCTGACCTTAAACCTTTGATCAGTGCATCTATGACGCTGGGAAAATCGCTTAAACAGGGGGACTATGTGGTTTTTGAATCGACCACTTATCCAGGTTGCACTGAAGAGGATTGCCTCCCTGTTTTGGAGAAATTGTCCGGTTTGAAAATGGGAAGAGACTTTAAGCTGGGATATTCTCCAGAAAGAATTAATCCTGGAGACAAAAAAAATACACTGACAACCGTCATAAAAGTAGTTTCTGGTAATGATTCTGATTCTTTGGACGAAATTGCCGCGACATATAGATTGATAATAAGTGCTGGAGTCCATTTAGCCCCAAGCATCAAAGTGGCTGAGGCCAGTAAGATTGTGGAAAACACACAGAGGGACTTAAATGTTGCCCTGATGAATGAACTTTCGTTGATTTTTGATAGGATGGGAATCAATACCTACGATGTTCTGGAAGCTTCCGGGACCAAATGGAACTTCCTCAAATTCCAGCCCGGTTTGGTCGGGGGTCACTGCATAGGTGTGGACCCTTACTATCTCACCCACAAAGCTTCAGCTTTAGGCTATGAATCGAAGATCATCTCATCTTCCCGGTATATCAATGACGATATGGCCAAATATGTTGCCCGGAAGATCGTTACTCATGTGTTGCGTATTTCGGATGACCCGAGGGTACTGGTGAAAGGCGTGACTTTTAAAGAGAATGTCAGTGATATCCGGAATTCCAAGATTGTGGACACCGTAAAGGAGTTGCTTGCTTTCAATATCAAAGTGGACGTGGAAGACCCCTATGCTGTAAAAGATGAGGTAAAGGAAGAATACGGGTTAAATTTATCTGATGAAGTTGCAAATAATTATGATGCCGTGATTATTACAGTGCCTCATGAGCCTTACAGGACATTGAACGATGCCTATTTTACCTCCATAACCACTCCTGAAGCATTGATTGCTGATTTAAAAGGGATTTATAGAAATAAGATTGTAAACAGAAAATACTGGAGTTTATAAGTGAACACATTCGATAAAAAAATAATGATTACTGGTGGCGCAGGTTTTATTGGATCACACCTGGTGCGTCTATTCGTAAAAAAATATCCGGAATATCAGATTATCAATCTAGATGCACTAACCTATGCTGGAAATTTGGAGAACCTTAAAGATGTGGAATCATATCCCAATTACTTTTTTGAGAAAGGTGATATTCTCGATGAAAAACATATGCAAAGGCTTTTCAAGGAGTATTTGATAGATGCAGTCATTCACCTGGCCGCCGAGACGCATGTAGACCGGTCAATAACCGATCCCCTTTCATTTGTACGCACCAATGTATTAGGTACTGTGTCAATGCTAAATACCTGCAAACAACAATGGGAGACCGATTTGCAAGGAAAATTATTTTATCACGTGTCTACTGACGAAGTATACGGGTCGCTCGGACGGGACGGGTTCTTTACGGAAGAAACGCATTATGATCCACGTTCACCATATTCAGCCTCTAAAGCATCTTCAGACCATTTTGTGATGGCATATCATCACACTTACGGTTTGCCTGTTGTCCTATCGAATTGCTCCAATAATTATGGGTCGCATCATTTCCCGGAAAAGCTAATTCCTTTAATGATCAATAATATTAAGAACAATCAACCACTGCCCATATATGGAAAAGGAGAAAATGTCCGGGATTGGTTATGGGTGGAGGATCATGTTAGGGCGATTGACCTCATTTTTCATCGTGGAAGAAAAGGAGAGAAATATAATATCGGAGGATTCAATGAATGGAGGAACATCGACATCGTAAATCTATTATGCAGGATCATGGATAAAAAACTTGGAAGAAAGGAAGGTGATTCGGCAAAACTCATTAGGTTTGTAAAGGATCGTCCTGGTCATGATTTGCGGTATGCAATTGATGCCACGAAACTAAATAAGGAATTACAATGGAAACCATCGGTTCAGTTTGAAGAAGGTTTGGAGATGACGGTTGACTGGTATCTGCAGAATTCAGAATGGATTAAGGATGTTACGAGCGGCAGCTACCAGCATTATTATGAACAGCAATATGTGAAAAGATGATCTCACAATTTCCTGAAAAATGATTAGGGTAAATTAGAATGCTCAACAATGCCGTTTAGTTCTACTGATTTTCCGGGATTATTTATTTTCGAGCCACAGGTCTTTGAAGATGAACGCGGGTTTTTTTTTGAATCCTTTAATGAGCGTCTATTTCTGCAACAGCAGATCAATGAAAAATTTGTGCAGGATAATCAATCCCATTCGCATTACGGTGTTATCAGGGGTCTCCATTATCAACTTGAACCATTTGCGCAATCCAAATTGGTTCGTGTTTTGCAAGGAAGGATACTGGACGTTATCGTAGATCTTCGGAAAAATTCTCCCAGCTTTGGCAAATCGCTGAGCATTGAACTTTGTTCAGATTCAAGGAAACAGCTAATGATTCCCAAAGGGCTAGCGCATGGTTTTTCCGTATTAAGCGAAACGGCAGATGTATTGTATAAGTGCAATGAATTTTATCACAAAGAAAGCGAAGCAGGAATTATTTATAACGATCCTGAATTAAATATAGATTGGCAACTTCCAAAAGGAAGCGAGATAGTCTCCTCAAAAGACCTGAAACTACCTTCGTTTGCAAAATCCAGGAATAATTTTGAGTTTATGCCCTAATCCTTGCAGATGGTAAGAATAAAAATTATGGTTACTGGTGCCGGTGGCCAGCTCGGCAGGGAACTTCAGCAGTTTTCACAAGCGTACCCGCAGTTTGAATTTATTTTTTTATCGAAACGAGACCTTCCCATTGATCAGGAGGCGGTGTTAAACAATTTTTTTGAATCAGTAAGACCGGATTTTTGCATCAACTGCGCCGCATATACCGCTGTGGATAAGGCGGAAAAGGAGAAACATCTGGCATTCCTGGTCAATGGCGAATCGGTGGGTTGGTTGGCATCTGCATGCGCAAAAGTCCAAGCTAAACTTATCCATATCTCCACAGACTATGTTTTTGACGGTTCATCGGCTAAGCCACTGAAGGAAGAAGATAAGACTTCCCCTATCAATGTATATGGGGCATCAAAGCTGCTTGGTGAAGAGCTTGCTACACTGAATAATCCGGAGACCCTGATCATTCGTACGGCATGGGTATATTCTGAATTCGGTAGTAATTTTGTAAAGACGATGATCAAATTAATGAGTGAAAGAGATTCTGTAAACGTGGTTGATGACCAAATCGGTTCACCTACTTATGCTGCAGACCTTGCAGAGGTGATTATGCAGATCATGGACAGCCGTGAATTCAGGCCAGGGATTTACCATTACAGCAATGATGGCCGGATCAGTTGGTATGAGTTTGCAAAGGTTATCAGGGAGCAAATCACAAGCAATTGCAGGATAAATCCCATTCCTTCTTCTCAATATCCGGCTCCTGCAAAACGACCATTTTTTTCTTTGCTTGATAAGACTAAGATTAAATCTGTCTATCACATCCATATTAAAGATTGGAAGACGAGCCTGGATTCCTGCCTATTTAGGATCAAAAGGCAAAGCACTTCCACAGATTTATAAAATGTGCCTTACATCCAAATCATCTTCAGTGATTTGGATGTAAGGCATAAAAAAAATACATTTGCAAAGAACAAATAGGGTATAGGATCATATCCAAGCGTAAAGAGAAATCCTCAAAAGGGGTGCCTGAATAGTGAGTGT
>Ga0302221_10000529_pt1 | contig 28047 bp, 24 predicted proteins | sample II_Palsa_E2_1_FD_193517 | JGI IMG/M metagenome (GOLD analysis project Ga0302221, IMG submission 193517) | Peat permafrost microbial communities from Stordalen Mire near Abisko, Sweden - II_Palsa_E2_1 | ecosystem: Environmental > Terrestrial > Soil > Palsa > Peat permafrost | place: Sweden... | reverse complement strand
TCCGGGTGCGCGACGATATGGCCATGGCCGTCAACGATGAAGACGACGCGATCGCGAACGCTGGCGTCGCGGATTCTGGCGAGCAGGCCGTCGATGGATACGACGGAAGCAAGCATGCCGGTGAACTGGCCGTCGGTGGACAGCGGGACGGACACGATGAGCGCGGGACGGCTGCCTTGTCCTAAAGCGAAAGGCTCGCTGACAAAATTAAGCCCCTGAATGCTGGCGGTGAAAGCATGTTTGAGCGCAACTTGAACGAACGGATCGCTGTCCGCTCGAAAACTTCCAGCGGATTGCCCTTTGGCTTGCTTGTTCACGGCCGTGACGTAAAGGATGTTCTGATTATTTTCGACGAAGCTTTGCAGCAGGCGCGTGAGTTGAGGAGCGTGAGCGGGGTCGTCCACATCGGTAATCCATCCGGTCAGAGCGAGGACCTGGCGCTGGCTGAGAAGCTGTTCGTTGAGGCTCTGCTCGAATTCCAGAGTCTCGCTGGCGAGGGAACGAGTGATTTCGCTTTGCTGAACGCGCTCGGTGTCCTGAAGTTTTTGTTCGCTGAGATTCAAGACCTGGCGATGATAGAGCCACAGAGGTGTGACGCTGACGAGCAACAGGGCGCCGAGCACAATCCAGAGGATGCGCAATCGCCGAGTCGTGAACTGCGTGAGGGCCTTAATGGGCACAGGAATTTCCCGAAACAAAATGCTAGCGAAGAGAAGCGCTCGGCACAACGGGACGAAAGTACTGGGGTTAGCAGATAAGGTACAGAGATGTTGGCACTTAGGTACGAGACAGCGCTGGGCGGCGTCCCCTTTTCCCAGCTCCAAACAGCGGGCGGACTCAGCCCATGGGAGTTAGCCCGGAAATTTGATGCGGGGCTCGGTGCCGGCGACCAGGCGCGCGATATTCGACCGGTGTTGCAGCAAAACGAGAACGGAGATGAGCACGGTTCCCAGCGTGACAAATTCCGGAGGCGCATGGCGGGGCGCGTACAAGATATAAACAAAGACTGGCAGCGCTACGGCTGCGGCGAGCGAGCCCAGCGAAGAATAGCGCCAGAAAATCACCACCGCGAGCCAAAGCACAAGGGCGGCTACCACTGCTTCAGGGCTAATGGGAAGAAAAACGCCAAGACCGGTAGCCACACCTTTGCCACCGCGGAATCCCAGCCAGATGGGAAACATGTGGCCGATGACTGCGAGGATCGCGGCAGCCATCATCCAGCGGATGTTGCCGCCGGTCCATCTGGATGCCAGCCAAACGGCGGTGTAGCCCTTCGCGGCGTCGAGCAGCAGAGTGAGAATGCCGGGCAGGATGCCGGCACTCCGCGTGACGTTTGCCGCGCCGATGTTGCCGCTGCCCGTGGAGCGAATGTCCGGACCGCCCATCGCCTTCACAACAAGAAGACCGAAGGGTATGGAACCGAGCAAGTAGGCGACGATAGGAATGAGCCAGTTTGCGTTAGCGATCACGCCGCTCCTTCTTCCACGAATGAAAACGTTGCGAGCCGGGAATATTCGGCGCCCGAGGGTTTCAGGACACTGCGATAGAGATAAAACTCGGACGCGCGCGCCGACCCGAAATCATAAGACTTGAGATTATTAGCCGCGCGGACAAGCGTGTCGAGACCTTTATGCGAATTGAAACGCGCGAGCGTGAGATGCGGCGTGAAGGAGTGCGATTCAGCGGGGAAGCCGAACGGTTGGAGCGCGCTGTCGACGCCGGAGGCAAGCTGCGGAAGATTCGAAGAGGAGTCAATTCCGCACCATACAACGCGCGGGTGGAACTCATTGGGGAAAAATCCGATGCCGCGGAAATTCGATTCGACGGCTTGACCGGAATGTACGGTGGAAAGCGCTGCGCGGATGGAATCGAGCTTGGCTTCGTCCGTCTCGCCCAAGAATTTCAGCGTGATATGCATGCCTTCAGGGCGAACCCAGCGAGCGCCCTCGCATTCAGACTTCAGACGCGCCATTAACTCGCGAAGCGCGCGGCGAACGGCGTCGGGAATGTCGAGCGCGACGAAGAGGCGCATGGCTCAAGCTCGTCCATGCGGAGGGAAAAGAAAATACCGGCGGACGGTGTCGAGCGCTTGTTGCGTGGCTTGGAAGCGGATGCGCTCACGGTCGCCCGGGAAGCGGGAGGCGCGTTCGCGACTGCCGCGCTCGTCGGCGATGCCGATGTGTACCAGGCCGACTGGTTTTTCGGGCGTTCCGCCGCCGGGGCCCGCAATTCCGGTGATGCCGATGCCCAGCGTTGCGCCGGTGCGTTTGCGAATGCCATCGGCGAGAGCGAGAGCGGTCTCGGAGCTGACCGCGCCCTTTGAGTCGATGATGTCGGCAGGCACGCCGACTAGAGATGATTTCAGTTCGTTGCTGTAGCAAACTACGCCGCCGAGGAAATAGGACGAGCTGCCGGGAACGTTGGTGAGACGCTCGGCGAGCATTCCGCCGGTACAACTCTCGGCAACCGCAATGGTCGCGCGATTTTCGGTAAGCGCGCGCGCCACGATGTCTTCGAGTGATTCTCCTTGCGTGGAATACAGGTGCTCGCCGAGCGCGAGGGCCATGCGGCTCACGATTTCGTCGAGCATTTTTTCGGCCGCGGCCGGGTCGCGGGACCAAGTGCGCGGATGGAGCTGAATTCCGGTCGGCGTAGCAAGAATCGTGGTTTCGGTTTCGGGATACAGCGCGTAAATGGGGCGCACGCGTTGCTCGACTTCAGATTCAGGCAAGCCGGTGACGCGCAGGTCGCGCGAGTACAAACGCTCCGCGATACCTTGCCGGGTTAGGCGCGCGCGGACTTCCGATTCGTAGATGCCTTTCAGTTCCGAAGGCGGGCCGGGCAGGAGAATCACGATGTGTCCGCCGCCTTCCATCCATAGTCCAGGCGCGGTGCCGCGCGGATTGGCCAGCACGATGGCGCCGGCGGGGACCATAGCCTGGCGCTCGTTAATTTCCGGCATGGTGCGGGCGAAACGGCGGAAGCGTTCCTGGATGCCGCGGAGAACTTCATCGTCGCGGCGCAGCTCGCGGCCGAGCAATTCGGCCACAGTTTCCCGTGTGCGGTCGTCATCGGTAGGCCCCAGGCCGCCGCAACTCACGATCAGCTCGGAGCGGTCGAGCGCGTGGCGAAATGTTGCGCGAATGTCGTCCCGCGAGTCACCGACGACAGACTTGTGAATTACGCGAATGCCGATCTTATTCAGCTCGGCGGTGAGATAAAGGGAATTTGTGTCGAGCCGGTAAGGCGTGAGCAACTCGGAGCCGACCGCGATGATTTCCGCTAGCATCCCGGGCCTAAGCGTGAAGCGGAAGACCCTCGACATCCCAGTCGAGGGAATAGAGCGCGTTGTTGGTGGTAATCATGGCGCGATGCGAGGGCAGAAGCGCGAAGCCAACGATGCCGCTTCCACTGGCCACCAGTTCGGCTTCGGCTTGCGGAGTGATTCGAACGATACCGCGATTGCCGCCAATCGACGCAGCGACATAGAGATTGCCGACGCGATCGAACGCAAGACCCTGCGGGCGTCCGAGACCGCGAAAAAATGTGCTGACTTCGCCGGCGGGATTGATGCGATAGACGGAGTCGAAACTGGAAGTAGTCGGCCCGGTGACGAAAAGTTCGCCGGCAGGGCTGAACGCAAGGTGATACGCGGAGAGGGAAGGCTCGATGGTGGCGAAGACAAATATTTCACGGTCGGGAGCGATTTTGAAAATCGTGCCGCTGCGGTCGCCGACGTAGAGGCTGCCGCCTTTATCGAACGCCAGGCCGGTGGCGATGCCCATGCCCTCGATCCATTGCATTGCGCGGCCGTCGGGCGAGACGCGATGCACGGTGCCGTCGTTGCGGCAGGAAACGAAGAGATAGCCGTTGCCATCAATCGCGAGGCCGGTGGGGTTCATCATTTCGGTGATGAAGGGTTTTACTATGTTGCTCGAGGTGACTTTGTAAAGCGAGACGGGAACTTTTTGGCCGCGCTGGCCGCTGAAGGTGACGTAGACATTGCCTTCCGCGTCCACCGCAGGACTGGCGACGGGATGCAAATTGTCGGCAACTTGCGTGCCGAGCGCCATGGGAAATGGCGCGCTTTCGATGCTACCCATGCGCACGCGGACTGCTCCGCCGGCTGCGCCATCTGGGACGCGCGCGATCAAGAGATTTTCGCCGGCTAACACCAAGCTGCCTTCGGCCAAGCCGAATTGCACTTGCGGGCGCGTGTGGTTGCGCGTGCCGAAACCGCTGCCCTTGATGGATATTTCTCCGCCGGGGAGAGCGGCGGGCGGTTTCACGGCTTCGATTCTTGGCGTGCCGGATGTTTTCAAAGCGATTCTTCCATGTTGGGCGCCTCAGCTCGGGTATCGCAAGACAAAGAGCAGATCCCTCGCTGCGCTCGGGATGACAACCGCAGCCTGAACGCGCTCGGCATTTACAAACCTGCCGCCCGTGCGAGCCACAGTCCGAGCGCGGCGTAAATTCCCGCTACCCAGTCATCCGTCATGATACCCCATCCGCCGGGTAGAGATTCGGCTTGCCGCGCTGGAAAAGGCTTCCAGATATCGAATACTCGAAAAAGTATAAAACCCAGAAGCAAATATTTCCAGTTAAGCAGGGAGCTCATGATGATGTAACCGCGTGCGATCGGGGCGTAGGGCACATACGAAGCCTTCCACCAGATCGGAACTCCGCAGCCGAGCAACAGAGTCAAAAACTGGCCAGATACTTCGTCGATAACAACGCGTCCCGGATCTTTCTCCTGCCAGAATTCTGCTGCACGCGTTGCAGCCCAGACCCCAACCACTGAAATCAGAACAAGCAGGAAAACATACTCCCATCCGAAGTGACTGGAATACCAAGCTGGTACGCTGAAAAAAATGTCGCCAAAATCACTCCGGCGAGATCCCGGGGTATCTGGGCCGAAATATAAACACAACGGGAAGATCGCTAACAAAAGTCCAGCAAGCGAGCCCCATGTTCCAGGGGCTACGGGCAGGTAGCCGAGGCCACCGGCCGTCGCGACGAAAAGTGCAAAGCGCGGCTTCTTTTGCGGCTTAGCTGCGGAGGCTGACGATGACACCGATTCTGAAGGAGCTTGCGCGCCTGGTGAAGCCGGGTCAGTTTTTGCGGTCATCCGCGTCTCGATCGAGGCCTTCGGGGAATGACTCGTCAATAACCGGCTCGCTGATTACGTATTTCTCGCTGGCCCACGCGCCCAGGTCGAGCAGTTTGCAGCGCTCGCTGCAGAAGGGGAAGTCGGAGCTTGAATCTGAGTCGGTTGGCTTGCGGCAAATGGGACACTGGAATTTCATACGTTTCCGGGGATTAGACTAACACGGATGATTTGAAGTGGCAGACAGATTGGCACTTGTGAGGGAGGGGGATCAGGATTGCTTCCTCGCTGGCCGGGTAGTAACATCGCGCGACACGGACGGTCGTTCACCCGAGCGGACCTTTCGCCCATTGTTCCCTGCCCATTTCCAGGCGAAACCGCGAGAGGGAAACGTAAAGACCGCCATTTCCTAAAATGGCTGAAGCGCGAACACAACACGATCCGGCTCCCACGTCCAATACGGATCTCAGCGGAAAAACGGTCGGCAGATTCCTGATTCGAGAGCGCCTGGGCGGCGGAGGCATGGGAGAGGTGTATCTGGCCGAGGATACCGGCCTAAAACGAAAGGTAGCGCTGAAACGGATCTCTCCCGCCTTGCGAGCGGACACGGAGTCGCGCCAACGGCTGTGGAAGGAAGCGGAATGGGCTTCGCGTCTGAACGATCCCCACATTGCGGCGGTGTATGACGTAATCGAAGACGGCGGTGAGGTCTTCGTCGTGATGGAGTACGTCGAAGGGGAAACCCTACGGCACCGGATTGGACGCCCGCTTTCGATAACCGAGTTTCTCTCGATCGCCACACAATGCGCTGCGGCTCTGACGGCCGCGCATAAGGCTGGTTTGCTCCATCGAGATATCAAGCCTGACAACATCATGCTTACGCGCGCCGGACAGGTGAAAGCGCTTGATTTCGGCGTTGCGCGCGAGCTTCCCGGATCGGATCACGCGACAACGCGCCACACGTTTGAAAGCGCGCGCTTTGCCGGCACCTTGCCGTACATGGCTCCGGAGATACTGGAGGAGAAGGAAGGCGACGGGCGCGCGGACATCTTTTCCATGGGTGTCGTGTTCTACGAAGCGTTGTCCGGTAAAAACCCATTTCGGCGCGCGGGCTTCCTGAACACTTGCAACGCCATCCTGCACGAGGAACTGCCGCCGCTGAGCAGGCAGAATTCCGATGTGCCGGAAGCGCTTGAACAAATCGTCGGCAAAATGCTGGCTAAGAACCGCGAAGACCGCTATGCCACGGCTGCCGACCTCGACGTCGATTTGCGATTGCTTTCGCGCTCGCCGCAACTTCCGCGAGTTCGTCATCCGCGAATCCCGAGAAAACTCATTGCGCTCGTGACAGGCGTTCTTCTGATCGGGTCGGCCGGATTGCTGGCCAGAAATCAAAGAGTCCAGCAACGAGTGAAAACTTGGCTGGGCGTAACGCTTGTGCCGCACCAAAAACTGCTGGCCATACTGCCGTTTCGCGCGGTTGAGGGTGATCCTGAGGCTGCTTCCTTCACCGATGGCTTGACCGCTACGTTGACGGCAAAACTTACCCAATTGACCGACAACCATTCCTTGGGCGTGATATCGGCGAGCGAAATTCAAGCCAAGCACGCCACTACGGCGGATCAGGCTTACGCCGAATTCGGAGTCAACCTGGTTTTGGAAGGCAGCCTTATCAAATCGGGCGACCTGATGCGCATAAATTACGAACTGGTGGATCCGCGAACGCACCGCCAGTTGCGGGCTGAGAGCATTACGCTGCCCGCTGCCGAGCCTTTCGCAGTCCAGGACCAGGTTGTGAATGGAGCGGTGCGTATGCTCGATCTGGAGGTTCCGCCTGCACAGCGCCAGGCATTAGATTCTCACGGCACTCAGGTGGCGGCCGCGTACACGCTTTACACCCAAGGACGAGGCTACCTCCAGAATTACGACAGGCCGGAAAACAATGACAGCGCAATCAAGGTATTCCAGGACGCGTTGAAGCTGGATCCGAGTTATGCCCTTGCGTTCGCAGGTTTGGGCGATGCTTACTGGAAGAAATTCAGGGACGACAAAGACCCTCAGTGGCTTCAGATCAGCCGGGAATCTTGTGAAACGGCCGTTCGCCTGGATCCGGCTCTTGCCGCAGGTCACGAATGCCTGGGCACACTTTATTCCGGCACCGGCCGGTATGAGGATGCAGCGACCGAGTTTGAGAGTGCTTTGAAAGCTGAGCCCACCAATGATGACGCCTATCGCGGACTGGCTAAGACCTACGAGCAACTCGGGAAGCTGCCGGAAGCTGAAAAGACTTACCAGCGAGCCATCGACCTGCGGCCGCAATATTGGGCCGGGTACAGTTGGTTAGGAGCCTTCTACCAAAATCACAACCGCTATGCGGACGCCGCGAGGATGTTCAGCAAAGTAATTGAGCTGGCGCCGAATAGTTTTCGCGGATACTACAACCTGGCCGCAGCCAACGGGGCGCAGGGCCAATACACCGAAGCTATTGCCAACCTCAATCGTTCCATTTCTATTCGCCCCTCGTTCACGGCCTATGCCAATCTGGGCATGGCCTACTTCTGCCTGAGGCGCTTCGATGAAGCCGCGCGGAGTTTTGAACAGGCAGTACAGCTTAACGATAAGTTCTATGACGGATGGTGGGGACTCGGGGACGCTTATTCTTTTGTTCCGGCAAAGAAGGGGTTGGCAAAGAGCGCGTATGAAAAGTGCGTCTCGCTGGCAAATGAAGCGGTGAGCGTAGATGCGAGAGACGCCTGGGCGCTCAGCACACGAGGGATCTGTGAAGCAATGCTAGGTGACCGAGTGGCGGCGTTCGCCGACCTTCTGCGGGCAGATTCGATTGCTCCAGGTGACGCAGAAGTGAGCTTCGACGCTGCGGTTGTTTACAATCACTTCGGCGATACGGACCAAACGTTGCGATCGCTGGGAAAAGCCGTGGGCGCGGGCTATTCGCCGAGTATCGCGCGGGATTATCCTTTCTTCGACAAAGTACGTTCGGACCCGCGTTTTCAGAAAATCTTCCAATCTCCATAATTCTTAGAGGAGGAACGATGAACACAGGCGCAGCAGCATCAGGATTCAGGCCAAATATCAGGAAAATCTTGATCACGCTGGACGGCAACGGAAAACCTCAACTGGCTGACGGGGACGAAACAATTATAATCTCGCCGCTCAATAACGACGAGGTTATTTGGGAATCGGCAGAACAGTTCGTGATTAATTTCAAGGGGGCCTCGCCGTTTTACGAGGGGCAGTTCAGCAACAAGTACGCGCAATCGGGTCTCATCCGGCGGGACGTGATATCCAGCAAGTCTGTTTTCTATGAGTACACCATTATTATAAATGGGCAGACTCTCGATCCCCGCTTTATCGTTGACCCGTAGAAGAATCAAAGAGTACTGAGACTCTTGAATTTGATCGCCGGCAAAGCCAGCTCAAGCGAGGATGGGGAAGAGGCTGGTCGCTTGCGGGGGAATTGGGCGCGAGAGGGGTGGCGCTGCGAAATCCGTGACGCGGCCGATCAAGTCGTAGTCCTTTGCCTCGGTGATTTCGATTGTGGCGAGGGTGCCCGCGGCGGGGAGATCGGCGGCGTCGTTCACGCCTTCGAATTCGGTGATGTAAACCTTGCCGTCAATGTCGGGAGCCATGCCTTGCAGGCGGGCTTCCCAGACCAAATCGGTATCTTTCGAAGGGCCTTCCAGCATCACCTGCAGGCGCTGGCCTACCCGTTTTTTCAAATTGCGCGCGGAGATTTTCTTCTGGATGGACATCAGAGTGTCGCGACGGCGCGCGATTGTTTTTTCGTTGACCTTTTTATCGAGCGCGAAACTTTGCGAGGTGTCTTCGTCGGAGTAGGAAAAGACGCCCATCCAATCGAATTCCGCAGCGCGCACGAAATCGCAGAGTTCGCGGAAATCGTTTTCGGTTTCGCCGGGGAATCCGACGATGAAGGATGTACGAATCGAAACGCCGGGAATTGCCTTGCGCGCTTTTTCCAGCATTTTCAGGAAGGCGTCGCCGTTCGAGCCGCGCTTCATGCGCGCGAGGACGTTGCGGCTGGCGTGCTGCAGTGGGACGTCCAAATATTTTGCCAGGCGCGGATGAGCGGCGATGGTGTCGAGCAGGCGCGGCGTGATGCGATTCGGATAGCAATAGAGGAAGCGCACCCAGTTTAAATCTTGCACTTGCGCGAGGCGTTCGAGGAGCACCGCGAGGCCCTCGCGCAGGCCCAAATCTTCGCCGTAGAAAGTGGTGTCCTGGCCGATGAGGGAAATTTCGCGCACGCCTGCTGCGGCGAGATTTTCCGCCTCGCGTACGACAGATTCAAAACGGCGGCTGCGGAATTTTCCGCGAAGCTGCGGGATCACGCAGAACGTGCAGGGATGGTCGCAGCCTTCGTTAATTTTGATGTAAGCAGTGTGGCGGGGCGTGGCCAGAATGCGCGGTGTGAGGTCGTGGTAAAGATACGTGGGCAACTGCGCTGGTGCGGCGTCGTTCGAGCGCAAGTCGCCTTCGCACGCTTCCAGAATTTTTTCGATTTCGCCGGTGCCGATCACCGCGTCCACTTCGGGAATTTGCTCGCGGATTTCATCACGGTACCGTTCGACCATGCATCCCGCGACAATTAATTTTTGCGCGCGGCCGAATTTCTTGTACTCGGCCATTTCCAGGATGGATTGCACGGATTCCTGCTGCGCTGGGGCGATGAAGCTGCATGTGTTGACCACCAGGACGTCGGCATCACCCGCGCGCGGCGTGATTTCGTAACCCGAGCGCGCGAGAATACCCATCATCACCTCGCTGTCCACGAGGTTCTTCGGGCATCCCAGGCTGACGAATCCGACTTTCGGCATATCTGTGGAATCCTTCAGGCAGCTTGCAAACACACAATTCTATCATGCCGGACCGCGTCACGCTGGCCGCAGGTCGTCCCCCACGTCAGGTTTTGTGGGTCGTGGCTTTAGCCACGACATAAACAACGGTATTCGCTCTTGTACCTTTCGGCGGATTTTTCGCCGAGCTTTCAGTTCATCGACGCCAATCGTTTAGCTCCGCTGAATGGGTGCCTTATCGTGATCTACTTCATCCAGAAGAAGAAGCCAAGAAAGCCGCACGCAAGCATCCCGATGAAACAAATAAAACATTTCTTGCGCAGCTGACTATCGGGGTAGTACTGGCGGTGGAGATACGTGGAATGGGATGCAAACCAAGAGACCAGCCAGCTCCAACGAGACTGTGGAAATTGGCGGTAAACTTCGCGGGCCATCACACTAAAATAGTAAGTGCCCAACCCGTACAAGAACACGCAGGCCGAAAGCAAGATTGCAGCCGCGATGTGAAACATCGTGGTGCTCATGGATTCGCTTTCTCCGAGCGGCCCAGTATCGATTTCCGCATCGCTGCTAACAGTTCGCGCGTCATTTCCGTTGGGATCGAGTCATTTCGCGGATCGCGTGGAGGAGCGAGGACATTTGGTCGACGGGGGCGGCGTGATTGCCGAAGCGACGTCCGCGTCACCCGCGCGCGGCGTGATTTCGTAACCCGAGCGCGCGAGAATACCCATCATCACCTCGCTGTCACACGAGGTTCTTCGGGCATCCCAGGCTGACGAATCCGACCTTCGGCATAACTGTGGAATCCTTCAGGCAGCTTGCAAGACACAATTCTAGCACGACCAGCAGCATTAGACCGTTAGAGCCACAAGTGAACAGCATTTGATAAAATGGCTTTGCCGATTCCAACATAATTAATTGGATATGTTATTGAATTATAGTAAATAGTGCCTGGCTGGGGTCGTAAGGGAGAAACTCATGGGAACAGCGGGCGACTGGATGTCCGCAGCGTTTTGGGGCATGTTCTGGGCTGGCGGGATGATGTTGTGGGAAGCCCTGAGCAGAAGCGATAAGCACGTCAAGCCTGTTCTGTCCCTGGCAGATGTGTTGAGTTTGATTTTCGGCGGGCTCGGCTTTGGTCTCGGAACGACGTTTCGTTGGAGGGCATTCCACTGGCCTCTTGTCCTGTTTATGGTCGCCACCTTCGCAGGCTGCGCAGTCTTCGCAAGAATGTCTCGGCGGAAAGTCCGTTCCGATCCTGAAAATGGTTGATACCTCGATTATCGACCTTAAGGGTTCTCGATTTGCGCTACACGCCAACTTGCTATCTTCGTGCCGAGCGGAGGGTTTCGCGGATGGAATGCAGGAGCGAGGACATTTGGTCAACGGGGGCGGCGTGATCGCCGAAGCGGACCGATTGGTAAAGCTCGGTGAGTTGGGCGACGGGAGCGGAAAGATCGGCGGCGGGGATAGCGGAGGCAAATTCCAGCGGAGTTTGCGACGGGGCTTTCTTCCAGCCGCGTTTTTCGAGCAGGCGCAGCATTTCGCGATATTCCAGAGCGGCGAGCGAAGCAGTCAAATTTCCGCCGCGGCGCGCGCGAACACGCCAGCGCGCGACCAAATAGCTTATTAACGGACGTCCGCGCAGATAAATCAGCAAAGCAATCAGAAAGACGAGAACGCCGGGAAGAAAAAACGGCGAAGCTTCGGTGCGGTGGTCGAGCGCAAGGAGCAGGCGAATCGCGTCGCGTTGTTTGTCGTGGTAATAACGCAGCGCCCGTTCGCCCCAATCTTTGGAAGTTTTCTGAACATTTTGCGCGAGGTTGGTCTGGTGGACAAAATCGTAATTGATCACCCACTCGTCCCAGGCAAATTGGAACCAATCCCAATACAAGGCGAGCCGAGCGAACATTCCGCTACGTTTTCCGGCGCCGGGAGGAGTGGGATCGAAGGTGATCCAGCCGTAGCCGGGGAAATAGGCTTCGACCCAAGCGTGAGCGTCGCTGGCGCGGACGATGTAATCGCCGCCCAAGTCGTTGTACTCACCGGGTAAAAATCCACCCACGTAGCGCGCCGGAATTCCGAGGTCGCGAAGCATAACCGCCATGGCCGCGGCAAAGTATTCGCAATTTCCAGCGCGCTTCTCGAAAAGGAAATAGGCGAGAGGGTCATCGGTCTTACGGCCGGTTAAATCGAGCGTATAGCCGTAATGCGTTTTCAGGTAGCGCTCGATATTCGCGGCGCGGTCGTATTCGTTGTGCGAGCCCTCCGCGATTTTTTCCGCGAGTTGCTTGATGCGCGGGTCGAGCTGCGGCACCTGGAGATACATGTCCCGGATCGGATCAGGATAAGTCGTAGAGGATTTGCGCAGTTGCGCGGGCGGAATTAATGGCAGCAGCGACATGCCCTCGTAACGCACCTTGATGTCGTTATGAAATGGATTGGAGAGGGAGCCGGTCTTGTCAACCAGGAGGTAGCCGTGGTTTCGCGAAGCGCCCGCACGCTCGGATTCATTGCCGAACCGGCCACGCAACATTTCGGGACGAGGCGCAACAAAGACTGCGTCGGTGGCGACCGGTTCCATCATCACGGTGTAGCGCAACGGGTAGAAATCGCCGATGGGCAGCGGCAGGCGCGCGAAACGGTATTGGCCTTCGGAATCGGGCGAAATCACAATCTGGTCGTGAGCGGGAGTGAACCAGCGCTTGCCGTCAAAATTCGTGAGCACGACGCCGCGCCAGTGAACGTCGTCCGCATGTCCGGGATCGCCTTCCACGTGGATGCGCATCACCACCGCGGAACTCTGCTGTATTTTCCCGATTTCACCGATGGTGATGTCGTCGCCGAAGCCGGTCATCAGGTTAGGTTGCAGGTTCAGCGCGCTGAGGTAGCCGGCGGTGAAACGGGGAATCAAAAAGAATAGAACGCCGCCAATCAGGAGCGCGCTGACGGCGACGAGGGCGGACGTCAGCCCCAGGGCGCGATTCAGTTGACGCGCCATGGGCGAGCCCGGCTCGAAGGGAGGCGAAACGGCTCCGGCGGCGCTGCGGCGGATTTCGAGCGCGACGAAAGTGGAGACGGCCAGAGCGAGAAAAATCGCCAGCGTCACAAGGAAGCCGGTCTCCACGGTGAGAATCGCCGAGGACAGCATGCAAGTGAAAGCCAAGACGGCGAGAAACGCGAAATCGCGATTGGTGCGCGCGGAGTAAAGGCGAACGAGCGTGGCGAACAGCATCAAGTGAATGGCCGCGAGCAGCGCTGCGTACAACGCAGGATTCGGCGCGCCGGTGGATATTCGCCGAGAGAAAATCCAGAGGTCGAGCGGGAAAAATAAAAAGTAAGCGAGGACGAGCCAGGTTGCGACGCGCGCGGAAATTTCCGGGCCACGGCCGCGCCAGATGCGGAATCCTTTGTAAACGAGCGCGATGGGCGGAATCACGAGCGAAATGGGATCGAGCTTGCCGGTAAGGACCACGGCCATGATGCCTGTCGAGACCAGCAGAAACAGCGATACCTCAAAATAGCGCTGTACTGCCGGGAGCGGCGGCGCGCTCGCTGATGGCGTGGAGGACATGGTGCCTTTACGATGCTAGCACTGCGTAGGCCGAGGCAGAGCGCTTTGAACCGAAGCGATGCCGCGGAAATAACTGTACCGAGGAGCCCGTGTCGCAACTCCGATTTTCGTCAGGGCACGACTTTAGTCGTGCCGTAAACGACGCAAATTCAGTGTGGCTTTAGCCGCTGAGGGACCGACGGTAGGGATGCGGCCGCGGCGATTTTGCGAGTCGCGCTGGAAACCGGAAGGCGGCTTAGATTTTTGAGAGCAAGGACGCGGGTGCGAGGCAGCTTCGGAAGCCGCTCTACGCGGGCGAGGAACGGGAGCAACGTGATATTGCGAAAGGTGACGCCGTGGCGCGCGGCGGGAAGTTCTTCGAGAGCGATGCTGTTTAGGCCGAGAGTGGCGCGAAGATGCTTTTTGAGTTCGGCTTGCGGATGGCGCGCGACTTCGACGGCGGGAAATTGCCACATGCGGGAGAAGAGCACTTCGTCGTGCGCACCCGCATCTTTCACCAGGATTGTCCGGCCGCGCGGATCGCGAAGAATCGCGGCGGCGATTCTTATGCGCACGGGGGCGCGCTTGACGCGAGGAGAGGGAATTTCATCGGCCAAGCCAAGCTCGTAAGCGCGGCACCATTTCGAGACGGGGCAGATTTCGCAGCGGGGATTTTGGGGCGTGCAAATCGTCTCGCCCAATTCCATCAGCGCCTGATTCCAATCGCCAGGTGAGCCGCTGGCGAGCCAGTCCTGTGCGGTTTTCGCTAGCTCTCGCCAGCGGCGCGGCTCGCGCAGGTCGCCGCGAATGGCGAGAAGCCGCGCCAGGACGCGCGCGACATTGCCATCGAGAACGCCGAGCGGCACGTCGTAAGCGATGCTCAACACTGCAGCGGCTGTGTAGCGGCCGATTCCGGGGAGCTGCAGAGCGGCGTCGAGCGCGCCGGGAAATTTTCCGTTGTGATGCAGGAGGATTTCTTTCGCGGCGCGATGCAGGTTGCGCGCGCGGCTGTAATACCCGAGGCCGGACCAGAGTTTCAAAACTTCCACGAGCGGCGCGCGAGCAAGCGATTCTACATCCGGCAGGCGGTGCAGGAAGCTATCGTAGTAGGGCATCACGGCGGCGATGCGCGTCTGCTGCAACATTACTTCCGCGATCCAAACGCGATAGGGGTCGCGGCTGGCCCGCCAGGGGAGGTCGCGTTTGTGCGCGCGAAACCAGCGCAGCAAGCGCGTTTGAAAATTCTTAAGCTGGCGCGGCGGGAGATTTTCCTTCATGCGCGAAGTATTCTCGCATGAACGCGCGCCGGCTTCAGGGATTCATGTCGCGTTGGAATAAAGAGCAGATCCCTCGCTGCGCTCGGGATGACAGGCTAAAAAACTGGATACAAAACCTAGAGCTGATCGATGAAGAGGAAATAGGAAGAGGACCACAGTGCGGTGGGGATGGAGTGCTGCGAACGATTGGTAATGATGATTTTGAAAATTTCGCGATCGGCGGCGAGGTCGTCGAGAAATTCTCCGCCGACGGAAGAATTGTCAGGTTTCAGAGTGGCAAGCTCGCGCAACGTTTCATAGATAATTTCGGCGGCGGGGGCCATCTCCGTTGTGAAGCGGTTGGTGCGGAACTGCATGACCGAATTAATTTCGTTGAAGTGCCAGGCAATGCAGGCGGTCATGGTTACGGCGCGCTCGAACCGTTCGGCGTGTTCGGCCTCAGCGAGCTGGCCTAGCTCGGCACGCGGGGGGCCGACAAACGGATCGAGGACCAGCATCACGCGGCGTTCGTCTTCCCGCGCGAATTCGCGGACCATCAGGCGGCCGGCCTTGGCGGTGACTTTCCAATCCACGAATCGCGCGCTGTCGGTGTGCAGATAATTGCGCAGCGAATGCAATTCGTGTCCACGGCCGCGAAAATGGCTGGCCATTTCGCCGCTCAAAAGCGGAAGAACTTCGTAGAACTGGTCGGTGGGCGCGACGCGTGGATACACGACAATTTCGAGCTGCGAATCGACCTTGCGGCTTTTTTCAAAGAAGCCGAAGGGAAACCGCGTGCGTATGCCGAAGGTATCCTGGTGATAGACGCCGCGGCGGGGAAACATCAGCTCGACTTTCTGCCGCGCCGACCCTTTGCGCGGAATGTAAGGGAAGAATACGGGCCGGCTAAGGATTTCGGCGGCGCCTTTCTTGTTTTCGCCCGCGACGCGGAGAGAAAACGAGGGCCAAGTATCCTTTTCGTTGCGCAATTCAAGTTCGGCGAGAACCGGTTGTTCAGCGAAAATATGCTCGGGCATGTCGAACTTGAGATCGATTCCAGTCAAGACCGCGCGAGACAGCACGCCCGAAATCAGGATTCCGGCGAGCGAGCACGCGAGGATCATGAAGAGCAGGTTATTTCCGGTGTTGACGGCGGCGAGAACCAGGATGAAAACGGCTACGAGGTAGATGATTCCTTCACGCGTGAGGCGGTAGTTCACCTGATAAACGAACCAGCGCAGACTGGTGCGCCGGGCGAGCGTGGGTACAATGACGACGGCGACCCAGCCGGCCAGACCGAGTGCGATGATAGTGGAGACGGCGGCAACGCCTACGCGGCCTTCCTGCGCCGCTGCGGCGGAAAAAAGCGCGACGATCAGCGCAGCCGAAAGCACCAGCATGGCAATGCCGAAACTGCGCCACCCGGAACGGTCGCGATTATGCCAAAGCCGCGCGATGAGAGTTTGTTCCATATAAGAAGCGGGCCAGCGGCTCGCCTGCCGTTTTCGTGGCTGCGATCCGGAACGAAAGATCGCCGGCAAGATGCCGGCGCTACAATGGCACGCGCGTCGTGTCCATGATTTCGCGAAGTATCGCCTCGGCCTGCTCGGATTTTTTCTGTGTGGAGACGTAACGCGAGCTGACCACCACGCGGTGCGCGAAGACGGGGACGATGAGGCGCTTGAAATCGTCGGGCAAACAGTAGTCGCGGCCTTCGAGGAAGGCTCGCGCCTGCGCTGCACGATGCAGCATCACGGCGCCGCGCGGGCTGACGCCCAGGCTCAGCTGTTCGGTCTGGCGCGTGCGTTCGACGATTTCGAGCGCGTAGTCCAAAAGGCTTTCTTCCACTTTTACCTGCGAGGCGGCGTCCTGCATGGCGATCACGTCGGCCGCGTCCATCAGTGCTGAGATTTTGTCCACCGGAGCGGCGCCGGAATTATTGCGAATGATTTCTTTTTCGCTCGCTCGCGAGGGATAGCCCATGCGGATGCGCATCAGAAAGCGGTCGAGCTGCGATTCGGGAAGCGGATAGGTGCCATGATGTTCGATCGGATTCTGCGTGGCCAGCACCAGGAAAGGTTTGGGAAGCGGATGCGTGGTGTTGTCCACGGTAATTTGCGCTTCGTTCATGGCTTCGAGCAGGGCGGACTGCGTTTTCGGCGTGGTGCGGTTGATTTCATCCGCGACGATGATGTTTGCGAAGATGGGGCCGGGCTTGAACTCGAATCCCTGCGTGGCGGGATTGAACACGCTGACGCCGATCACATCGCTGGGCAGCATGTCCGAAGTGAACTGGATGCGTTGGAAGGAGCAATCGAACGAGCGGGCCAGCGCCTGGGCCAGAGTTGTTTTTCCGACGCCGGGAACGTCTTCGATCAGTAGATGGCCGCGCGCGAGGAGCGTGGTGAGCGCCAACTGAATGACGTCTTCCTTGCCTTTCACTACCGCCGAGATGGAGCGCAAGAGCCCGGCGAGGCGCGTGCTGGCGTTGCTTGTCGTTGTTTGCAATTGGCACGGCCTTCTGCTACAAAAAGTCAGTACTGTGGGCGACTAGCTCAGTGGTTAGAGCGCTCCCCTCACACGGGAGAGGTCCAAGGTTCAAGTCCTTGGTCGCCCACCACGAACCCCACATACAAGTTTTATCATCATTCATTGGACGAAGTGAAAAGGCGAACGGTACAGGTGTGTTCAAAAGGTTTCAGAAAGCAGATACAATCTAGAAGAGAAGAAGGGCTGCGTGAGCCATGCATGGTCAAAAGAAGAGGCGCAAGCGTTTTAGAGAAGGATTGATCTCCGTGGACGGGGTGACCCTTTATTGGCGATTGCTCAGCGAGCCACAGTGGACTTCGGAGCATGGATATAAAGGGTTGTGCATCTCCATTCGGACCGAAGACGGCCACCATCGAGAATTGATCCTCGAGTACCCATTCCCAAAGAAATCTGCTTCGCGCGGAGCGCCAAAACTCCCTCAACGCCCGAAATTCTCTGTGAAAACAATCGAAGGCGACATCCGCCGAGCCATCGCTGCAGGGTGGGAGCCGTTTTCGCGCGGCAAGACGTTCGTTTTGCAGTTGCCCGGGATTTCGACTTGAGACGGCCTAATTCACTTGGATCGAGCTGATTTTGTTGTTCCAGTTGCGGGATCGGTCGCTCGGCAGGCGCCAGGAGGCCAGGTCAGAGACGCTTCCGTTCAGCGTGGCGCTATCGCTTTGGAAGTTCTCGCTCTTGTAGATGACCACCGAAACTCTTCCGTAGACCTTGATCGAGCTGATCGCGTTATTAAATCCTGAAGGCATCAAGTTGAAACCTGCACCACGCGTCATGCAGAAATACTCGCCGCGATAATATCTTTCCTTGAAGAAACAGGCGCCACGGCTGGGAATGCCCTTGCTGGGTGGGCGATGACCTTGGCCTGGATCCCACCACCATGGTCCGCTGGTGTAGGGATTTACAACGAAGCTGGCGCGACAGCCATTTTGCACCCAGATCCCCGCGCCATCCGCTCCCCAAGTGCTTCCAAAAATGCACGGTGCGCTGGAGATTTGTTGCTGGATTGTGGCGCCGCCGCGCGTGTCAGCAGCACAGTACGTGCGTCCATAAGATTTCGATTCGCAGGTGAGGGTATATACCACTCCAGGCTGTTGACCGACGCCGAAGGTTATGGAGATTCCACCACCTTGTTGCGTCTTGCCGGAAACGGATCGAGTTGGGACGAGCAGAACGATGGCCGCGAGCATAATGACAACTGCGAATATCGCGATCTCTCGGAGAGTGGGTTTCATACTTTCTCCTTTTCGCCGTGAGGCTATCCGAAAAGTGTTCCGCCGGACTGCGGCAGGAGTTTACCCAAATTAGTGCATCAGTGGCAATGGCGACGAAAAGACCGCGCAAGAGATTTTGGCCTGACCTGCTAGGTTGCGAGATGCCGTGATAATCTGGGCGCATTCTAGGCGATGTGTGGCGGCGATTTGTTGCCGCCGAAAGAGTTTCGACCGATGACTAATATTTTGCGATTCGTACAAGTGTTCGCGTTGGGCGCGTGGGTAGGATCGATATTTTATTTTAGCGCGGCGGTCGCGCCGGGCGCTTTTCGCGTCCTATCGAACCAGGACCAGGCTGGAGCGCTGGTGCAATTCACGCTGGGGCGGCTGCACACGCTCGGCGTGGTTGCCGCGCTGCTTTATCTCTTTGCGTCGGTCGGGCTCGCGGAGTCGTTCAAAGGATTGCTTCGGCCGGCGGCGATTGGCGTGGCGCTGATGCTCGTGCTCACGGTCACTTCGCAGAATTTTGTGATGCGGAGAATGCTGGCGCTGCGGACGGAAATGGGCTCGGTGATGGCGACTCCGCCGAGCGACCCGCTGCGCGTTGAATTCGACCGGCTGCACGGGATTTCGGTGAAACTCGAAGGGGCGGTGCTGCTGATTGGTTTTGCCGCGCTGTTTCTTACGGTGCGGGAGATCACGGTGACGAGTGGTTAGATTTCGCGCGATGCAGGAGCAAGTTACGAACGGCGGCTGCGTTTCTTCCGGGCGGATTGCTTTTTCGGCCGATCCTTCTTGGCTTTCTTTTTCTTGAGTTTCTTCTTCGCTGTGTTCTTTGTGATTTTTCTTGCGTCTTTTCCGGCGCGTCCGTAGGCGCGCCACATGTACCAGCTTGCGACCGTGCGATAAGGGCGCCAGCGTTCACCGAACGCGGTTAGTTCGCGAGGTTTCGGCATAGCCTTCTTGCGGTAGAGAATTGCAAAACCTTTCTGCACAGCGTAGTCGTGAATCGGCAGAACGTCGGGCCGTCCTAACCGAAATATGAGAAACATTTCAACGGTCCACGCGCCGATGCCGCGCACGGATATCAAGCGCTCGACAAGCTCTTCGTCCGACATTTTCTGCGCTGCTTCCAGAGAAGGGACCACGCCGTCAATCGTCTTCTGCGCCAGGTCCTTCATGGCCGCAACCTTTGCGAACGATAGTCCGGCGTCGCGAAGAGTTTGCGGGCTCGCGTTAACAATTTCTTCGGGCGTGGGGCACTGGCCATTCGCGCCGAGCGCTTGGATTCGAGCGTAAATCGTGGCGGCGGCTTTGCCCGAAATGCTTTGGTGGGTGATGGCTTCGAGCAGCGATTCGTACACGCTGTCGCACTCGTCCAATTTGAAAGGGAATTCTCCGATATCGGTAATCAAGCGGCCGAGGCGCTTGTCAGCCTGCGAAAGATGCTCGTGCGCTTTAACGTGATCGAACGGAAGAGTAGGTTTTTCGTTCATAGCTAGGCGATAGGATACCGCTCGCTGGGCGTTTTGCACAATTTCACGCGGAGAAGGACCCGCAAGTGTAAGATGCGGGCACTCATCTGGAACGAGCCGAAGAATCGGCCTCGGAGGCCACCATGAAAACAGCAGTCCGCCTCGCAGCAATTATCGCGCTCGGTGTGGTGTGCTTGTTCGTAATTCGCGCGGCCTCCCCTCCGCGCGGCGATCAGCGAGACGACTGGCCCGTCTATGGGCACGACGCCGGTGGAATGCGTTTCTCGCCGCTCACTCAAATCACTCGCGAGAATGTTGCGCAGCTCAAAGTTGCCTGGACATTTCATACCGGCGATATTTCGGATGGCAGCGGCGGCAGAAAAAGAAGCGGCTTCGAAACTACGCCGATACTCGTGGACGGAACGCTCTACCTCACGACCGGTTTCAACCGCGTGATCGCGCTCGACCCGGAAACGGGGAAGCAGCGCTGGGCTTACGATCCGCTGGTAGAACAAGCCGCCGACTACGGCGACGGGATGATTAATCGGGGAGTCGCCACCTGGCTGGATCCTGATCGCGCGGAAGGGAAGCTGTGCCATCGAAGAATTTTTGAAGCAACCTTGGACGCGCGCCTGCTCGCGCTCGACGCTGCAACGGGCGCCCCGTGTCCGGATTTCGGCGCGAGCGGCCAACTAAGTTTGAGGAATGTCGCGCGGTACTTGCCGGGTCAATATCACATGACCTCAGCGCCTACCGTGATCGGCGACATCGTCGTCGTCGGCTCGGCCATCAACGACAATTCTCGCGTGGATATGCCGAGCGGCGTGGTCCGCGCATTCGATGCCCGCACGGGGGCGCTGCGATGGAGTTGGGAACCGCTTCCGCCGAACGAGCCAGGCTCTGCTGCAAACGGAGGCAAGCCTTGGCGCACCGGAGCAGGGAATGCGTGGTCCACGATTGTTGCAGACCCGGAGCGCGGCCTGGTTTTCGTTCCGACGGGAAGCGCAAGCCCTGATTATTACGGCGGACTTAGACTAGGCGATGACAAGTGGGCGAACTCGGTGGTTGCTCTGCGGGCGAAAACCGGCGAACTCGTCTGGGGCTTCCAGCTCGTTCATCACGATCTTTGGGACTACGACTCGGCATCGCCGCCCCTGCTTACCACCATCGTGCACGACGGAAAGAAGATCCCGGTCGTGATTCAAGGCAACAAGACTGGCTTCCTCTACGTTCTCAATCGCGATACCGGCGTTCCCGTGTTTCCGGTGGAAGAGCGACCGGTGCCGCAGAGCGATGTGCCGGGCGAAGTCGCATCACCGGCTCAGCCGTTTCCGTCAGCGCCACCCGCGCTCGTTCCGCAGCATTTTTCGGCGGATGACGCATGGGGCATCACACCAGCGGATCGCGAGGCCTGCCGCGCCATGATGCAAGGGCTGCGCAGCGAGGGCGTTTTCACTCCGCCAAGTGTGCAGGGAACGCTGACGGTGCCCGGAAACGTCGGCGGCATGAACTGGAGCGGGTACGCATTCGATCCGCAGCACGGCCTGCTGCTGGTAAACGTGAACAATCTGCCAGCGAGAGTCAGGATGATCTCGCAGTCTAAGATTGATGACGACTCGGACAACAACACGGACACATCGCACGGTGAATACGGGTGGCAGCGCGGCGCGCCCTACGGCATGTTTCGCCAATTTCTTTTTTCGCCGTCGGGTTTGCCGTGCGTCCCGCCGCCGTGGGGGACTTTGGCGGCAGTGGATATGGCCACCGGCAAGATTCGCTGGCAGGTCCCGCTAGGCGAAATGGCTCCGGGCAAGCCTGTTCCGCCGGGCTCGATTAATCTTGGCGGCTCGATAGCAACCGCCAGCGGCCTGGTTTTCATCAGCGGAACCTTGGACCCGTTCATCCGCGCGTTTGATGTGGAGACCGGAAAAGAAATCTGGAAAGCGCAGCTCCCCGCCGGCGGCCACGCCATGCCCATGACGTATCAAATGCGGGAGAACGGCAAGCAATATGTGGTAATCGCCGCGGGTGGCCACGCCAAAGTAGATGAAGAACCTCAAGGAGATTCTCTCGTAGCTTTCACTCTGCCCTAATTGCGAACTCGCATCGGCGAATCTCCATCAGCGGAGAATCGTGAGCGCGACCGCGAAGTCTGAAGCCGCCCGCGTCGTTCGTGGCGCGCCGCTATGTTAGTATCACTCGCTTATGAAAACTGGAATTATCGGACTGCCGCTGGTAGGGAAGACGAGTCTGTTTCGAATTCTTACGCGCGCGCGTGTGGAAGCGCGAAGCTCACCAAATCAGGCGCACGTGGGAATCGCGCGAGTTCCCGATGCGCGCGTGGTGAAACTCTCAGAGGTTTTTAAGCCGAAAAAAATCACGTACGCGACGATTGAATACGTGGATGTCGGCGGCCTGCAAAAAGACCGCGAGAAAAATTCGGCTTCGCTGGTGCCGCTGCGCGAAGCGGATGCGCTGGCGCACGTGGTGCGGCTGTTCGAAGACCCGGCGGTGCCGCACGAAGGGGGCTCGCTCGACGCTTTGCGCGATATCGAGAGCGTTGAAATCGAGCTGATGCTGAACGATCTGGAGCAAGCCTCCAAACGCATCGAACGCGTGGAAAAAGACCTGAAGAAAAAGAAAGAAACGATCCTCGAAGCCGAACTGCAGCTCCTGACCCGCTGCCGCAAAGCGCTCGAGAGCGAAACGCCGCTGCGCGAACTCGACTTCAAGCCGGAAGAGCTGAAGATGCTCAGTAGCTTTGAATTTCTCACCCGAAAGCCCATGCTCTACGTGCTGAATCTCGGAGACGATGAAGCGGCGGACATCGATCGCGTGATCGAAAAACATCATCTTGAGAAATTGACGTCGAAGCTTCGCACGGCTGTGGTGCCGTTCTGCGGCAAGATTGAAGCGGAACTTTCCGAGTTGCCGGACGCGGAAGCCGCGGAAATGATGCGCGCATACGGCTTGGCGGAATCGGGCCGCGACCGATTGATTCAGGCCAGCTACCGGTTGCTGGGCTTGATTTCGTTCCTCACTTGCGGCGAGCCGGAGTGCCGCGCCTGGACTATCGAGCGCGGAATGAACGCGCAGAAAGCTGCGGGCGCGATTCACAGCGACATCGAGCGCGGATTCATCAAGGCCGAAGTGGTGAACTGGGAAGACCTGCTGAAGGCGGGCGGATTTCCCGTGGCACGCGAACGCGCCCAAGTCCGTTTGGAAGGCAAGGAGTACATCGTGCAGGACGGCGATGTAATTTTGTTCCGCCACTCGAGTTAGCCGCATGTTTTCCTCGGAAGCAAATCGGATACTTCTGGCGCTATTGCTGGGAGTGAGCGCTGCCGGCGCAAACGTCGTCGGCGGATTACTGATCACCCGTGCGCGTTCGCTAAAACATTATTTGAAATATTTCATCGCGCTCGGCGCCGGATTCATGCTGGCGACGGCGCTGCTCGAAATGATCCCGGAGTCCTTGAAACTCCAGGCGGAAACGGGGTCGATTTTTTTTCACGGCGCGAATTCCGTTTTTCTGTTTGTCCTGGCCGGGTATTTGCTCGTTCATTTTTTCGAGCACACCGTAGCGCCGCACTTTCATTTCGGCGAAGAAACGCATCATGAAGAGATTTCGGGCGCGCACGCAAGTTATGCGGCGTTGCTCGGTCTGGTAATCCACACCTTTTTCGATGGTGTCGCGATCGCTTCGGGCCTCCTCGTTTCCACGTCGCTAGGAGTTGTAATTTTCCTGGCGATCTTTCTACACAAATTGCCGGAGGGATCCACGGTAGCGTCGCTAATGCTGGCAAGCGGACAGAGCCGGCGCATGGCGTTTATGTCCTCGGTAATTTTGGGAGGATCGACGCTTCTAGGGATGGCTTTAATGTTCGCTTTCGGCAATGTGGTGAGCGATGCGCTGCCGTTTTCGGCGGGAGTCACCCTGTACGTGGCCGCGTCGGACCTGATTCCCGAAGTGAACCGTGAGCCCGGCCCGGCCATGGCCCTGCTGGTGTTTCTAGGCGTGGCTATTCTGCTTGGACTGAAGGCGCTCTTTCGTGTCTAACTTTAGCTCAAGCTTCGTAACCCATTTAGATTCAGCAACCTTTCGCCGCTGGAGGTGTCATAGCGATGTAGGGATACGGGTTGAGCAACGCTCCCCGACCTGCAACTTTAAGTGGCCACAGGTGTTAGATACAATGTGGAGGCCATGACCAGGTCTGACGTCCAACTGATGCTGGACGTGAAGGCTGGGGACGACGAGTCCTTCAACCTTCTATTGCAGAAGTATCGAACGCCTCTGGTCAACTTCCTCTATCGTATGGTGAGAGATACCGCAACGGCCGAGGATCTGGCGCAAGAAGTTTTTCTTCGAGTGTATCGCGCCCGCAAGCAGTACTCTCCCAGTGCGAAGTTCACCACCTGGCTTTTTCGGATTGCGACGAATTTGGCGCTGAATTCGGTACGCGATAACCGCCACCGCCAGATGGAAGTGTCGCTGGATGCTCCGCCGGTTGATGAGGACGTAGCGCCGCTGCAATTGCCGACACGCGAGATGCGCATCGACGAGCATATGGTGGAACGCGACCGCGCGGATTTCATTCGCGGCGTGATTTCCGCGCTTCCCGAAAAGCAACGCGTAGCGGTTTTGCTGCATAAATATGAAGAGATGGATTATGGAGAAATTGCAAGGATTTTAGATTGCTCGGAAAGCGCGTTGAAATCGCTCTTGTTTCGCGCCTACGAGACCCTGCGAGTGCAACTGGCGCCGCTTGTTTCACCGCCAGCGCGGCACGCGGGGAAGGAAGCTCATCATGAAATGTGAAGATGTTTCAAAGGAACTGATTCCGTATCTGGATCGGCGTGCTAACTCGGCGGACCGCCATGAAGTGGAAGAGCACTTGGCGGCTTGCTCGGCATGTCACGCACGCGCGGAGGAACTGCGCAAGTTGTGGACCGTCCTGGACGAAGTGCCGGTCATCGAGCCGTCTTTTGGCTTCGACGCACGCATGCGCGCGCGTATCGCAGAAGAGCCGCAACCGCGCTGGTTCCGCTGGTTCGTGCCGCAGCCGCGGCTGGCATTGTCTATCGCTTTGCTTCTGGCGGTCAGCGTTTGGATGTCGCGCCTGCCGCAGGATAATTCGGGATTGGCTGGGTCTGCGCAGAGCGAGCACGAGCAATTCCAGGTGATTAAGAATTTGGATGTGCTGGAGAATTACGACGTGCTGAGCAAGTTCGATGCGCTGGATGAAGTTCCCGCGGAACAGCCGGCGCAGCCGGATAAAAAGAATGATCAGCAGCAACAGGATGACGGCGGATAAATGAGGCGGGTGAAAATTATTTGCGGGTTTGCGCTGGCTCTGCTGTTGGGGCTTGCGGCGCAGCCTGCCTGGGCGCAAAGGCCGCACGCTTCCGCGCCCCAGCATCCGAGGATGCAAGCCGGACCGCGAGCAGGTGCAGCGCGACGCGCCAATCGGAACGCGAACCTGGCTGCGCGACAGCATCCGGGAGCCGTGCACGCTCCGAACACGGTCCATCCGCCTGATAACGAAAACGCTGCACACGGGCAGGAAAGCGCGCGCGAGAACGAGCATCCGCCGGCCAGTCCGAACAATCCGGGAGCAAATGCCGGTGGAGCGGAGGTTGACCGAGAAGGGCGAGAGTTAGGGGGATTGTCCCCCGGTGTCAGGCAGAATTTGCGGGACATGTCGCCACAGGAACAAGACCGCTTTCTGCAGAACAACGAGCGCTTCAAGAGCCTTCCTCCTCAGCGCCAGGCGCAGATTCAACGGAACCTGCAGAAGTGGAATAACCTCTCGCCGACAGAACGCAATGCCATGAGGGACCGAGCGGTTGCATGGCAACACATGTCGCCCGAAAAGCAGCAATATGTGCAGAACACTCTTCTTCCCAAGTGGCAGCAGATGAGCCCGGAAAGAAAACAGCTGGTGACCGGCCGTCTGCACACTCTTCAGGGCATGAATTCGACCGAGAGGCAAGCGGCGCTTAACGATCCGCAGTTCATGCGCGGCCTAAGCCCGGACGAGCAGTCCGTTCTGCGCGGTCTCGATTCGCTCAACGCTCCATCCCATCCGTAATCACACTAGGACGAATCCGCAATAACCTCCCTTCGTTGACTTGGCGTCTAACAAAACCTTAAGATGTGCGGCAAGTGGCGGATTCTTCCTCACTGATCGGTCGTATTATTTCGCATTACCGCATTGTCGAGAAAATCGGCGGTGGCGGAATGGGTGTGGTGTACAAGGCTGAGGATGTCAAACTCAGCCGGTTTGTGGCACTCAAGTTCCTGCCCGACGATGTAGCCAAAGACCCGCAAGCCCTCAGGCGTTTCGAGCGCGAGGCCAAGGCCGCCTCGGCGCTAAATCATCCCAACATCTGCACCATCTACGAAATTGATGACGCACACGGCGAAGCTTTCATCGCCATGGAATTTCTGGACGGTCTCATGCTGAAGCATCGCATTGGCGGACAGCCGATGGAGATCGAATCAGCATTGTCGCTGGCTATCGAAATTGCCGACGCGCTCGAAGCCGCGCACGCCGAAGGCATTATTCATCGTGACATCAAGCCTGCCAATATCTTTGTCACCAAGCGTGGGCATGCCAAGGTTCTAGATTTCGGTTTGGCAAAACTGCACGCAAAGCCGGGAGCCGACGCCGATGCCACGATGACTCAGGATGCACAGCAATTGAGCATGCCCGGCGCGGCCATGGGCACGCTGGCATACATGTCTCCAGAGCAGGCGCGGGGAAAGGAACTGGATGGGCGGACGGATATTTTTTCTTTCGGTTTGGTGCTCTATGAAATGGCCACGGGGAAACAGACGTTTTCGGGGAGCACCTCGGCGGAAATTTTCGACGCCATTCTGAATCGCACGCCGGTCGCTCCGGTGCGGCTGAATCCGGAAATTCCAGCGGAACTCGAGCACGTCATCAATCGTGCGCTGGAGAAAGATCGGGAGCTGCGTTATCAGCATGCCTCGGACATGCGCGCTGAGTTGCAACGGCTGAAGCGGGATACGGACACGGGGAAACTCGCGGCCGCGGGTTCTGAAACCGTCGTTGCGGAACAGGATGCTGGCTCGCAGGTTGTATCACAACAATTGACAGGGGATCCTGCAGCGGGCAAGAAACTCTGGAAGATTTTGATTCTCGCTGCGGTAGTTGTGATCGCCGCTTTGGTTGCTGGTGGCCTCTACTTCCGGTCGAGTCATGCCGCGCCTTTGACCGAGAAAGACACTATCGTACTCGCCGACTTTACCAACACGACGGGCGATGAAGTCTTTGACGGCACGCTCAAGCAAGCCCTGGCCGTGGACCTGGGGCAGTCGCCCTTCCTGAACATCCTTTCCGAGGACAAGGTTCGCCAGACGCTGCAGGAGATGACCCGCTCGCCGGGCGAGCGATTGACGCAAGACTTGGCGCGGGAAGTGTGCCAGCGTGCGGGGAGCAAAGCCTATGTGGCAGGCTCGATCGCGGCGCTGGGGGCGCAGTACGTGATTGGCTTGGAAGCCCTGAACTGCGCGAGCGGAGACGTGCTGGCACGCGAGCAGATGACGGCTGCGGGAAAGGAGCAAGTTCTCCCGTCACTGGGGCATTCCGCAGCGAAGCTTCGCAACGAGGTGGGCGAGTCCCTCAGCTCGGTGCAGAAGTTCGACGTTCCGCTGGAACAGGCCACCACGAATTCGCTCGGAGCCCTCAAGGCCTACACCTTGGGTGTAAAAACCAGGCGCGAAAAGGGGGAGGCCGAAGCCATTCCATTCTTCAAGCGCGCCATCGAACTCGACCCCAACTTTGCGTCGTCGTATGCATTTCTGGCAGTCGATTACATCAATCTGAATCAGCCCCATCTCGGCGCTGATTACCTGAAGAAAGCCTTCGACCTGCGCGACCGCGTCACCGAACCGGAGAAGTTCAGGATCACCTGGCTGTATTACCAAAACGTCACGGGCGAGCTGGAAAAAGCGAATCAGACAGCAGAACTGTGGATACAAGTTTATCCGCGGGATTATTTTCCTTACATCTTTCTCGGCGTTGACTACATGGTTC
>Ga0302221_10000528_pt1 | contig 28088 bp, 12 predicted proteins | sample II_Palsa_E2_1_FD_193517 | JGI IMG/M metagenome (GOLD analysis project Ga0302221, IMG submission 193517) | Peat permafrost microbial communities from Stordalen Mire near Abisko, Sweden - II_Palsa_E2_1 | ecosystem: Environmental > Terrestrial > Soil > Palsa > Peat permafrost | place: Sweden... | reverse complement strand
ATAATATTTAAAATAATAATTTAATTAAATAATTATAATATAATTAAAAAAAAATTATATTTTTTTTATTTTTTTAGTTTTAAATTTTTATATATAAAATAAATTAATATAAAATTAATATTTTTTATTTTTATTAAATTATTTTTAAATTTTATTTATATATATTTTTATAATTTATTTATTAATAATTATATTAATTTATAATTATTTTTTAAAAGACACGTGATTATAAATATTTTATAAATACTTTTAACTATAATTTATTTAAAGAGCCGTGTTTTAAATTTTAATATTAATAACTAGCTAGCTTAGTATTCCGATTCAAGAGTGAGACAAGATATCCTATGTACAGGTAAGGATAAGGGGATATTTGCCGGTGTTAAACCGAGGCTAGGCAGCCATCCGAAGTGCAAAATCGACTTTTTTCTGACGCAATTTTGCCAAAGACCAAAACAAAATCATCCACCTCGGGAGGTGGTAACTTCTCTAAAATCCAATATCGAAAGGAAACTCTCTTGCAGTTCGACAGGATTACTATATCCACAAGATATGGGAGCCACGGTATCATCCAGTCAGCATTTGTGTAAACAATGCTCAAAATGGTCTCTCCAGAAGGCTTTCACGGCTTCCGCATCTTCCTATGATGACGCGTTACGAGACCCTGAAAACCAAAATATTGTCAATGGAAGGCGGGTGCATCTCAGAGCATTCCAAAAGAAAAACTGCCCTTTCTGCAAATATGTGGTGCAGCTTTGCTCTATGGATCCCGAATACGCCAAGTCAACAGATTGCGTTGTCGGGCTACGGGTGAGCAATTATGGCAAATATTCTCCCAACAAGATGACCCACGAAAGCGACTGCAAATATATAAGACGGCTGCTCATTTCGGCGGAATTCACTGTTTTCGTTGAAAACAATTATTGTTCTCGTTTCCGGGACTACACGATTCAAATATGCGATAATACAGCTCTATGTGGCAGGATTATTAACGGCGATATTGATATGAGCATTATTAGGGAGTGGCTACGCCTCTGTGAAACTCATGGGAAATGTTCTGTTCAATCAACTCGTGGCGACATGCGAGTTATTGATGTGATCGAAGAGCGTGTTTGTTATGCAGCTGAACCGGACTACGCCGCTTTGAGTTATACGTGGGGACCACCAAATATTACCCAGTTGAAGCTCACAAAAGAGACTCAAAGGTCACTTTTTAGTCCAGACGGAATTATGGAGGCGCCAAAAACCATCAGAGATGCAGTAAAAGTTTGCAAGGGTTTAGGAATCCGCTATCTCTGGGTCGATGCCCTGTGTATTTTCCAGGACGGAACAAACCTCAACGAAATCAATAACATGAACAAGATATATGCAGGAGCACATATCACTATTGTTTGCGCATCTGGAGAGGATTCTTGGGCAGGACTTCCGGGAGTAAATCCAGGCACGAGGAAAGTCAATCGAGAAGTTCACATTATCGACAACTTACCTTTAAGTACGGTAGAGCCGTCGTTCCGTCAAGCAATGGAAGGTACCGTTTGGTCAACACGAGGTTGGACGTTCCAAGAAAGCGTCCTTTCTCCACGCTTATTGCTATTTACCGACTCTCAAGTGTTTTATCAGTGCAAAACGGAACTATGGTATGAAGACACTGTTCTAGAGACTGCTCACCAGGAATTCTTGGAGCTTTACTTCATAGACTGGGGCAATCCATTAGAAAGATTATCGCTTGATGAATGCAGCTCTCTCTACGAATATACGAGACTTGTCGAGCAATATACTCGCCGTCATTTCACTTATCAATCTGACATTGTTCGAGCATTCTCAGGGATATTGGAGCCTCTCCAAAACTTTAAATACAGAATTCTTCGCTTGTCTGCCAGAACGATACTTCGATTACGCTTTGGTCTTCGGAGTTTACTCCCGCGAAGAGCCGCTTGAGCGAATACCTGGTTTTCCTAGCTGGAGCTGGGCTGGGTGGGCTACTGCAGGTTCCGGGATTCATTTTGTGGTGCGCCCAGAGCATCTCATTCACATTCACTCCACGGCCTCATGGTTCCGCTTCAAAGAGAGTAAGATTCAGTGGATATCAAATATTGGAATCGACGGGGCGGATGATTATAGTAGGAAACCGGCACCGGATTTCCATCTCCCAGATAATCTCCAGAAATCTGAGATGGATAACGTTCTCATATTTGAGACAGTGACAGCTTTTCTACCTGTGTCATTTTCGTTCCAAGATCTTCCATTTGGAGGCGGGCGCAAAATCTTTGGAAAATATTTCACTATCAACTTCCCCTCAGGAGTTGTGTCGATTTGTTTGAACCCGGATTGGCGCCATAGACAAGGGCTTTGCTTAGAGTTCATTTTAATTGCGGAAGCGATGTTAGAAGAAGAATATGAGCGTGAGTATGATGAAACTCAGCATATATTACTTATTGAAACAGATAAGCGGGGAATTTCTTCTAGAGTTGAGCATTCTTTGGTTTCAAGGAGTTATTGGAAAAGTGCAAATCCTGTTAATCGAACTGTTTTCTTGATTTAAATATTTATCCCTTCGTCCGGTAAGACATTGCCAGGCGCTAGCAAGGGGTTCTCGCTTAGACATTTTGAGTGTACCTTGATTATTAATTTATGAGTCATCTATTCGCTTACCAGTAATTACTAGCGCCTGGCAATGTCTCACCGGACGAAGGGATAACTATATTTATAAAAACAAAAATATAAATTCTTAAAAATATTAAACTTAATATATATTTATAATTTGTTAGTAGTAAAGTAATTACTAGTAAAGGTTTAGCTGAATGGTATTAAACGCCAAAAAATAAATATATATTGTGAGAAGCATAGTTTAGATCACATGTAAACGTAATCCAAGCGTTTTTACCAGCTTGGAATAGTGCCGGTACGGCCCAGGCGTAGCGCCAGCAAATATAATGCGTAGCAACGTGGCAATTAGATAGAGACATCGATTAGTTTATTACTGAAATTGAGCAATTGAGAGGATTGAACGGACGGTTTCCACTAGGTGTCACGCTTCATTGATCCAGCGTATCGCTCGCGCAACACCCTTCTAATGAGTCCTCACATTAATAAGCACGCGACTTATCATATATAAAAGTACACTAATTATCCTCCTGATAATGACATTGCGTTTGATGTCTGCCTCTGATGTCGACCTGTAATTTTCTTTTTGTAGTAATTCGCCGATCGACGACTTCTGTGGATATTATTTGCTACTACTGTTGGAACAGAGCAGACGAGCACTGGAAAAGTTTGTAGCGCTGTCAAAAGGTCAAACGCGAGATTCGGGAGATTTATATGTTAGTTAAAGGTGCACTTTAGTAAGGTCGGTCTATATTACCTTTGTCCATCTAATCTAACACGGCGTCTGGGAATACTCGATGCACAGCTTCTCTTAAATTGACGTGAAAGAATCGCGCAATGCATTTAGCTTATCGTTATTAAAGTATCCTCAGATCTAGAATTGTTTGTTATAATGTCAGGCCATGTCTGCGCAGATTTGACGTTAGATTCTTGAGATATGTGAAAAGATGGGAACAATATTGAACTTTGTAAAGGGACAGTGTTTCGTAACTTATGGAGCTGGACGACGAGTTATGTGCTACTTGGCAGGAGAGATCCAAAATCTGCTCCGCACTGCGAGGGAGCACAACCGGATTCTCGAGCAAGATTCGGCAAGGAAATTATAGCCGGGGCGTGCAATAAGCCAAAATAGGTTCCATATTGTAATGCGTAGGTTAACTTAGGGCGTGCTCAGGATACTCAGGCTTGCTCAGACTTGCTCAGGCTCCACTCAGTTATGCTCAGGATCTGATCAGGTACGATCACCCACAGCTCAGGTATGCTCACCCACGGCTCAGGTTAAAGCAGCAGCTTCTCAGGTCTAGAGACTAAAACTTAACCAGCGAGGATGAGATTAGAGCCCGACTTTCGTAAGAGAAAGTCAAAGAAACGGAAAAGAAAAAAGAAAAAGTTATAAAGAAAAAATTACTTTAATTTATTTTCTTTTATAGTCTTAGATATAGACTTATAGTAATTTTCTTTAACTTTTTTATATAATCTTAAAAATAACCTTAAAGTTTTATTATAATAATAACGAGCTAAAAGATTAATAATAAAGAAATAACTAATAATAATTAATTCTTGTTTTATTTTTTAAAAAATAAACTATTAATAAATTTAGTTTATTTTATATTAAAGAAAAAAAATTAAAAAGAAAAATCAAGAAGTAATAAAAGAATTACTTTATTTTATATTCTTTTATAGCTTTGAGTATAGACTTATAAAAATCTTCTAAAATATTTTTATATAACTTAAAGACTAAGTCTAATTTATTAAAAGCTTATATACTTAAATATCTTTGAAATTTAAGAGTTTAAGTATGTCCAAAAAAGTGAATCATATCCCCCCTTTGGAAAAATGGCTAGTTTAGGAGCAAGAGGGGCTAAAGCGGCGAACGTATATAAGTACACCAAACATGACATTAGGACTGTAAGACAATCCAATTCCTTCAGCCTCCTCTCAGGGATGTCGAGGTCTCAGTTTGCATCTTCGGGGGAGGCCAAACGACAGACCACTGGCTGTGTTGGAGTTTGCGCCGAGTCCTTGACTTGCTGATTATTCCGGATGTCCGAGGGTTGGGGTTTGGCTCTAGAGTAATGGACTTGTGGAGGAATTGATTGAGTTTTAGTGCATGACCACGGATAAGAAAGTGATAACGGATAGGTAAGTGACAATGGACGGGTAATTAATAGTGATTACAATAAAAGTATAAAAGCAGGAGAATCAAAAGGATAGCATATCTGTTTGTTCAAAAAAGTGAATTATAACCCCCTTTTGGAAAAACGGCTAGCTTAGAAGCAAGTGGGGCTAAAGCGGCGAATGTATATAAGCATACCAAACATAACATTAAGAAATCCCTAAAGAGAAGTAAGAATAATAAGTATGGGAGAGGATGAGCTATTGAATTATGTTTTAATGATAACCCAACAGAGACTACTGGCTGTGTTAGAGTTTACGCCGAGTCCGTGATTCGCTATGATTATTCGGGGTGTACGAGGGTTAGGGTTAAAGTGATGTAGAAATTTGGACCAAATTTTGATGACAACAACAGCCCCTTGACAACAGAAACAGCCCGATCTTCTCACTTCGTAACTCAGTTCCTTGCTCTATCAAAATCTCACATAGACACAAGCTTGGCTCGAATATAAAGCTGACCCGGGACCGTATCACCTTCGCTGGCTTGAATGGTTCGTTGACCTTGGGCTTGGGCGGTTTGAGACTCCATAGCGTTCTGCCTCCGAAGCTCTTCTTATATATCCTCTCCAACGGCTCCCATCAAGTCGCAAAAGCATATTCTCACACAACATAAACAAGTACGCAAGCGAATAACCCACAAAACAACCGAGCGAACTTCCGAAGCGAGATTCAAGGATATGCAACATGCCAGCCACTTGTATAAAAGCCACTGTCTGCACTGGACCAGTCAACCAAACAACAACAACAACACTAACCACATGCCTTGGAGCTGTAGGAGAGAGGCAAGGTTGAACGGGAATTACAATCAGCGCTGCTCTGTAATAGACGGACTGGCCATACTGATTGATCCGCTAATTGTGAGATCGAAGTGGGTCATAGATTCAGATTTATTAGAGGCGTGACGGAATGAGGTGGTGAATGACAATAACAAAATACCTTGACAACAATAAATTCCCGAAGGTGAGCTCGGTGGTCTAACCGTGTAATAATAGTCTGTGTGAAGCTGGAGGTATTAGTCGATTGATTGAATCTCCGTGTCCTCGATGTGCTGTGAGGAAGTCGGGGTCGAAGTATGGTCCGTACCGATCTCATTGATCAATTGGACTGAGTGGATTCTCATTAGGTGAGTAGTTGGATTCAGAGACAGCGCCGGGGTATTTATATATCCTGATCTGCCACCACCTAACCAAAAACACGTAGAATGATCCTGTATGAATGATACAGAAGTTCAACTCGTGCTCTACGCGCAGAAACGTATGGTTGGATATATAAGAACTCTCCGAGCAGCCTGGTGGAGCAGAACCCGCGATGCCGTAAAGCACTGGGGACAGAAGACGATTATTGTTGTTGCTGTAGACCACCAGTAGGAAAAGACTGTTTCTTGTAATTTTGTACTTGCTAACCATGAGAATCAGCCATGTAGTGGTGATGATGTCATGCTTGCCTGTCTAAAAGTAACTTTGCCCCAACCTGGCGGCTATATAAACCTCTATTCACATAGTAAGATTGCTCTATAGACAATTCGAAATACAAAAGGCTAACATGTTGGGCCTGTTCCGAGTCACCGATTATGGACATTCCGCGTTTGTAGCTACCGGTACACTCGAATGGATATTTTTTCGAGGTCGAGGAATACCCAGATCCGTGTGCTTTTTTGAGTATTTTTCGCTCTCCTTCACTTTCCGCGCAACATTCAGCGAAGAATGAACAACTGACAACAAAAAGAAAATGTGACAACAAAAAGGTGAGTCTGAGAGTGTGAAAGAACAAGGGGTCTGCAAAGGGGTTTCGGCTACTGTCGTACCAGAGAGTTAATTTTCCGCCTAGGTTCGTTTTCCGCGGATATTAGCTTTTCTAAGATGTTGGATGTCACTGGTTGAGGCATGCTGAATTGCTGCATTGGGTTCATTCAAGGATCTGTGTTGGGAACTTGGGAGCTTGCGTACTTATCCGTTAAGCTGCCACCAGCTTTGCCAGGTCCGTGCATTTTACTAAGCGAACCAACCAAATATCGTGTTTCAAGGCTTTAGCGACGTCGCCTATAATTTACAGTACCCCCGCCGGCCCCTTTATAACTTTGCTACTGGCGCCGTTAATCTCGCTAATTATTTTAAAGTGAATTATTAAGCTACTTTAATATTTTTAGTTAAGAAAAATTCTTTATTTAAATTAAAGTATTTTTATAATTAAAAAAATTAAATATATTATATAAAAAAATATTTATTATTATAATATAATTAAAATTTAATATAATATTATTAATATAAAATAAATAATATAAATAAAAATAATATAAATAAAAATAATATAAAAATAAATAATAAAAATAAATTTTTTTTTTTTTTTTTTTTAATATTTTATATTATTTTATATTATTTTTATAATCAAGGTAATGGTGTTATAACCCCCGAATCCGGGGTAGTTAGGTCGCTGTTTTTAGGGAGTCGGAACACTAAAATTAAGCGACTACTATTATGTGCACAGTGTCTATCGGCCTTTCCTTCCCTTAACTTTCCGACCATTAGAAAACCAATTCCCAAAACAAAAAATCGGCGACTTCGACTTCCTCCTAAGGACCCACCCGCTAAGCAGCCAAATATAGAGGGTCTCATCCCCATCGCCATGGCTGTCGCCTGGATAGCCTCAACATCACCCTCTTTAGTAGTATCACTATTTGAACTGCTTAATAACCCTCATAGTCTGCCCCTTCTCCCCTAAGGTTATCCATCATTCCTCGGCGTCCTTCTCCTGCATCGAAATACGGCTTCGCATAGTAGACAGAGCAGGCCTCAGCTTACATAGTTATTTATTACTCTCTAATCTTAATACCTAATCGTCTCTCATCCTCCGTTCCCGTAAGCGCGTCCGTCTCTCTATAGGCAGAGCAGATCTTAGCTCGCGGGATCTAGTCGTCCTCTGTCGCCCACCTCTTCTATTAATGTCCCTCGCAACTCGTCCGAAGTTAAGCCAAGACTATAGGCATAGCAGTTGACGCCGCCTAGTAATAATCATATAATCCCGTAGCGACTCTTACTAGATATCTTAACTAGCGCAATAAACCCACTGCACAAGAGCAGAAGGAAAAGCTCACTTTAGAGGGGCATAATGCCCTTTATTTAAAGCTTAACGCAGCCCCCCCTCTATAATAGTGCGGCGGAAAACGTACCGCCGACACAGACGGTACTGGGAGAAGTACACAGGAGAGAAGAGGAAAAGGGAGCAGGAGATAGAGCAGACGCTAGCCTCCCGCAAAAAGAAAGTGGACGAGATGATGAAGTATGTGAGGGGACTCTATTTTACGGAGCAAGTTCCCATTGGCTATGCCGTTGAGAAGCTCATCAGCGATACCAGACCCGGGAACTCACAACGGTGGCACCAGCGGCATCTTATAAGCTGCTTGTCGCAAGATCTACAAATTGTGAAAGTGGGGAACAGGTATATGTGTAATAAACGGCGAGTTGACGCTATGGATTTCAAATTGTGGTCCTTCTATCGATAGCTGGACATTGATGTTCAAGACGCTCAGAAACGCTACAATCTAGGAGATCATCTTCGGAGACTGAGACGACAGCTGCAGGTTGAGGGGCCGGAGAGAATGGAGAGACTGCCGTATGCGAAGAGATATACGAGCAAGGAGGTATGGAAACGTGACGGGAAGGCACGGTTTGGTGGGAGGTTGACTTGGGCGGGGCAGGATGACTTGGATGGTAGTGGAAGTGTTGTTTAGAAACAATAGCTCCTCACCCTATTTTCCAAGCCAGAGTCTCTCCCCAGGCGGCTGATGTAGAAGGTGTAAACCGAGTACGGCATCGGCTCGAACTTCGACTTCACCCAGCCGTTCACGGTCCGGATAGACCTGCGGAAGACTGGCCGCTTGAGCCACGGCTCAGGACACAGGGAGGAGTAACGTACGATTTGGGCTTGTTATCGGCCCTTTATGGTGCCATAAGGAGACCTCCATCGCAAGAAGGTCTCTCCCCCCCCGCTTCGGATTCGGCGCTATCCAGAGGCAGATATCCTCGTAGCAGAGTGCTTTGTACTTCCGTATCGCCTCATCACACGGATTCGGGATTAGATATTAGTACTATACCGGCGGCTTAGGGAGCTGCTCGCGGAATGAATAATACTTCCCCTATGGTTATTGTGCCTCGTAATTGCAGGGTTTCAATAATTGAAATAAATGCAATAGCCAATATCATGTACATACAAGATGTAGCAATGAGAGAGATCGTATAACGTTGTCAGAGAGATCTTATAATTCTCTAACTTCATCAGATTCTTTAGCTCCCAGGTCAGATGCCAATTCGATCCTCTCTCTATCTCCAATCCTCTCTCCTTATACAAAACTCTCATGTTTCGTACCAAATGAGTCCTAAAAGTACTCAGGACGGAACATTATCCACCTATTCACCGCCAACGCCAACTTCATCGTTGCCCGCTGCACCTTTGCCATTGGCCCCTCCGCCAAGTGATTCATCACCAGTATCGGCTTCACCATTCGTCTCTGTATCTCCAGGATCAATTCAATTACCAGCAAGCGGTGTATCATTGTTAGCTCCGTCAACAGCCACAGACTCCAATGGAACTGGTTCGGCAGGCTGGCTACCAAGAGCAGGAATTTGTTGAGCGATCCATGTTAACCAACCGGGCACATGGCTTCCTGCGTACGCCAGCACGTCCATGACGTCTAACTCTAGAATTAGCGTGTCGATACGCTCGCCCCAAGCCATCTGGTGTACGACAGCTCGCCATATAAATGACGCTGTAGGGAAAGCGAGGGCAAAGGCTGCTCCAAAAGATACCGATCCTCCAGAGCTAATCGTTTGCGCGATCCATGAAACTGACCCCGCAAGCAGAAACCCAACGAACACAATGAGTAGCGTATGGATTCCATTGAGCTTCCTCAAGGCCACATTAGGTCGAATATACGTCAAAGACAGGCTGATGCTGAATAGCCATACAATGAACTTCATCGGAGAAGACAACTTGCTCTCCCCTTCGAAATAGACGATCGCCAATGCCACGACAAACGTCAACATTGTCCACCCGAATGACTGCGAGCTGTCGCGGCATAGGAGGCGTCTACATATCAAGTAAGCGAATACAAGAGCTGAAGTCAATGCCACGCATTTAGACCATGCCATAGCGTCTTGATCTGCGAACGTCTTGAGCAGTTCGACCCAGTCGTTGTAATATTTGTCCCATAGCTCAGGCACAGACTTGTGGAAGCTCGGCCCTCGTTCACTTGATGGGTCGCCCGTAAAGTTCATTATTGCAGCGGTGACGTTTGCTATTGCAGCTGCAATTCCACTCGGCGGATCGACGAGGTTCGGATCCTGTATTACCTCGGCGTCGATGCGGGTGATAAGCTGTGATAAGAAGGCTGCCACAGCTATTCCTCCAAAGTCACCCAGAGAACGAAGTGCTTTCTGTAAATGATATTTAGCAAAGCTGTGCCATTGATGGAAGAGATGTAAGGTGACGTACTCTCAGAGATATCTGCGGATTGTTATGACGCGTAACTCTCTGTAGGTAGGGACTGAGCTCATGTTGAGGCCGCCTTGAGCAATAATTCGAAATCGCTGGATCAAGGTTCACAAACACAATCGCCTGCGGCTTACCGCAGCCCCCCGTAACATACACCAGACTCCTCTCATCAGCAGTCCCCTGCACATTGCCCAAATGACTTGGCGGATTCAATGGTCTGTATATTGCATCCAAGACCCCGTCTAGATGCTCCGGGTCTCCGTCCATCGGTATAAACTTTCTCACTTTGAACTTCATACCAGACTCATTTCCATAGTCCTGAGTGACACATATTGTCTTTACCTCTGCGGAAGGCCGCGCAGTGATGTTTTCCATCTTCAAAATTGGCCATCGGTGGCTGTACTCGAAGCCGGTGGCAAGAGAACCCTCTCGAAATAATCTTACATCAGTCAATTTGTAGCGGAGACAAGATCTCTTGTATAGTTTCGGCTTTAAGACCTTTTTGCAAGTCAAACAGACTCCAGTCGGATTCTCAGGATCGGCCCCGCACTAAGAAAGAAGTTAGTGGGCAGTATTAGAGACGGCCGGGGATACATTCCCTGATCCGCTGCATTCTACATCGAATGCAAGCTGTAAGCTTCCGGGTTTGAGCTGTCTGCAGACGGTCGTGGTGATTTTGGAATGGCCCTCGGGTAGTGGGACCTGATTTTTCTTCGCTATACGCAAAGCCTAACTTCTCTTCCTTCATTGGAAAGACGATGTTGGCTTGTATTATGAAAGGAGACAGGAGGGTGCAAGGCTAGTAGAGCTCGATTAGCAAATGCGCAACGCAAGCAACCCAGGCAATTGCTATCCGCCTGATACTAGGAGCTCTATTGTGTATCACTTCAACCAAAGAGCTGCGAATTCCTTTTGAGGGCATAACTCACCAGAGGTGTTGTTCTCGGAGCTCTGTCAAACACTCCTGATTGAAGCGATGTGACACAAAAGGCTATTCTGCAAAGTGTTGGGAACGAAATGAGAGGTTGAAATGAGATGAACGATTGACTGGCTTAGACTTGGGTAGTAGAGAAAGTCGAAGTTGACCGAGGAGGGGAGGTGGGGTTGATCGAAGCAAGAGGTGAATCGTGATGCAGCAATGCCCTCGAAGTTCCAAGGCGGCTGATGTGCCGCGTTTGCGTGTACGAACGCCACAATGGAACGACTGCAGACAGACACTTCCCTCTCTTCTTAACTCTATCCTGAGCTCCTAAATCCAGCAACAAATAAGAACAATATTCCCGCGAGATTCTAGGCCTTCAAGTGCCTGTCCGTCGTATCTAAGAAAGAGAACTGGCAAAGCAGCGACCTTAGCGTTACCTTGAAGTTCATTCTGGGCGCAGGCCACGGAGCAAGCTACAAGGCAGCGCAACCAACTTCACTTGAAAACCATCGCCACAATGTCGTTTAGGTTCAGTGCAGGAGACTTCATCACGGTAGCACGGCTCGTAAGCTTAATAATAGCTGCTCTAGGCAGCGTGATCGTTGTAGGAGAGTACAAAGCACGCACATTGACGCTCTCTGGTCACCTACTGCAACTTGAAGAACTGGGCAGGAGTCTCGACTGGATGAAGAAAAATATGACAGATATATCAGAACTGGAGCTTGGAGAGGATTCTCGACTTCGAGAGGCTGTAGGCACGGTTATGGAACTGCTGAGACATATCCAAGAGCAGCTTGCTCGAGAAGGAATCCCCAGACCCGGCTTCGAGAGCTTTGAGGTAACTACCCCACTCTGCTCTGTGCACCCTTCCCCCTTCAAAACCCACATCAAATACACCATGCTGACATTCATGCGAACGTAGCGCATCCCCAGCCTACGAATGCCCCAACTACTCACCGACCCACCGCCCCTCCTCTTCCTCTTCGCATGCATAATCTACACACTCGCCATCGTTTCTCTCCGAAACCTACACAAAGGCGATCGATATCAGGACCGCATCTTAGCCGTTGGATGCGCGGTAGGAATAGCGGGGGCGATAATATCGCAAGACCCGTTCCAGGAGTTGAAGGGATATTTAGTATGGTTTGGGTTCCTAGCTCTTGTGGCGAGCGCCGGTTTTCATCGTTTGTTGAGGCTAAGGTTAGATCCTGATGTTGATAAAGAAGGACGTGGGGAGAGCGTGGAAGTTAGGAGGGGGAAGGAGGAGAAGAATGTGGGTACGAAGAGAGGTTGGTAAAGGGGTCTGGGCAGCGTGTGCCGTTCTATTTGGGAAGCGCTCTGTAGAAGGTCGACGCAATTGGGATGCATCACTATCTACCGATAGATATTGCGGTATTCTAATTGCAAGGCGGCCTGGCAGGGAGAGTTGTTCCTTGGTATCGAAAGAGGTCAATGTTAGTATTTGGAGTTTGCATGTCGAGAGGTTTGGAGTCATGAGCCATGAGATCCCATAGTCAGAATCTTACCACACCCGTTCTTCAGACCTCACTTCGCTACCCACCACTGAACCAAAAAGAACTCCCAATGATTACCCGAACTCCAAAAAATCTCATCATCTTTCAACCTCAAAACTGAAGCAAAAGTCAAAATTAAATTAAATAAAATTGGAGCCAGGTGATGACACATGCCTTTCGGGGTCTCGGGGCCAGACGGAGCTTAGATGAAGTCGGTTGGCATTCAACATAAACGCGCAAGGAAACGCTCAAATGCTCCAGGCCCTATCCCTAGGTAATCGCAAAATATCATAATTTGATTCATACACATGTCAAGAGCTTGCTTATGAATTTGAGACTAAGCTCGGTCGGGGTAGGCGACATGACGAGGCGAGGCGAGAGGATCACGCCGACGACGACTCCATGGGAAGAATCAAGAGTATTGAAATGCATGATTTGGGCTTAGGAATACTTGCTCAATTGAAATGTCGTTCTCTAGATTTGCGGCTAGGGAGTTGTGTAAGTCGCTACTAGCACCCAATAGCACTACCGTCGTTACTAGTAAGGCACTATTATAAAGGTTATAATAGTGCGACGGTGTTAGGGTTGAATCAGGGATTACGTAATTAGTGCTCCTGGCACTAGTATTTAAGGGTCTTCCCGAAACGCTCCATAGCAAGAATCAACGAACTCTCCTTTACTATTTTCTGACGGCTCACGGCTTCTCAAAATCGTGGGTTGGTTTTATGGTATTGTAGTGAAGTCCTCAAGAGCTCTTAGAGTAAGTGTTTTAACGGTAATATAAGAGTTAAATTAATGCTTATACTCGTATTTTAATTAATTTAATTAATTATAAAAAAAGGATTACTTATTAAAAACATTAGAGAGTATTAAATCTAGAGTTAAAAATCAAAGGTTTTAATTTTAAATTAATCAAGACTATAATTCTTAACTATAGTATAAGCGATAAAGAAATTATTTATAATAGGTTTATATAAGTAAAAATTAATAATATATAATAAAATTAAAAGATTAAAAAAAGAAGTATTAAAAAAAAATTAAAAAAAAATAATTAAATTAAATAAAAAAAATTTTTTTATAAATATTAAAAATATTAAAAATATAAATACTTAAAGCTTTAAAGACTATAAAGTTTTAAAAATATTAAAACTTTAAAAATATTAAAGTTTATAATTTAATAAATATAAATTATTTATTATTATAAAATAATAATTAATTTAATACTTATTTATTTAATTATATATTATATATAATATTTATAACTTAAAATTATAATAAAATAAAAACTAAACTATATATATATTTTATTTAATATAATAAATATTAAACTTAAAATAATAAATATTATATTTAAAATAATAAATATTATATTTAAGATTATTTTATTAATTAAAATAATAATATTTTAATCTTTAAATTAAAAAAAGAATTAAATTATTATTTTAAAGAATTAAAATATTAAAATTAAATAAGTATTATTATATATATATTAATCGATTATTCTTTATTTTAATTTTTAATTATTAAAAAAATTATAATTTTAAATAATATTTTTTATAATTTTTTAAAGATTTATTTATTAAATAATTATATATAAAAAACTTTATTTTTATTATTATAATTATCTCCCGGATAATTTTATTAATTTTATTAATTTTATTATCTTTATTATTTAAACTATATAAAAACTTTTATAATTTTTTTTTTTTAAAATTATTTTTTTTTAATATTTTTTTTTTATTAAAATATAATTTTTTATAATAAATAAAATAATAACTTTAGTTTATATAATTATTTATTACTCTTTAATCTTAATATTTAATTTTTTTTTATTTATTTTTTTTAAAAATATATTATTATCTTTAAAAGTAAAATAAGTTTTAACTTATATATTTAATCGTCTTTTATTATTCTCTTCTTTTATTAATGTCTTTTATTATTTTTCTAAAATTAAACTAAAATTATAAATATAATAATTAATATTATTTAATAATAATTATATAATTTTATAATAACTTTTATTAAATATCTTAACTAATATAATAAATTTATTACACGAGAGTAATAAAAAAAAATTTATTCTAAAAGAATATAATATTCTTTATTTAAAGTTAAATATAATATATTCTTTATAATAGAAAAATATAAATATTATTAAAGAGAATAAAATTTAAAGAATAAATATTTAAAAAAGAAATTTTAAATATTAATTATTTTAAAGCTTTTTTATTAATTTTATAATAAATTATTTAAATATATAATCGTGCTTTATATTAATATAATCGATTATAATAACTAAAATCTTTTATAAAATTTTTATAAAATCAAAAAATTATTTTTTATTATTTTTATAATATAATTTTAATTATTTTATTTTTAATATATTATATATATTATAAAGTATATAAAATATTTTTAAAAACTAATTTTAAACTTTATAAAAATTAAATCTTTAATTAAATTTTAAAAAATTTATTATACTTTATAATTTTAAATAAAATAATTATATTCTTATAAATAAAATATAATAAAACTTTACTTAAATATACTTTAAAGATTTAAAGTATATTATATAATATAAAAAAAAATCTTTAAAAACTAAAAGATTTAAATTATATATTTTTAAGTTATTTATAAATAATTATAATAATAATATAATCTTTTAAATATTTTTAATAAAAGAAATATTTATCTCTTATTAATAACTCGTATAATATAAATTAAATTTTAATTTTATTTAAAGAATAATAATTAAAGAAAAAAAATAAAAATATTTAAAATTAATAAATATTATATAAAAAAAACTAAATTAAAAAAAAATTAAAAACTATAAAATAAATTTAATTAAAATATACTTTAAATAACTTAAAGTTATTATTTTTTTATTAAATAATTTATAATATTATTAAAGAACTAAATAAAAAAAACTATAAATATTATATAAAAGATTTATAATATAAAAAATAAAAAATAATAATTAAAAACTTAAATTAAAAATAATTATTTAATTAATATAATAAATTTATATTTTAAAGTTTTTAAATTTATATTATTATTAATATTTATTTTTATAAAATTATTTAATATTATATAAATATTTTAAATTATATAATATATAATATATTTAATTAATTTTTTAAAATATTTAAAAAACTTAATTATTATCTTTAAATAATTTTTTTTAATAAACAAAAAATTTCTTTTATTATTAAAGTTTAATATATTTTATTTTATATAATAATTTTAAATTTTTTTTAAAAAAGATTTATTAATTTAAAACTAGTTTAAAAAATTAAAAAATTAAGTTTTAATAAAGTTAATTTAAAAAGTTTTAATTTTATTTATAATATATTAATATTTTTATTTAATTATATAATTTATTTATTTTAATTAATTTAATATAAAACTTTTTTTTAATCTTTAATATAATTAAAGATTTTAATAATACTTTTATAAATTAAATTATTATATTTATAATTTATATATTTATTATATAATATATAATAATATTATATATAAATATATAAAATTATTATTAAATTTATAAAAATCTTTAAAAAAAATTATATAATAAAGATTTTTAAATTTCTTTATAAATATATAATTATTAAATAATATAATCTTTTTATAAATAAAATACTCTTGATTAAATTAAAATAAGATTATATAAATTAAAATAAATTTTTTTTAAAAATTCTTTTACTTTTTTATTTTTAAATAATAATTTATATAATTTAATTTAAAGAATTATATAATATTTATTTAAATAAATAAATTTAACTTTAATACTTTATTATTATTTTTTTTTCTTTTTAATATTTAAATTCTTTTAATTAATTAATTAATAATATATTTTTATATATTAAAATTATTAATTATAAATATTAATAAATATTTTTTATATAATATTTTAATATAATATAAATTATAACTTATAAATATTAAAATTAATCTTTTAAGTTTTATAATAAAAATAATAAAACTAAATAATTCTAAACTTTATATTAAAATATATTATTATTTTTAATTTATTATATAATATTATATTAATAATAAAAATATAAATTTATAATTAAAATTAATTCTAAAGATTAAAATTTTTATAAAAATAATATAATATAATAAATTTTACTTTAAGTAATTAATTTTATAAAATTAAAAATTTATAAAAAATATATAATTTTAATAAAAAGAAATAAATAAAATAAAAATAAAATTATAAAAAGACTTTAAATTAAATAAATTAAATAATAAAGATTAAAATAATAATTAATTAAATAAAAAGAAATTATTAAAATAAAAAGTTTAAAAAAAGAATTAAATTTATATTTATTTTTTTAAAGATTTTATTATATTTTTAATATTCTTTATTAATTATATAATTTTTTTATAATTATATTTTTTTCTTTATTTTTAATATAATTTTTTAATAAATTCTTTTAAGTTCTTTTATTTATTATTATATTTATAAAAATACTTTTAATAAATTTAATTAAACTAAATATAAAAAATATTATATTAAAGTTTTAAAGTTATATAAATTATATAAATCGCGTGATTTAACTTTTAAAAAAAAAATTTTTTTTAATTAATTTTATAAAAAAAATTTATTTATAAATATAAAAAAGATTATTATTATAATTTTAAATAATAATCTAAATTCTTTATTTATATACTTTTATTATATAATCTTTTTTTTTAATAATTATAAAATTAATTATTAAGTTTTAAAAAAATTAAATAAAACTAAAAAAAAACTCGCTTAATTAAAAAAAAAGAGATTAATATATTTATTTTTAAATTATATAATATATAAGTTTTTAAATTATATTTAATATATTTTAATTAATTTAATTTAAAATAAAAACTTTTTAAAAAAAAAAATTAAATTTAATTTTTTTAATATTTATTATATAATTATTTAAATTAAAGATTATTCTTTATATAATAATTATAATTAATATATATTAAAAATTTATTATTTTTAATATAAATTTTTTTTTTTTAAATATTAATTCTTTTATTCTTTTTTATTATTTATTAAATTAATTAAAATAATTAAAATTTAAGTTTTAATAAAAAATTATATAAATTTTTTTTTAAAGTTTAAAAATATTATATTTAATTATTTAATAAAGAACTTAATTTTTTTTATATATTTTTTTAATATTATATTATTAATATATTTTTTTTTAATTAATTATATAATATTAATATTATATTTTTAATAAATAATCTTAAATATAAATTTTTTAATTTAAATCTCTTAAAACTTAATAAATTTAATAATAATTTTATTCGGGTCTTTATTAAAAAAAAGTTTATTTTTAAAATTTAAAATTTTAAATATTTTTATATTCGAGATTATATAAAAGACTTAATTCTTTAAACTAGAGATTATAAATATTAATTAATTATAATTTAAAAGAATAAAAATATTTTTTTTTATAAGATTTAAAAAAAAATCTTTTTAAAGAAATTTATATAATAAAAAACTTTTTACTTTATTTAATTTATTTATTTTAAAAAAATATTTATATATTTTAAGTTTATTTAATTTTATTTATAAAAAATAAAAATTTTATTTAAAAGACTTTTTAAAAATATTTTAAAAAATATAAAAATATTTTTATATTATTAGTTTTTTTTAAAAAATTATATAATAAAAAAATTTTATTTATTTTTAATAAATTATTATTAAAAACAAGAAATAAATAATTATTTAAAGTTATATTTTATTGTATAAATAAATAATTTAAATAATAAATTTTTTATTTTATTAATTATTTTATATTTAATTAATATTTTTAATTTATTAAAGTTAAGCGATAAGAATTAAACTTAAAATTAAAATAAAGTTCTTTTAAATTTTTTTAAAATTAATAATATATTATACAATAATTATTTAATCTTTATATTAATATTTTTTTTTTAAATATTTATCTTTAATTAAGTTTAAGTTTTTTTAAAAAAAAAAGACTTTTTTTTTTTTATAATTTATATTCTTTAATTCTTTAAAGATTATATATTAATATACGAATTAATAATTTATATTTTTTAAATATAAAAAAATAAATAAAGTTTTTTTAAATTTAAAAGTTTTAAAACTAAAAAAATAAATTAATAAATTATTAAATATAGATTAAAAAAAATAAAAAAATAAGAATAAGAAAAAAGAATTTATTTAATTAACTTAAATTATATCACGCAGTAAAAAAATATAAAAAAAATTTATAAAAAAAATTAAAAAAATTAAGTTTAAAACTATAAAAAATAAAGTTAAGAATTTATAAAAGAAATAAGTTTTTATTATATATTATATTATTTAAAGCACTCACGCGCTCGACTTATTTAATAATAATTTTTTTTTTAAATATTTTTTATAAGTTTTTTTTTAATTAAATAATCTTTAAATATAATTATTAAATATTTAATAATATATAATAGTTTTTTTAATTTATTTTAATATTATAAAATTTTATATTTATTATATAATATTTTAAAAATAAATAAAATTATAATTTTTTTTATTTTTAAGTTTTTTTTTAAAATAATAAAATATAATTATAAGAAAAATTAAAGAATAAATATTAAAGTTTAATATAATTTATTAAATATTATATAAAATAAAGAAATTAAAAAATTATTTATTAAAGCTAATATAATATTATATAAAATAATCTTTAGATTTAAAAATTTAATTATTTTATATAATAATTAAAGTTTTTTATTATTATTTTTTATTATTATTTAGTCTTTTATTTTTATTATTATTTATATCTCGAATATTATATTTTATTATATAATTTTATTAAATATAATTATTATATACTTTATATTATTTTTTTTAAAAACTTTTAAATATTTTATAAAAATACTTTAATTTTTTTTATAAATAATATAAAGAATTTAAATATTAACTTAATTATTATTATTTTTAATAAAGATTATATAAAGTAAAAAAATAAACTTATATTCTTTAAATTAAGATTATATTTAAAACTTTAAAAAAAATATATATAAAAAATACTAAAAGTATATAAATCTTTAATTTCGATATTTAAAGATTCTGGATTAATAATATTAAAGATTCTTTATTATTAAAAAAATTTATTAATAATATATAATTAAAGTTTATTTTTATTTATATAAAAGAAGTAATGAATATTATTTAGTATATTAATACTCTCTCAAATATCCAAGTCTTGTTGAACTTGTCTTTAGGCAGTCATTTATTCACTTTTAAAGCTTGAATAACATAAATAAAATATTAAAAGTAAAAAAGAAATAATATATAATAAAACGAGTATTTCGAGTTTAAAGAATAAGGAACAAGTTATAAAGAGTGTATTGTAATGTATTTGAAGCTATTTCTAATTGAAATTGGTGTGTAAATAACTCAAATGAAGCTTTTGTTATGATGTTATTAGGTGGAAGGTTAGTGGGGTTGAATTGGTGGGGTTGATAAAATCGGTTGCGGCCTTAAAATAAAGGTAACAAATGCGCAAATCAGGCATAGAAGGTTTTGGTCGCTATGGTCGACCAGAATCAGGGATCAAGCCTAGTGCCAATTCGGCTTAGTGGCCTGAGGACTTCGTGTCCGCATCGCAGTGCGTCTCTCTCACAGCCTCGCGCCTCAACTTCTTTCCAACAGCCACCAATACTCTCAAAATCCCCCGATATGGGCTTACGGTATCCCTAAAGTATGGACCCATTAACTGTGGTTTCGCTCGTCGGCAACATTGTTCAATTCGTCGACTTCAGCGGCAAGCTCCTGTCCAATGCTGTCGAGCTGTACAGATCTCCAGTGGGAACGCTGGCCGCCCACCACGAGCTTGAACTTGTCACGAACGACCTTCAAGCCCTCATATCCAAGCTACGGCAATCCTTTCACTCCGGGGATGGACCTCCCAGCGAAGAAAATGTGTCTCGGCGGAGGTCCTTCGAGATTCTATGCGACGAGGCTGTGAAAGTCGCAGAACAGATCGTCAACCGGCTGGAGAAGCTGAAGGTCAAAGATGGCAAGCTTCGAAAATGGCACAGTCTCCAAAACGCAGTTGATACGGCATGGTCTCGAAAAGAAATAGTCGATCTCAAGAACCAACTTCAAGGACTCAAGGATGCCCTTGAAACCAGAGTCCTGTTTTCTATCAGGTCGGTACACGCTCTCAAAGTGCAATGAAAATTTATCTAACTTCTGGCTGGCAAGGGAAACTCTCGATGCTTATTCAATTCGGGCGTCTGCTCGATTCGACAACCTCGATCGACAGACTCAAGAGATCCTCCTATATATGGTTCGCAGCCCTACCGACGTCACAACAGAAATCTCTCAAGAACTCCGCGACCAGATGACTATTCAAACGACTACATTGAGCCAGATCCTTAGCCGTGCCGAGTCTTTGAGTAAAGACAACCACCATCAAACTCGAGAAACGATTCTTCAGTGCATAAAGGAAGAGAGGCAAAAGTCGATCAAAAAGGGTCGGAACAATGATGGGCAGGTGGTGGAAGACACCGATGCGGTTCATTGTACCTGTGCGCAGCTCCGCTCGAGACACAAATCGAGTGCCGAAATACGGTTGGGAACCTTCGAAATTACTGCCGGTATCGAAATGCTCAATGTTTCAAGGCCAGCCGAATCCGAGCTGCGGAGGGATGTATGTCGTGAGATTTGCCAAAGTCTTCAATATCCAGCGATGACGCATAGATATGAGGATGTTCACGAGGCATATCCCGAGACCTTTGAATGGGCCTTCCATGATCCCACAGAAGCGCAACTTCCGTGGAGTAATCTTTCTCATTGGTTGAAACAAGGCGATGGCGTCTACTGGGTCAACGGAAAAGCAGGTTCTGGAAAGTCGACTCTTATGAAGCATTTGTACGATGACAAGCGCACCCGCAGATATCTGGCAACATGGACTGGTAATCTTCGACTATGTCTGGCCACTTTCTTCTTCTGGAATAGTGGGAGTCGAGAACAAAAGTCTCAGCCTGGTTTACTTCGCGCGCTGCTCTTTCAACTGTTTATTCAGAACCTAGATCTTATCCCGATAGTTCTGCCAGACCTTTGGGCCAAGACATATTCTAAAGCCGTTAACGAAAGTTACCCAGGAGAAGATTTTGCCCAATTTTGGTCGACTCGACAACTAACACAGACCTTTAGGGGCCTCATGAACCAGAAAACCCTTTCTCTAAAGATTTGCTTCATGATCGATGGACTGGATGAGTTTGATGGCGACCACGAGGAGCTGGCGAAGCTGTTTAAAGAGATCACAAAATCCCCGCACGTAAAGGTCTGCTTATCAAGCCGGCCTTGGATAGTCTTTGAGGATATATTCGGTCAGGGTCCGACCCTACGGCTGCAAAATCTTACTTTCAAGGATATCGAGCGGTATGTTATGGGCAAGTTGAGTGGGAATAGCGCCTTTCAAAAACTTTTAGGCCAGGCACTGGAAGCTGCCCCTGCGATTACTCGAGAAATTGTAGAGAAAGCAGATGGCGTTTTCTTGTGGGTCAATATCGTCGTCCAATCTCTTTTGAGCGGTATCAGGAACAGAGACGAATTATCCGATCTTTGGGCGCGCTTGCGATCTATGCCAAGAGAGCTCGAGCCTCTGTACACACACCTATTGGAACTCATTGATCCATTCTACTTGCCATGGGTCTCGAAGGCTTTACAGATCCTTCGGAACAATCACGACCTTGTTGAAAAGGGTGTCGTCCCCCTGACTGTCCAGGGTTTCCTTTTTGCAATCCAGGAGGATTTAGATGAGACTACAGTGAAAAGTCGCACCTGCAAGTGGCTCGATGCTAAGTGCGAAGATATAAGCGTGCGGCTGACTGCACGATGTGCTGGCTTACTGGAAGTCTCAAGCATCAAGGTTGTTACAGGTGAATTATTCCGTGGGCCCGAGTCCAACATTCAGTACTTCCATAGGACAGCAAAGGACTTTCTCGAAAAGGAGACGCATTGGTGCAAGATCTTGGAGCAGACTGCCGCTACTGATTTCAACCCGAATGTTTCCATGATGAGATCCTCTCTTCTTTCCATTCACTTCGCCTTGGCCAACAATCGCCGGTCCATCCAAGCTTTACAAAAGGAATGCATAACGTATGCGTACCATGCAGATGCACATTCCAAGTCTCACGGAGTTCAGTTCGTGCTGCTCGACAAGATAAAAGAGACCATGGATATTAAGTCTTACTATTGGTGGAAAAAGGACTTCCTGCCCATCTTCAAAGGACTCCCGGATTTCTTGGAACTCGCAACCCTATATGGCCTCCGAGGATATATAAGTGCAAAACTCGCTGGGGGAGGGCAATCGCGAGATAAAGAGAGAGCAACACCATTGCTTCGATGTCTTCAACAAAACAATGATCCTCACGCAAGTGGTAGCACGGCCGATATGGAGTCTCTTTTGCTCGACCTAGGTGCAGACCCAAGGTATGGGTCCCAAAACACCGGGGGAAATCCTGTGTCTTTTAAACGCTTGAGAGACAATCCTTGGAACCCTCGAGCTGACATACGCGGCGACCATGGAGGAATTTTTATGGGCTGGGGCGAATATCCAAACCGTGACCGGAGATCAGCTTCACTGCCAGGGTGGAATGGGCATCATAGAGATGTTCTAGACCCCGAAATACCATCTGGAAGTAGCGTCAACCTTATGGATGCTCAAGTCCCCATGCCGATACCAAGCGGAAATCGCAAGAGGCGCCATGATGAAGTCGATACTGACTTCGCAGAGAGTCATAGGAAAAGGGCTCAGGTACACTCCACTGGGAGTTCGTTTCGGCACTGGGAGTTCGTTCCGGACACATCACAAGCAAGGCTAAGGTATTGCTCTCTATCCGAGATACCAATCGACAAATATTCCTCGTGATCTGAGATCCTTTATTAAGTTCGAGGACTCTATGTACAGCTTTCAACCCGTCGAACTCCCTACTTCGGCCTCCGAAGCGGATGAGCTTCCGTATTTCTGTTTACCGCCACAAATTACTGGTACAAATAATTTGCTGGCACAAAGAAACCATTAGTACTAAGAGGCTAGTGGTACTATCGAAATCTTGGCACAAGAAATTTATTAGTACCAAAACATTACTAGCACTATTAAATTGTTAGTACAAACAATTTGTTTGTACCATAAACCCAGTGGTACCAGGAAATGATTGGTGCAAACAGATAGTTGGCACAAGGAATGTGGACCTAGGTTTTCGAGTGCATCACATCCCTCGCTTAATGCGGACATTAGGCGAGTGGCCATCACCATCAGAATAATGCTCCCTAGACCACCTAGATGGTCACGCACCACCTATGACCTCTCACTACTGGGTAGATCTTATAGCTGGGCCACATCTAGGGAAGGTGGCCTTGGATACTTGGGAAAACGCAGCGGCGATTCAAAACTGAAAAGTTACCAACTCCAAAGGCTCTAAGACATGATCAGGTATCGGTGGCGCTATTGTTACTGCAATTCTCACCGTTTGTGTTGTCGCATTTATTTGCATCTTCCTCTACGAATACAGAAAAGGTTGTCCTCCCTACTTCCCGCTTTCATGCGTTCTTTATTAACTACTACAAGATCTCGTCTCACTACCTACAGCGGCACACCTATCCACATCGGCGAAGTTGCTAAGAATGTATTCGTCACAACGCTCACTCTTGGACTTGCTAGTATTTGCTCTCCTAAGCGCTTCGCAGGAAGTAGAATACTAGCTACGAACGCCGGGAGAGGGACAGTGGAAACTCCAACACACATTGGTGATGAGAGTATATAACAGCCTGCGTCATGCTTAAAATTGCAAGGTTCTATGCTCGTATAGGAACCTATCAAGAAGCGCCCCCTTTCTCGCTTTCGTTCCCGAATAAGTCCGGGGGGGGGCAAAGCACTTGCTGCGCGCTACCGTGAAGGCTTGCTGACTTTGTAGAAAAGGATGTTTGAACCCGCAAACTCCCGCTACAGTTGAGTGGAGGATTGAACGGTTGGGTTTAGAAGATTAGAGAGTATTTCTGTTGTAGAATGGCGGGTTTGATATGGGAAACGTAAATTGAATAAATTGCGTACTCTCAAGGGCAGCCATTACGAAACGAGGTGGATAGAAGAGAAAACCAGTTTGAGTATATGTGGAATATCTAGCGAGGGGAATTAAACGGCTTAAGTGGTAATCTGTGAGCGCCTGCCCGTCGGATCCTGCCTATGAAATCTCAGCCCCTCCAGGCTCCTGCTAGGACTCATTTATCATGTAATCCCTAGCGTCCCTCAGCTTTACCGAAGATCGAGAACTTGTCCTGTAATCAGTCTAATCCTACTTGAAATCTAATCTACTACACCTAAAGCGGCGGCTGGCCCGTGTATGCACCTTGCCCGATGCGGCGAGCACCAAACCTGGGAGGGCAAACACCACGCCTGAGATTACTTTAATTATTTTTTTAATTTTTTTTAAATATATTTTTAATTAATTTTAAAAAAAAATTCTTTAAAAATAATTTTTTAAACTTTTTATATTTAAAGTTTTAAATTTATAAAATTTATAATAATTTATTTTTTAAATTAATTTTTTATTTATTTTTATATATATTTAATTAAATTTAAATTAAAGAATATAATAAATTATATTAATAAAATTATATTTATTTTTTAAAAAATAATATATATAATATATAAATTATAAACTAAAATATTATTTTATATAAAAATTTATTTTAAATAAATATTTTAAATTATTTTATAAAATATTTTAATTATTAATAAAATATTTTAATTATTAATAAAATAAAAATAAAATAAAATTATTTATTAAATTAATTTTTTTTTAAATAATAAATAAATTTTTAAAAGTTTTTATAAAATAATTTTATATTATTTATTTTAAATATTTATAATAATATTAAATAATTATTTTTTTTTTTTTTTTTTTTTTTAATAAAATAAATTATTTATAAATTTTTTTTATAATTTAAATTTTATTATTTTAAAAATAATAAAATTAATTAATTTATATTTAATTAATATAAATAAAAATTAAAATTAAATATAAAAAAAAAATTTATTATAATTTTTAACTTTAAAAATAATTTTAAAAATTATAAAATTATAAAATATTTTAATATTAAAAATATTTAAAATTTATTTTTATTTATAAAATAAAAAAAAATTTAATTTAATTAATTATTTTTTATAATAATTTATATATAATAAAAAATAAATTAATTAATTTTAAAAATTTTAAAAACTTAATTTAATTTAAATAAGAATATAATAAATTTAATAAATTATTATATTTTATTTTTTAAATTTTAAAATAATTTTATTATTAATAAATTTTAATTTTAATATTAAGTTAATTTAAATATAATTAATTTAATTTAAAAAATAAATATAAGTTTATTTTTAATTTTTATATTAAATAACTTTAAAATAATAATTAAATAAATAATTAAAAAAATATTTCTTTAAAATTAAAATTAAACTTAATAATAATTTTTTTTAAATAATTAATAAAGAATTAAAAAATTTAAATTTTTTTATTTTTATTATTAAAATTTAATAATAATTTATATTTTAAAAAAAAATTTAAAAATTTTTTTTTAAATTTTTTTAAATCACGAATAAATTATAATAAAATATAATAATAAATTAAAAAATTTTTTTATAATTAATATTAATTTAAATAAAAAAAAATTTAAAAAAATAATATTATTAACTTTAGTGCTTAGTGTAGATTTCGCTTAGGATTAAGTAACTATATATATAATATTTAAAAGAATTTTCTTTAATGATTTCTTAATAATTAACTTTAATCTTTAAATATTATAATTTATTTTATTATATATAATAATCTCTTTTATAATAATAAATTATAAGCCTGATAAATATATAAATAATTAGTTTATATTTATTTTATAAATATAATTATTATAATTTAATAATTTATTATTATATTATTATTTAATATACTTTATTTATTATTTCTTATTCTTTTTATTCTTAATATATTTTTTATATTTATAAAACTTCTTTATATAAAATTTATTTAAAAATATTAATTTAATTATTATTTAAAAAATTATTTTAATAGTTTTTATTTTTTAAAATATTTCTAGATCTCTTAAAATATTATTATTATAGTTTTTTATAATTATAGTTAATTTAATAAATTTTAGTATTATGAATTTTTTAATAAATTTTATAGTTTTAAACTTTTATATTTATTAAAAATAATTCTTTAATTAAATTTTTTAAATTAAACGAAATTAGTAAAAGTATTACTAATATTAATATAATAATTATTATAAATATTTTAAAATATAAACTAGAAAATAATTATTTTAATTTTATTCTTGATTAATTTTATTAACTTTAAAATATCGACTATTATAAAACTTTATTTCTTTAATAAAATAAAACTTAAAAGCGAAAAAAATTATTAATAATAAATTTTTTTTAAAATATTATTAAATTTAATTAATTAATTAAATATATTAATAATAAATATATAATTTTATTTAAAGTTAATAAGTTTAATAAAAAAATTAATTAATTAATTTTTAAAAAATAATTTAAATATTAAACTAAAAATATAAATATATAATTAATTATTATAATAAACTATAAAATAAAATCTAATTAAGTTTATTAAAAAAAAATTAACTTTAAAGATATAAAAGATATTATAATATTAATATAAAAATATTAATATTATTTTTAAATATTATATTATTCAAAATTATATTTTTATTAAATATAATAATTTTATATCTTTAAAATTATTTATTGTTATATTTAACTAAAATATTAAATATTTTATAAATCTAAATATTTCTTTTTTTAAATAATAATATATTAATATATTTATTATAATTATATTAATAACTTGATTTATATAAACTAAATATTAATATTTAAACTTTTATTAAAAGAATTATATTATTATATTAATAAGTTTAATTAATAATTTTATTAATAAAGTTTATATAAAGAATAAGTTTAGTTTATTAAAATTAACTTTTTATAATTATAAGAATAATAATAATAATTTTAAAAATAATAATAAAAATAAATAAAAAAATAATAAAAATAAAAATAAAATTCTTTATAAAATTTATAATATTTTTAACATTAAGTATAAACTAAAAGATTATTTAATTATTAATTATAAAAAATATAAAGAATAAAAAAAAAAAAAAATTTTTTTTTTTATTTTAATAATTTTATTAAATTAAAAAAAAGATTAAACGACAAGAAAAATAAAATATTAAAAAAAAAAATAAAAAAAAAATCGGAATATATTTAGATTTATTTTTATTACTTTTAATTTAATTATTTTAATATTTAATATTATTTTAAATATTTTAAAGAATAAAGATTTTAATAATTATATTATAAATT
>Ga0302221_10000524_pt1 | contig 28211 bp, 19 predicted proteins | sample II_Palsa_E2_1_FD_193517 | JGI IMG/M metagenome (GOLD analysis project Ga0302221, IMG submission 193517) | Peat permafrost microbial communities from Stordalen Mire near Abisko, Sweden - II_Palsa_E2_1 | ecosystem: Environmental > Terrestrial > Soil > Palsa > Peat permafrost | place: Sweden... | reverse complement strand
TCGCAATCTGGAAATAGTCAGCCCGCAGAACGAGGGTGGAGTAGCTTTACTTCAGGTGCTGGATCAAACGATAACACCTATGGGCTCCCGTCAGTTGAGAAAATGGATGCTGCTTCCCCTTAAAGAAAAACCGGCTATTGAAGAGCGACTAAATGCGGTTGAGAAATTCCTGAAACAGGAAGAGTTGGGAGAAAAAATGGCGGAACACCTCCATCAAATAACTGACCTCGAGAGATTGATTTCAAAAGTGGCCGTTGGAAGGATCAATCCGCGCGAGCTCCTTCAGCTAAAAAGATCTCTGCGTGCGATACTTCCCATCAAGGATTTGATGATGAATTCCGCTACCGGTGAACTCACGAAAATGGGCGATCAGCTTCATCGTTGCGAATTTTTGTTGGAAAAAATTGAAAAGGAATTGCAGGAAGATGCGCCCATGCTGATTCATCAGGGGGGGATCATTAAAGAAGGTGTAAACGGAGAACTCGATGAACTTCGAAGCATTGCCTTTTCCGGGAAAGATTACTTATTGACCGTACAAAAAAGAGAAGTGGAACGAACCGGGATCGGCTCTTTAAAAATCTCCTTCAATAAAATTTTCGGCTATTACCTCGAAGTGAGCAACGCCAACAAAGACAAAGTTCCCCCAGACTGGATACGCAAACAAACGCTGGTTAACGCCGAACGCTATATCACTGAAGAATTAAAATTGTACGAAGAAAAAATCCTGCACGCCGAAGAGAAACTCGCCGCCATTGAGCAAAAGATCTTTCAGGAGTTGGTCCTCCACACAGAATCCTTTACGCTGCCCATCCAGCAGAACGCTAAAGTCATCGCCATTCTCGATTGTCTACTCGCTTTTGCGAGGGTAGCACGAACCAACCGGTACGCAAAACCGGAGATCGACGAATCAACCCGGCTGGACATCAAAGCAGGACGCCATCCGGTGATCGAAAGGCAATTGCCGGCAGGAGAAAATTATATTCCCAACGATATTTACCTGGATAATGATACCCAGCAGATCCTGATCATCACCGGCCCGAACATGGCAGGAAAATCGGCACTGCTAAGACAAACAGCGCTTATTGTTTTGATGGCACAAATGGGAAGTTTCGTTCCAGCTGAAAGCGCTTCCATTGGAATTATTGATAAGATTTTTACGCGGGTGGGGGCTTCCGATAATTTATCGCGGGGTGAATCGACGTTTATGGTGGAGATGACGGAGACGGCCAGCATTCTCAATAATCTCAGTGATCGAAGTTTGATTCTCATGGATGAGATCGGCCGGGGGACGAGTACCTATGATGGCGTCTCTATTGCCTGGGCTATTGTTGAATACCTTCACAATCACAAGGACTACAAACCAAAAACGTTATTTGCCACGCATTACCATGAGCTTAATCAACTTGCCGAAGACCTGGTGCGCGTGAAGAATTTCAACGTATCTGTCAAGGAGGTCGGGAACAAAATCATTTTCATGCGCAAACTGAAGGAAGGCGGAAGCGAGCACAGCTTTGGGATTCACGTCGCCCAGCTGGCGGGCATGCCGAACAAAGTAGTCCTTCGATCCAATGAAATATTGCATTTTCTCGAGAAGAACAAGCACAAAAATGAAACTCAAAAGAAATTTGAGGAGATACCCAAGCCGCAAATGCAAATGAGTTTGTTTGACATGGACCCACAATCCAAGGCTCTTCAGGAAATGCTGGGGAAGATTGATATCAATACGATCAGCCCTGTCGAGGCATTGCTTAAACTGAACGAGATCCTTTCAACCATCCGGAAAAAAGAATCAGCCTGATAGTAAGTCAGTTCGACTCCTTTTTTTCCTCAACGTAGAAATTCCGGTCTACAATCTTTTCAGGAAGAGTGGCGATCTTCAGCCTCACGCGCTTTACCTTCTCCACGGGCCGTAACCACATGGCTTCACCGGGAGACACCACAATTTTTACCGGCATGTCGAATCCCGGGACACAGTTGGTCCAGCGGAAATAAAGGTAAGGAATGCCCTGTTGTTCTTTAACGTAATACCCAAGCACGGGGATTTTTATAGTCCGCAAATACTGATCAAATACATGGGAAAAAGAAATTCCCGATCGGGTGGAAATATCGTTCTCAATTTCGGCCGTGGTTACGGTTTTGTGATAGAAGTCTTTATTTAACCCCCGGAGGATTTGTCTGAACTTCTCATCGTCATTGATGATTTGCCGGATCATATGAAGCATATTCCCACCTTTGTCATACATATCGGTGGAGCCTTCTTCGTTGACGCCATATCGACCAATGATGGGGATATCATTCCGTATTCTCTTCCGTGTCCCGACAACATAATCATTGCCTGCTTCTTTGCCATATTCGCTCGTTGTGAACAAGGTTTCCGAATAATTAGCAAAGCCTTCGTGCACCCACATGTCGGCAAGTTCCCGGGTGGTGATATTATTACCAAACCATTCATGAGCACTTTCGTGCACCACAATAAAATCCCATTTCAATCCCCATCCGCTCCCGGATAGATCGTGATTGAGGTAACCGTTCTGATAGCCATTACCGTATGCGATATCACTCTGGTGTTCCATTCCTAGATGTGGCGCATCGACTATCTTGTACCCATCTTCATAAAAAGGGTAAGGGCCAAACCAGTATTCAAAATCCTTGAGCATCCGATGAACATCGGGAGCGAGGTGAGTGTGTGCCTGGCCAAGATTATAGTCAAGCACCCAATAATTTACATCGAGATTTCCCTTTTCTCCATGATATACCTCACTGAAATTAACATAATAACCGATATACGGAATGAGGTTGTAGTTGTTGATGGGATTGACGACGGCCCAATAAAAGGTGACATCGCCCAAAGGACCTGCGGTTTTACTTCTTAGCCTTCCGTTGGCCACAGCGACCAGGGGATTCGGTACGGTAATGTGAATCGCCGCGCTGTCTGGCTCATCGTATTGATGATCTTTGCAAGGATACCAAACGCTGGCACCCAGACCCTGGCACGCCACCGAAATCCAGGGTCTCCCTTTCTTGTCTTGGGCCCAGATGACTCCGCCATCCCAGGGCGGCCGTGCGGCAATCTGCGGCTTTCCATGATAGTAAATGGCGATGTCCCGAAGAGCATTTTCCTGTTGTACAGAATTCAGTTGAACATAGTACGTATTCCCATCCCGCCGAAAGTTTATCTTCAGTCTGTCCTGGATTATGCTGTCGATCCCCAGCGGCCTCATGAGATCGATCTGCATGACCTGATATGTTTTCAGCACTTTGTAATGGATCTTGTTAAATCCTTGCAACGTACTGTCACTGTCGTGAAACTGAACATGCAAATCATAATGAAGAACGTCCCACCAGACTCGCTCTTTCGTTATGCTGCCACGCAATGTATCGGCCCGCGTAAATATTTTTTGTTGCGATAGAAGTTGAGCATCAACTGCGAACGCTGAAAAAATAAAAATCAAAATCAATGGAGAGAATGTTTTCATAGGATAATGGATTTGGTACAAAATTTTCTCGGACCAAAAGTTGAACGGCTGCTCGAAAACTCCAAACATTAGTTAGGCAAGGTCAAATGAATCTGTGTCTCGGCCGCACTAATTTCGGCATGAAATCGTTACCTTTGCGTTGCTAATGGCACCAAAATAAATTCGGTTTTAAGAAGCAAAAGAAACGAAATTTACGGAAATGGAAATTCCAGTTGTTCTAGAAAAAAGAAATAAACCACAACTTAAAACGGAAATCGGTTTTGCAGTTGTCCACTTGCTTCCCTTGGCGGCTATTTTTACGGGCGCCACGTGGTTTGACTGGCTGCTGTGTGCAGTCCTCTATTTCTTTCGCATGTTTTGGATTACGGGAGGCTATCATCGCTACTTCGCCCATAAGTCATATAAAACGTCACGCTGGTTTCAATTTGTCATCGCCTTTTTGGCGCAGACCTCGGCGCAGAAGGGAGCGTTGTGGTGGGCGGCTCATCATCGCCACCATCACCGCCACAGCGATACACCGGAGGACCCTCACTCTATGAAATTGTATGGATTCTGGTATTCTCATGTCGGATGGATCGTGGGGCCTGATTACAAAGAGACGGATTTTAAAACCATGGGTGATTTTGCCAAGTACCCGGAATTGGTCGGGTTGAATAAATATTATCTGGTTCCACCGGCCGTATTGGCGGTGACCGTTATGGCGCTCGGAGGTATCGTAGACGGCGGCAGCATTACTGCTATGTTTTCCTCTGTCGGGTTTTCCGCTTTATTCATCGGATTCTTTTTGAGCACGGTGATTACGTACCACGGCACATTCTCGATCAATTCAATCATGCATAAGTTTGGCAATCAGCGGTATCAGACAGGAGATGAATCAAAAAACAGTGTATGGCTTGCCCTGCTCACCCTGGGCGAAGGCTGGCACAACAATCATCATTATTATGAAGTGGCTTCACGCCAGGGTTTTTTCTGGTGGGAAGTTGACATTACCTATTACGGTTTAAAAATGCTTTCCTGGCTGGGGCTGATCTGGGATTTGAAAGGGGTACCGGATCACATCAAGTTTTCCAAGAATAAGAAGCAGGCCGGTGAGCTGCGGAGACAATACGAAGCCCTTCGCCCTTCCGTAAAGGGAAAAGAAAATTCAAAAGTAGAAGACGAAGATGTCCCAATCTACGGATGAGATTTTCCTGGAAAGCGCCCGCAAACTTTTCAGGTTTTATAAAAGATTAGGAGAAGGTGCCCTGGCTCAGCTTTCAGATAAACAAGTGCTGGTTCAGCCTAATGAGGCATCCAATAGCATCGCTTTGATTGTTCATCACCTCAGCGGAAACATGATGTCGCGCTGGACCGACTTTTTGACATCGGATGGAGAGAAACCCTGGCGCAACCGGGAGGCTGAATTTGAAGAATCGTACCCGGATAAAAAGACGATGATGGAGGCTTGGGAGCGCGGATGGAATTGTTTGTTGTCCGTTATGGACAGCCTGACGCCGGACGATCTTCCCAAAATTATTTATATCCGCCATGAAGGTCAAACGGTATTGGAAGCGATTCAGCGCCAATTGGCTCATTACCCTCACCACGTAGGTCAGATTGTTTTTCAGGCTAAGATTTTGAAAGGCGATGAATTCAAGTCTCTTTCTATTCCCAAGGGAAACTCTGAAAAATACAACAATGAAAAATTCGGTTACAAGAAAGAAATAGGGCATTCTACCGACCGGGCGTGAATTTGGAAATTCGGACCTGTCCGTTAAATTTGCAGTCCCTTTTAGAAAATAAGCGGGAGTAGCTCAGTTGGTAGAGCACGACCTTGCCAAGGTCGGGGTCGCGAGTTCGAGTCTCGTTTCCCGCTCAGGTTCATTGGTTGACTGGTTGATAGGTTGACTTGAAGATTGAAATCGGTTTTCCTGATGAAGGGCAAGATTTGTTGGATGATTTGAGGATTTTAGGGATTTTTCGGTGTGACTGCAGAACAACTTCAGGAGCGAACCAAAAGATTCAGTCTTCAGATCATCCTGTTTTTTAAAGCCCTTCCGAAAAGCGTGGAAGCTCAAGTGATCGGCAAGCAACTTTTAAGGTCGGCCACATCAGCAACCGCCAATTATCGGGCGGCTTGCAGGGCAAGATCCAAAGCGGAATTTATCGCAAAGCTTTCGATCGACGTGGAGGAGGCAGATGAAACACTGTTGTGGTTGGAACTGATTGAGGAATCAAGAATTGGAACGGACCCGGGAATTGAGCTCCTGAAAAAAGAGTCGAGAGAACTGCTTTACATTTTTTCCGCATCCCGAAAATCCGCAACAACTTCAATCAACAAATGATCTGCATGAAAAACAAATCAATCAATCAACATATCGTCAAATCATCAAATGATCTGCCCGGGTGGTGAAATTGGTAGACACGCAGGACTTAAAATCCTGTGGCTAGAAATGGCTGTGCGGGTTCAAGTCCCGCCCCGGGTACAAATCATTTGGTGATATTGTGATTTGGCGATTTAGTAATTGGCTTGATTTCTTGGACGGAATCATTATGCTGTACGGTCTGACCGCAGAGGCTTGTCTATTTAATGTCTTGATAGGTTGATTTTGTTGAGGTTGGTGAAAGCCAGTTATCCAGGAAGATCCGGAAGCCTTTTTAAAGGATCAGTTCGTGGAAAGTTCTCCCCATTTAAAGCAAAACAGTAGCATTAAGAATTGGGAACCTCGTAACAGTGGGTAAAAACGATTGGAGCAGTTTTTATCCTTGTGTAACGTTGGAAGGATTAGCGTTGGGGGATCGCCAGGCTCATTGTACTATGGGTGAAGCAAAAAACGGATGAATTAATTATGACTGACAAGGGAATTGCTTTTCAAAATGAGGAGAAGGAAAAACGGGCGGCGGAGTTAATCATTGCTAACCGGGAACTTGTTTTCCAAAATGAAGAGAAAGGAAAGCGAGCGGCGGAGTTAATTATTGCGAACGCAGAACTTGCTTTTCAAAACGAGGAGAAAGAGAAGCGGGCGGCGGAGTTAATTATTGCGAACGCAGAACTTGCTTTTCAAAACAAGGAGAAAGAAAAGCGGGCGGCCGAACTAATCATAGCCAACCGGGAGCTTGTCTTTCAGCATGAAGAGAAAGGGAAACGCGCTAATGAATTAATTATTGCTAACCGGGAACTTGCTTTTCAAAATGACGAGAAAGGAAAGCGTGCCGCAGAACTAACTATTGCCAACAAAGAACTCGGTTTTCAAAATGAAGAAAAGGGGAAACGGGCAAGGGAATTGACCCTGGCCAACAAAGAGCTTGCCTTTCAAAACGAAGAGAAAGAAAAGCGGGCGTCAGAGTTAATCGTTGCTTACCAGGAACTGATTTTTCAAAATGAAGAGAAAGAAAAACGAGCAGCCGAGCTTACGATTGCGAACCGGGAACTAATTTTTCAAAACGAAGAGAAAGAAAAGCGGGCAGCTGAGTTGATTATTGCTAATAAAGAACTGGAATCCTTCTCCTACTCGGTGTCGCACGATTTGCGCTCGCCCCTTCGGGCCGTTCATGGCTATGCGCGGATGCTTAAGGAAGACTACGGAAGTCAATTCAACCCTGAGGTCAACCGGATGATGAACAATATCATGAGCAATGCAAAAAAAATGGGACAACTTATTGACGATCTCCTCACATTCTCACGTCTTGGACGGAAAGAGTTAGTCAAGATGAATATTCCGATGTTCGACGTGGTGACCAACCTTTGCCGGGAGGTACAAAGTGAAAACGGCCATCGCGAGATTCAATTTATCATTCATGAATTGGTGCCTGCTCAGGGAGATAATGTGGTTATTAAACAGGTTTGGATAAACCTGATTTCCAACGCCGTTAAATACTCCCAGCTTACTAAAAAAACGATTATCGAAATCGGATGTGAAGTAAAGGAAGACGAACTCATCTATTACATTAAAGATAACGGGGCCGGGTTCGACATGCGCTACGCCGGAAAACTATTTGGGATGTTCCAGCGCTTGCATACCGATGAATTTGAGGGCACCGGAGTGGGGTTGGCCATTGTGCACCGGATTGTATCCAAACACGGAGGCCGGGCGTGGGCAGAGGGTAAAGTAAACGAAGGAGCCATATTTTATTTTTCATTACCCGCCATAAAATAAATCAATATGAAAAAGGAAATTGAAGTCCTGCTGGTCGAGGACAGTGACAGCGACGCCGAAATGACGATTCGCGCATTAACGAAAAACAATTTAGCCAACCGGCTTTTACACGTCAAAAACGGAGCTGAAGCGCTGGATTTTCTCTTTGCCGAAGGGGCGTATGCCGACCGCCGGATTGAGAACTCTCCCAAGGTTATTCTGCTTGATTTAAAGATGCCGAAAGTCAGTGGCAAAGAAGTGCTTGTGAAAATAAAATCGGACGAAAGAACCAGAAAAATTCCGGTTGTGGTACTTACGTCCTCTAAGGAAGACCCGGACATAAAAGAATGTTATGCTTTGGGAGTCAATAGCTACGTCGTGAAACCTGTAGAGTTTGATGAGTTTCACAAAGCCATTTCGGAACTTGGTTTATACTGGATGATCGTTAATCAGTCCCCGCAATAAAGCCCTGTTTGTGAATACGAAAATCAAAATATTATTTGTAGAACACGACAGCAACGATCTCGAACTCATTGAGTACGAGTTAAAAAGGGGTGAGATAAAATACATATCGCAACTTGTTCAAAACGAATCGGAGTATAGAAACGCGCTTGCGAATTTTGTTCCCGATATCATCTTGTCGGATTACTCGCTTCCTTCCTTTGACGGGCCTACCGCTTTCAAAATAAGGCAAGAGATAGCTCCCGAAACTCCTTTTATTTTTGTTTCAGGAAACATCGGCGAAGAAAACTCTATTGAGTATATCAAAAGCGGAGTAACTGATTATGCACTGAAAGATAAATTGTTCACGCTGGCCATCAAAGTTCGGCGGGCAATAACCGAATCAAGGGAGAAACAACAAAAAAATAAAATTGAGAAGGAGCGCCTGCAGGGTGAATTCCGCTTGAGAGAAGCGCAGACCATTGCACATCTGGGTAGCTGGGAAATTGATTTGGTAGACAATATCCATCACTGGTCAGATGAGTTGTTCACTATTTTCGGTATTCAAAAAGAGGGAGAATTGCCTTCAACAGAACTGTTTTTTTCATTTTTACATCCCGATGATTTAGATTTTGTTATTGAAAAAAATAAAAAAGCTTTTGAAACACTTGCTGACTCATCCTTCGATTTCCGATTTATCCGGAAGGACGGGGCACTACGACATGGGCATTCCATGTATCGCTTTGATTTTGACGTGGACCGGAAACACGTGCGGCTTTCCGGAATCGTTCAGGACATCACTGAAAAAAAACTCGTCGATGAAGCTTTGCAAGCTACCCATGAGCGACTACTATTTCATATTGAAAATACGCCCCTGGGTTTCATGGAATGGAACAACCAATTACACGCCAAATCATGGTCTAAACGGGCAGAAGAAATTTTTGGATGGACTGAGAAAGAATATATGGAGTCGCAAATGACCGTGTATGATCTGGTTTATAAGGAAGACTTGCCCATGATGTACAAGATGGAGCAACAATTGGTAACCGGGGAACTAACAAGAAACAGGGTCCAGTACCGGAATAATACCAAGGACGGCAGAGTTATATGGTGTGAATGGTTCAATTCCGCCTCGATGGATAAGAACGGGAGAGTCATTACGATCATGTCTCTGGTTCAGGACATTACGGAAAGGAAGGAAGCCGAGCTACAGAAAGAATTTGATCAGAATAACCTCAATTCATTGATTAACAACACCAACGACGGGATGTGGAGTGTGGATAAAAACCTCCAATTAATTACGTCAAATCAAGCCTTTGATGAAATGGTTAAATCAATGTTCGGGAAATTATTACTAAAAGGAGATAATATTCTGGCGGTCGGATTTAGTGAGGACCAATTAAAGCGCTTTAAACTGTTTTATCAACGGGCCTTGTCGGGAGAGACTTTTACTGAAATGGAGTACAATGAGTTTCCCGTTGAGTTCTGGTCCGAAATTTCTTTTCATCCTTCCTGGAAAGAGGGGAGAGTTATTGGAATAGCTTGCTTTTCCCGTGATATAACCCTAAAGAGAAAGGAGGAAGACCATTTAAAACTTCTTGAGTCGGTAATAACGAATGCTACGGATTCCGTATTAATTACGGAAGCAAAACCTCTGGAAGGAGACGGTCCGAGGATTGTTTTTGTGAATGATGCGTTCATTAAAATGACTGGGTACTCAAGAGAGGAGGTCATGGGTAAAACACCGCGTATTCTCCAGGGCCCCCAATCAAACAGGGTGGAGTTGGACAGGTTGCGAAAATCGTTGGAGAAATCAGAAGCTTGTGAAACAGAGATCATCAACTATCGAAAGAACGGTGAGAAATTTTGGATCAACATGGAGATAGCGCCCGTTAAAGATAGTAAGGGATTTCCCACTCATTTTATTGCCATTGAGCGAGATGTCACGGAGCGTCTTAAAAGTATGCAGGCCATCAAAGAGCAGAACATTAAATTGAGGGATATAGCTTGGATGCAATCGCACGAAGTGCGAGGACCCCTGGCACGTATCATGGGCCTGATCAATTTATTAAATAGCTATTCACTTTCACAAAAAGCAGACGGCACAACCGAATTAATAAATCATTTAAACTCCTCGGCCATTGAATTAGACCAGGTAATTAAGGGGATCGTTAGAAAAACCGAAGAGATCACCGAGTAGTAAATTGAAAACCTTTTTTAAAACCAGGCATCCGTTTCAGCAACCCCGCCAATCCTCCTTACCTATCACGGGGTTAATTCCACCAGGTTAACTTTCCCAGACGCCAAAGGTCAGGCTTATATGCCGCCTGAAATACTTTTACAAACGTAATATGGATTTGAACTGTTAAACTATCAACTTTGTAGTCCAGGAATTCCTTTTTATGCATTTTGTCCCAAAAGTTATAGGATTGATCATTGTTGCCACACTTTTTTTGGAGTGCAAGTCAAAAAAAGGAGCGGTTACAGGTGGTCGTAATTCAGGAAAAAACGTGCCCCTGTTGGTCGAGGGCTTTTTAGTCCGTGCAAGTTCTGTCAGCGATGCGGTGGAAGTTCCTGGTACGCTGTTTCCCTTTGAAGAAACACAAATCCGCGCCGAAGTAAGTGGGCGTGTGGTATTCCTGAACATTCAGGAAGGCACACAGGTTAAAAAGGGCACGATTCTGGCAAAACTTTTTGATCGGGATCTACAGGCCCAACTGCAGAAACTGCAGGTCCAGCTTGAGATTGCCGTAAAAACCGTCGACCGACAGAAGGATTTGCTGGCGATCAATGGCATCAGCCAGCAGGATTTTGATTTGAGCGCACTGAATGTCGATAACCTCAAAGCGGATATTCAAACCACCAGAATTTCAATCAGTAAAACAGAAATCCGGGCGCCGTATGAAGGAAAAATAGGATTACGCAACGTGAGCCTGGGTTCTTATATTTCCCCCACGGATATCATTACTACGCTTCGCGAAGTCGATAAACTAAAACTCGAGTTTTCGATCCCCGAAAAATATGCTAAAAACATTGCCCCTGGGTATGCCGTAAAATTCAAGGTCGACGGCGGGAAAAAGGAACACGAGGCTACGGTAATGGCTACCGAAGGAAATGTAGACCAAAACACGAGGACGCTGAAAATACGGGCGCTGGTCAATGAGTCTCATCCTGAGTTGGTACCGGGTGTGTTTGCTAAAGTAAATTTGCAATTGGGCCGGGACAATAATGCCTTAATGGTCCCTTCGCAAGCCGTTATTCCGCAAGCGCGCAATAAACAAGTTATCCTGCTGCGAAAAACAAGTGCCCGGTTCGTAGTGGTCGAAACGGGAATCCGGGACTCCGCCTATGTTCAGATTGTATCGGGCATTCATGCCGGCGATACGGTGATCACGTCCGGCTTAATGAGCATTCTTCCGGATGGGAAAATCAAAATTTCTAAGCTGACACATTTGTAACAGGTTATGAATATATCGGAGTTAAGTATTCGACGACCCGTGCTCACCTTCGTGGTGAATATCATTATTGTATTGTTTGGCGCGATCGGGTTCTCTTTTTTGGGCGTGCGCGATTATCCGGCCATTGATCCACCGAATATTAACGTCACGACCAACTATTCGGGTGCCAACGCAGACATTATAGAGTCTCAGATCACCGAACCGTTGGAAAAATCGATCAACGGAATTGCAGGCATTAAAAACATTTCGTCTACCTCCAATGTCGGACGAAGCAGCATCAATGTGGAGTTTGAGTTGGGTGTTGACATGGAGGCCGCCGCCAATGACGTTCGCGACAAAGTATCGCAGGCTGTATACTCACTACCCCAGGACCTTACCGCCCCGCCCACTATTTCCAAGGCGGACGCCAGCTCCGATGCCATCATTACGATGACGGTGCAAAGCAACACTCGCAATTCGCTTGAGTTGACCGAGTATGCCAACAATGTGTTGGTTGAACGCCTTCAGACGATTCCCGGGGTCAGCAGCATTCAAATTTGGGGGGAGAAAAAATATGCGATGCGTATCTGGATTGACCCCTCAAAATTAAGTGCTTACAACCTTACGGCGCTGGATGTACAAAATGCCTTGATGCGCGAGAATATAGAGTTGCCCTCGGGTAAAATTGCAGGAGACGCAACCGAGTTGTCTGTGCGAACTTTTGGTCGATTGTATACGGAGGATGAATTTAACGATGTCATCATCCGATCAACCAACACAGGCGACATAAAACTAAAGGACATCGGCCAGGCCGTTTTAGGTACCGAGAATGAAGAATCATCGATGCGGGAAAGCCGCATTCCGATGGTGGGACTCGGATTAGTGCCTCTGCCTGGTGCAAACTATGTGGCCATCTCAAATGAATTTTACAGGCGCCTGAATCAAATAAAAAAAGAAGTTCCTGCCGACATAGGGCTGAATATTGCATTGGATCAGACGGTATTTATTAAACGTTCTATTTCCGAAGTGGAAGAAACCCTGGTCATCTCTTTTTTGCTGGTAGTGCTCATCATTTATCTATTCTTCCGGGACATTATTATTTCCATCCGCCCGCTGATTGACATTCCGGTTTCTTTGATTGCGTCCTTTTTCCTGATGTATCTTTTTGGTTTTTCGGTTAATGTTTTAACGATGCTGGGCATTGTGCTCGCCACAGGATTGGTGGTTGACGACGGAATTGTTGTAACCGAAAATATCTACAAAAAACTTGAACAGGGCATGAACAAATACCAGGCGGCCCGGGAAGGATCCAAGGAAATATTTTTCGCAGTTATCGCCACGTCAATCACATTGGCGGTCGTGTTTTTGCCGGTTGTCTTTTTGCAAGGTTTTGTTGGTAGATTATTCCGCGAGTTTGCCGTGGTCGTTGCCGGATCTGTTTTGGTCTCTTGCTTCGTATCGTTGACGCTGACGCCTGTGTTGAGCGTGAAGCTTACGCGGGATGGCAATAAGAAGTCATGGTTCTATCGGGTTACGGAACCTTTTTTTGTAGGCATGGAAAACGGCTATCGCAATGGGCTGGCTATTTTTATGAGAGTACGGTGGATGGCCTTTGTGATCATTGGGTTGTGTTTAATTTCCGTATACCTTATTATAACCAATATTCAGTCTGAGTTGGCGCCGTTGGAAGACCGGAATCAGTTTCGGCTGCAGGTGACGGCACCGGAAGGGACATCGTTTGACTATATGGACAGCTATATCGATCGCCTGTCACAATTTGTAATGGACTCTGTGCCGGAATACAAAACAGTGATGTCGATCACTGCTCCCGGATGGTCTTCTTCTGCGATCAACAGCGGTACGGTGCGGGTAACCCTGGTCGACCCAAAGGACCGAAAGCGCTCACAACAACAGATTGTTGACAGAGTCAGTAAGAATCTGGTAAGATTTCAGGACGGGAAAGCGTTTGCCACACAAGAACAGACCATAGCCGTAAACCGAAGAGGAGGATTGCCTGTCCAGTTTGTGATCCAAAACAACGATTTTGATAAACTAGAGAAAGCGTTGCCAAAATTTCTGGAAGCGGCAGGTAATAGTCCCGTGCTGCAGGGTGTGGACGTTAATTTGAAATTCAATAAGCCGGAACTTCGCGTTCAAATCAACAGACTGAAGGCTACTCAATTGGGCATAAGTGTTCAGGATATTTCACAGACACTTCAGTTGGCGTATAGCAATCTGCGTTTCGGATATTTTACGAAAGAAGGGAAACAATATCAGGTGATGGGTCAGGTTACCCGCCTCAACCGCGATGACCCAGACGATCTTAAAAAGTTATACGTCCGCACGGTTTCCGGTCAGCTGGTATCGATCGATAATGTGGTAACGGTTGAGGAGTCAGCCACGCCTCCGGCGCTATATCACTTCAACCGGTATAAAGCGGCAACCGTCTCGGCGGGACTTGCCCCCGGAAAAACAATTGGGGATGGTATTAAAGTGATGCAGGAGATTGGAGCCAAACAACTCGACGACACGTTTACGACCTCGCTATTCGGTTCATCCCGCGACTTTGCAGAAAGCAGCAGCAATACATCGTTTGCCTTTATCCTTGCGCTCGTATTGATCTACCTAATCCTCGCCGCCCAGTTCGAAAGTTTCATTGATCCGTTCACCATCATGCTGACCGTGCCGCTGGCCATTTCCGGAGCATTTATCTCCCTGTATATTTTTAAACAAACTCTTAATATTTTTTCGGAAATCGGGATGATCATGCTGATCGGATTGGTGACAAAAAATGGAATTTTAATTGTGGAATTTGCCAATCAAAAACGGGAAGAAGGTCTTGAAAAAACGGAGGCCGTCCTAGAGGCTTCACGTTTACGGCTCCGCCCGATTTTAATGACAAGTCTTGCCATGACCCTGGGTTCATTACCCCTCGCATTATCGCTCGGCGAAGCATCGACTAGCCGAATACCGCTGGGGGTTGTCATTGTAGGTGGTGTTATGTTCTCTCTTATTCTGACATTGTTCGTCATTCCGGCGATGTACTCCTACTTATCGAGAAAGAGAAAAAACATCGATTTTGAATTGGAAGAACTACCTAAATCAGCTCCGGAACTGGTCTATGAGACTTAATTTGCAAGAAGGGAAAGTAGCTTAGCTGTCCGGCACGGTATAGGGTACTTCGTAATTTTTTATTTTTAGTAAACCTTTCTCCCGCCATCTTTGTATTCTTACCTGGCTTTATTCCGGTCTACGTTCCATGACAAAACTGTCGACGCAAAACAAAATACCCGATGGTACCGGGCACGAGTTTATTGAAATTGTCGGGGCCCGTGAACATAACCTGAAGAATATCAACGTTCAGTTTCCGCGCAATCAACTGATTGTCATCACGGGGATCAGTGGCAGCGGCAAATCGTCTCTGGCATTCGATACGATCTATGCCGAAGGCCAACGCCGGTACATGGAGAGTTTTTCGGCGTATGCCCGCAGTTTTATCGGCAATCTTGAACGGCCCGATGTAGATAAGATCAATGGCTTGAGCCCTGTCATCTCCATCGAACAGAAAACGACGTCCAGGAATCCACGTTCGACGGTGGGTACTGTAACAGAGATTTACGATTTCATGCGATTGCTCTATGCCCGGGCAGGGGAGGCCTTTTCGTACCTAAATGGGGAGAAAATGGTGCGCCAGTCGGAGGATCAAATCCTGGATACTCTTCTTCAGCATTTTCAAAGCAAGAAATTGACAATATTGGCCCCGGTCGTGAAGGGAAGAAAAGGCCATTACCGGGAGTTGTTTGTGCAAGTCCGCAAACATGGCTTTACCAAAGTACGGGTGGATGGCGACGTGCTGGACATCACTGCCAAAATGCAGCTTGATCGATTTAAAATTCATGACATCGAGATCATCATCGACAGGCTTTTGGCCGACCGGAAAGACCTGGCCAGGCTGAGTCAATCGCTTGGCAGGGCTATGAAAGAGGGCAAGGGAGTCATCATGGTCATGGAGGAAAATGGTAAAGTCCATCATTTTTCTAAATTTCTGATGGATGCTAAAACGGGTTTGTCGTACGATGAGCCTGCACCCAATAATTTCTCTTTCAATTCTCCCTACGGCGCTTGCCCAGTATGCCACGGCCTTGGTCAAATTGAGGAGATCACCAAAGAATCTGTAATTCCGGATAGTAAACTAAGCATAAGTCGCGGGGGGATTCTTCCTTTAGGCGAGTATCGCGATATTTGGATTTTTAAGAAGATTGAAGCGATTCTGAAAAGGTATAAGCTTGCCTTAAATACACCGATCAAAGACATCCCCCATGAGGTGCTTAAAATTTTATTGTATGGGGATAATGTACCCGTGGCGGTGGCCTCCGTGAAATATCCCGGCACAGAATGGAGCACCAAGTTTGAAGGCATTGTCAATTTTTTGCAAAAACAGAAGGAAGATGGGACCGAAGCCATAAAAAAATGGGTAGAAGATTTCACGATAACAAAAACATGCCCTGAGTGTCATGGTGCCCGATTAAAAAAAGAGTCGCTCCACTTTTTTATCGACAAAAAAAACATAGCCCAGTTGGCCGAACTCAACATTCTGGCTTTAAAGAAATGGTTTGTGGGACTGGAAGAACGATTGAACGACCGACAGCGGGTGATTGCCATCGAGGTACTCAAAGAAATCAGGAAACGGATTGATTTTTTGCTGGACGTCGGCCTGGACTATTTGCACCTGAATCGGCCGCTGCGAACACTCAGCGGAGGTGAGGCCCAAAGGATACGTTTAGCGACGCAGATCGGCACACAACTGGTCGGCGTTCTTTACATTTTGGATGAACCCAGCATCGGACTGCATCCCAGAGACAATGTGAAATTAATCAACGCCTTGAAGGACTTGCGTGACCTTGGAAATTCGGTCATTGTCGTTGAGCATGACAAGGAGATGATGCTCAAATCAGATTACATCATCGACATTGGTCCCGGGGCCGGTCGGCACGGAGGCCATGTCGTGGCAGAAGGCGATCCGCAGACTTTTTTAAAAGGCAAGAGTACGACGTCCCGCTACCTCAATGGCGAATTTCGGATTACGTATTCAAAAGAAAGGCGAAAAGGTAGTGGAGAAGTAATCTCGCTGACCGGTGCCACCGGAAATAATTTGAAGAATATTGATCTTCAGTTGGGGCTGGGTAAATTCACCTGCATCACCGGAGTTTCGGGAAGCGGGAAATCCACCCTCATCCACGGAACTTTATTTCCTATACTCAATCAGCATTTTTTTAATTCGCATGCGGTACCGTTGCCGTATAAAAAGATTGAGGGGCTTTCGCTGATCGATAAAGTCATTGAAGTTGACCAGTCGCCGATTGGAAGGACGCCCCGATCCAACCCCGCTACCTACACGAGTGTGTTTACGGATATACGCGATCTGTTTGCTCAATTGCCGGAAGCCAAAATCCGCGGATATAAGACGGGGCGGTTCTCTTTTAATGTGAAGGGAGGGCGATGTGAAACGTGTGAAGGAGCTGGTCTTCGGCTCATTGAAATGGAATTTCTTCCGGATGTTTATATTCCCTGTGAAACCTGTAAAGGCAAACGGTATAACCGCGAAACGTTGGAAGTCCGTTTTAAAGGAAAATCCATCTCCGACGTGCTGGATATGACAGTGGAAGAGGCCGTACTTTTCTTTGAGAATCAGCCCAAAATTCTGAGAAAAATCCGGACCTTAAACGACGTTGGATTGGGTTATATTTCCTTGGGACAGCATGCCACGACACTTTCGGGAGGAGAAGCACAACGGGTGAAATTGGCAACCGAACTTTCCAAGCGCGACACGGGAAAAACCTTATACATTCTTGACGAACCCACGACCGGACTCCACTTTCAGGACATAAGTCATCTTTTGAATGTCCTGCAAAAATTGGTGGACAAAGGAAATACAGTACTGGTGATTGAACATAATCTGGATGTGATCAAATCGGCGGATTTTGTCGTCGATCTGGGTCCGGAAGGGAGTGAAAACGGCGGACAAATAATTGCGTTGGGTACTCCGGAAGATGTATCGCGGAATCCAGCCAGCTACACAGGACAATTCCTGAAGCAGGAGTTATAAGACCGGCCGGTTTTTGACGTTTTATTTATTTTGGGAAAAGTAAAGGCACGGTTAAAGCCGCTTTCAATTCTGTAATTTTGTCGGAAATGGTCAAAAAACTAAGACTTTATTGGAGTTTGCAGGTGGGGGGATGGACATTTTACGCCTTTGTGCAAATTGTCTTTAGCGTGCTGGCGCGCAACGGTCAGCCGATAAATGCTCAACGACTTATATTTCTTGGGTACGAAGCCGTACTTTGTCTGGTGCTGACTCACGGCTACCGGTATTTTATTAACCGATGGAGGTGGTTGAGCCTGAGCATGCGGTTGTTGATTCCCCGGGTAATCCTTGGCGTTTTTTGTCTTGGTCTTTTAATGTATTTCCTGCGTATTCCCATTTCTATTCCACTGGGCTTGTATAACCGATCCGTTGCTTTCGGAATTCAAAATATTTCGGGTCTTTCGTTTTATTATGCCATCATTTTCTTTTTATGGTCTGCCTTGTATTTTATTTACAATTATTTTGAACGCTACAATAACTCCCTTAAACTGGCGGCTTCAATCAGAGAAATAGAATTAAACAATCTCAAATCGCAACTTAACCCCCATTTTATTTTTAACGCCCTTAACAGTATCCGCGCTCTCGTGGACGAAAATCCATCCAAATCGAAACAAGCGATCAATCAGCTTTCGAATATTTTGAGAAATTCGCTGGTGACTGAGAAGAAAGGACTGACCAGTTTTGACGAAGAACTGCGAATTGTAAAAGATTATTTGGGATTGGAGAGCATCCGTTTTGAAGAGCGTCTGAGAACCGATTTTGATATTGATCCGGAATCCAATCAGTTCATGGTGCCTCCCCTGATGATTCAAACTCTGGTTGAAAATGGAATTAAACACGGCGTTTCCCAGCTTACGGAGGGCGGCATTATTCAAGTGAAAACCCGGGTGGACAATGATTATTTGAAAATTTACATCCGCAACAGCGGACAATTTCAGTTGAATGGGGCAAAGAAAAAATCGGGCGGGCTCGGACTGGGGAATACCCGGCAGCGGTTAAAATTGATTTACGGAGAAGAAGCCTCTTTTAGAATATTGACGGAAAATAATAATAGTTTTGTTTTAACGGAGATAATAATTCCACATTTATATTAACCCATGAGAGCACTGATTGTCGATGACGAGCGTCTTGCGCGCAAAGAGCTAATGAAGTTATTGGAAGAACATCCTTCCATTGAAGTCGTAGGTGAATCCGTAAATGCCGATGAGGCCGATAAAATGATCGAAGAACTCAATCCCGATCTTTTGTTTCTGGATATCCAAATGCCCGGGCGCACGGGATTTCAATTATTGGAATCCCTCGATTCCGTGCCCCTGGTGGTTTTCACAACCGCCTACGATGAGTTTGCCCTCAAGGCGTTTGAAGTCAATGCATTGGATTACCTGCTGAAACCGATTACCGCTGAACGTCTGGCAGAAGCAGTTCATAAAATACAAGAAAAAGAACGTGTCAGATCCGGTCGCGCCAGGGATAAAAAACTTGGACTTGAAGATCAGGTGTTTGTCAAAGACGGCGACCGATGCTGGTTCGTAAGCCTGGCCAATATTCGGCTGTTTGAGTCGGATGGAAATTACATTAAAGTGTATTTTGATACGAACCGTCCTATGATTCACAAATCGCTAAATGCATTGGACGAAAAGCTGGACGAACGGGCATTTTTCCGGGCCAGCCGCAAACACATCGTCAACCTTAGTTGGGTGGAGGGAATCGAGCCTTGGTTTAACGGGGGTCTGATGGTAAAACTCCGCGGCGGCGATAAAGTTGAAGTCAGCCGCCGACAGGCCGCGAAGTTTAAGGACATGATGTCGTTGTAGCTTTTAGCCCTTGGCTGTTGGCTTTTGGTCCTTTGTTTTTTTGAATTACGAACAACCAACTACCAGTAACGAACGAACAATTATTTGGTCATAGCTTTTAGCCTTTAGCTTTTGGCATTTAGTGAGCATGGACGCTAACTATAAAAATTGAATTTGAGACAAAAGCTGCTAACAGCCAAAAGCTATTTCAAGACCAACGCAACCAGGCTAACGGCCAAAGGCGAAAAGCCAACGGCTACTTCAATACCAATGCAACCAACTCCTTTTCCACATTCCAGTCTTTCGCCAGTTTGAGCATGGCCGTGGCTTCCATTTCGGTGACATAGCCCTTCAGGTTGTTGGATTGCCACACCATATTGATCAAGTCTACCCGTTTATCCTTTGGATAATCTCCAATGATTCCGTTGAGGTATTCCCGGGCCCGGTCGAAGGCGGTAATATAGTCCTGAGTCACAAAATCGAGCGCCCATTTGAGTTCCTCCCGGGCATCCAAATCGAGGGCGCTTTTTTCGAGATCTTTTTTTTCCAGCTCGTCGAGGCCGTGGTAATAAAAGATCACCGACTTGAGGAGTAGGTAAACGCGCTTTTCTTCTACCGTCATAAATAAAATAACGCTGAAAATAAGTATTTTTTAGGAATCCATGGATGAATCAACGAAAAGATCGGATGCAATTTTGTCGGCGAAGAGCTTGCCGGATCGGGTAAGTTTCAAAATATTATTTTCTATGATAGCTAACTCCTTTTCAACAAGGGTCATAAGGTAAGCGTCATTTTGTCGCCGTACATCAATGTGAAAATCATTTTTTATTTTTTCCAGGTTGCACCCCCAACTCGTGCGCAAGCTGGTAAAAATGTACTCGTTGATTTTATGGTCTAACCCTAATACTTCCCGCTCAAAAGGTATTTTCCCCTCTCGGATCGACGTTTCGTAAAGCGTATTATTGCTCACGTTGAACTGTCTGCTTATCCCATCAAAAGAGTGAGCGCTGGGACCAACACCGAGGTAGATCTCCTGTTTCCAGTAGCCTGAATTGTGACGGGAGTAAAAGCCGGATTTGCAAAAATTCGAAATTTCATAGTGCTCGTACCCCGCATTGTCGAGGAAATCCATTATCACTTCAAATTGTTCCGCCTCAATTTCTTCACCCAAAGCCCGGAATTGACCGGTCCTTTGCCAACGGCCAAATGCAGTTTTTTCCTCTACGGTCAGGGAATAGGCCGACACGTGATCCGGTGAAAGAGCAAGCCCTTGTTCGATGTTTCTTTTCCACATCTCGAGGGTCTGGCCCGGAATAGCGTACATCAAATCAATACTGATATTTGTAAACCCCAGTTCACGCGCGTCCTTCACGCATCGGACAGCCTGGCGGGAATCATGGGCCCGGTTGAGAAACTTGAGAATATCATCATTGAAAGATTGAATACCAATGCTGAGGCGATTGATCCCTTCCTGATGAAGAAGGGTCAGGGTCTCCGGCGTTAGATCATCCGGATTCGCTTCAAGAGTGATCTCAGGGTTGTCGGCCATTTCAAAGTGTGAGCGAACGGCATTGAAAATAGTTTGTAATTCCTCAGGCTTCAGAAGAGAAGGGGTTCCTCCGCCAAAATAAACTGTTTTTAGTTTCTGACACTTCAAGTACCCTCTTTGTAACTTTAATTCCTCGGCTATGGTCTGACAAAGATTGGTTCGTAACCCTTGCTGAGTTGAAAAATGAAAATCACAATAGTGACAGGCTTGCTTGCAAAAAGGGATGTGGATGTATAAACCCGCCATTAAAGACTGATTGAAGTTCAAAGGTAATGCAATCCACCGCACGGCTGGGTTATGACGGTACATTCCGATATTTTTGACAATAAATTAATAACGGCTATCAAATTCTCATTTTCATTCATTTTAATGGTTTCCTGGATGCTGTCGGCAAAGGCACAACCTGTCTCAGCCTTTGCGGTCGCTAAAGAACTCCGGAAACAATGGCTGATCTTCCAGGAGAACGGCTACCGTGCGTATGAAGGTCAATACGTGAAAGCTATCTATTTTAACCTTGAAGCTCCAGCTTATAAAGGTGACTTTCTTTCCCTTCGATCGCCCAATACATTTGCCGTTTTCATCAATCAAAAATTAATTACAAAAAAAAATCAAAGAGCTGTCCTTTTGAACATTGACAGTCTGTCCAGGCTTTATTCGCCGGCATTGTCAATCACGGTTTTCCAACCGGACGGCATTCGATCATTGGAGAGTAATATCCTTGTACCCGCAATCGTAGCTCCGGCCACGGAAGCGGACTTGATGCCGAGGAAGGAGAATTTTTTTCTTGATTTCTGCCTGTTGGCAGCCTTACTTTTATCTGTCTACTTCGTTCTTCTGTTTCGCACCAATCCAAGGCTTACTTTAGATTACGTGAATGTTTCCAAAATCATAACGGTTCAGGAACGCGAAGAAATTCTCCTCACTACCCGGATAGCCTCCAGCGTCAATCTGCTGTTTTATTTATTTTGCAGTGCATTTTGTTCATTGGCCCTACTGGCCATTTTTTATTTTGGAACCGATAAAGAGGGTGTAGCCCATTATTTTCCAATGCATTCCATCGGACAGGGTTTTTGGCAATGGACTAAGTTGTCGGTTATCATCGCGGCTTTGCTCTTCGTGAAGTTGATGACCATTTATGTTTTCTCGGCGTTGTTTGCCCTGAGAGACAAATCGGCCATTCAGTACTTTAATTTTATTCGCACACTTTTTTTTATTATTGGATTAGTTTCGACGGTCTGTATAGCGTATTTTGTTTATTATCACTATCCCACCGGACCTCATTCCCATGTACTGAATGCGTGTGCATGGGTTCTGGGCTTTTCGGTCATCATGATCTTTTTGAAATTAATGGCTTTGGCTCCATTCAGTTTTTTTCATTTATTTTCCTACCTTTGCGCATCGGAAATCATTCCGTTGGTGATCTTGTTAAAGGTCTTGTTGTACTAAGCCCGAACCGATTAGTGTTGATATGACTGAAACTGGTAATGACAGGATGCGCAAGGTGAAAAGCATCTTAGTCACTCAGGAAGCACCTCCCGATGTTAATTCCTCTTACCTCAAACTTGCTGAGCGATTTGACCTCAAGATAGACTTTCGCCCCTTCATTCAGGTGGAGCCGGTCCCGGTAAAGGAATTTCGCAAACAGAAAATCGATATTCTTGCTCACACGGCGATTATTTTCACCAGCCGGAATGCGGTGGATCATTTCTTTCACATCGCCAAAGAATTGAAAATTGAGATGCCTCCGGAAATGAAGTACTTCTGCATCTCCGATCAGACGTCAAACTATCTCCAAAAATATATTGTCATCCGGAAGAGAAAAATATTTACCGGACTCAAGAGCACACAGGAACTGCTGGAGATTATCAAGAAACACAAAAATGAAAAATTCTTATTCCCTTGCTCCGACATCCGAAAAAATGACATTCCGGACTTTTTACGGGAAGGCAATTTCAATTTTACGGAAGCGATTATTTATCACACTGTAGCGGCCGATCTGTCCAATCTGAAAAATGTTTATTACGACATTCTTGCTTTTTTTAGTCCCTCTGGAATCAATTCACTTTTTATAAACTTCCCGGATTTTAAACAAAACAGCACGCGCATTGCCGCTTTTGGTCCCACTACAGCAAAAGCCGTTAAAGATGCCGGATTAGTTCTCGACATTGAGGCGCCCCTTCCGAATGCACCATCAATGACGGGTGCCATAGAGCTCTATATTAAGAGGGCCAATGGCATCAAATAGCTTTTTTGAACACCGCTTTTTAAAAAGGGGAGTGATTATTATTACACATTAGTTACGTAGGGGATTGAAAGTGTATATAGAAAACGCTTATATTTAAGACTGCTTTGAGAAGAAATGGTAAAGAAATTTACACTGCTGGGGATCTCATTTACCCTGTTGGCGCTGCGGTTGTCGGCCCAACAAGATCCTCAATTCTCTCAGTACATGTTCAACACAATTTATTTTAATCCGGCGTTTGCTGGAGTCGATGGGGTCACGCGCCTGAGTGGCACTTTCCGAAGTCAGTGGACAGGATATCAACCCACCGTAGGTGGGGGTGGGGCACCGACTACCGAAATGATCAGCATGACGACGCCGATCTACAAACTCAACAGCGGATTCGGCGCATATATACTGAATGATAAACTTGGTCCCCAGAATAATCTGGAGGCTCAGGCATCGTACGCTTATCATTTAGGATTTAAAGACAGCAAATTAAGTTTTGGGCTCCGGGTAGGTATGTTTGCGCAAAGCCTGAACACGGGTTTGTACCGGGCCATTGACCAGGGAGATCCCCTTATTCCTGATCAGGGAACAATTTCCCAAGTGCGCCCCGATATGGCGGCAGGAGTTTATTATCGCAAGGAAAAGTACTATATCGGCGTAAGCTTCGACCACCTGCTGAAATCAACATTTAATTTTGGAGTTGGCCAACGGTCGGCGCTTCAACCCCATGCGTATGTCACCGGAGGATATTTTTATGAAGCCAATTTCGATCTCAAATTCCAGTTCTCAGCTCTTGTGTCGTCCGATTTTACATCAACTACGACTACCGTAAGTGCATTAGGGTACATAAAAGATACTATGTGGGGAGGTTTGTCGTTTAGGCAGTCGGACGCGATAACATTAATATTAGGGTACAGCCTTTTTAAAGATAAATCGATGAAGATCGGATATTCGCTGGACTATATCGTGAGCAATCAGCAAGCCAAGCAACCCACTTCGAGCGAATTTATGCTGACTTATGAACTGCCAACAAACCCTGGTGCGGGCAAAAAGATCGTCAGAACCCCCCGATACAGGCATTAATCGGGAAATAATTTTGGTTTTTTTAAGAATTTGCAGAATTTGGTATCTACTTTTTATTAAATGGCGAGCCAAAACAATAACTTACGGCTCTTTTTTATATAGATCGGCTTTTGGCCCGAAAGAGGTAAGGTTTAACCAAACGGTAAGTATGAATAAAATAGTCTTTCAAAAAAGTCTGTATGTGATTGCAATTCTTGGCCTTGGCTTTATGTTGGCAGGCTGTGGTCTATTGGGCATCGGTGGCAAGAAATCAGGGGATTCCAGGGGTGAGTTGGTGGGCGCGCAAAATCGTCCTGCCTTTGTGATGCCCCTTCCTTACGGAATGGTACCCATTCCACCGGGCACTTTTCACATGGGACAGGCCGATGAAGATCCTGCCTCTACAATGATTAACTTTAATAAGCAGGTGACTATCGGCCCTATGTTTATGGACGACACCGAAATCACCAATAATGAGTACCGTCAATTCACTGATTTCTTTCTGGTGGATAAAGTTCAGCTTCCGGAACCCTTTGTTACGCCGAATGAAGCTGACTTTAAATTAAAATACTATCCTGATACAACGGTATGGATGAAAGACTTTTCACATCACATGGGAGACCCTATGGTGGAGTACTATTGGGATCACCCGGGATACAAGGAATATCCGGTTGTCGGAGTCAACTGGGAAGCCGCTGTTTTTTTTGGAAAGTGGAGAACAGCATTTCTTAATGACTGGAGAAAAACAAACGAAGGACAACCTCCCGTTCCTGCTTTCCGACTCCCAACAGAAGCCGAGTGGGAATATGCGGCGCGCGGCGGTCGCCCGATGGCCAAGTACCCCTGGGGTAATCCATATGTACGTAACTCCAAGGGTTGTATGTTAGCGAATTTCAAGCCGGGGAGAGGGAACTTTTACGACGATGGGTTTGAATACACGGCTCCCGTAGGTCAATACTTTGTAAATGACTATGGCCTGTATGACATGGCAGGAAATGTTTCAGAATGGTGCCTGGATGATTTCAATCCGACAGCCGTTCCTGTCGTGTGGGATCTGAACCCGCAATTCAAAGATCCGGGTGCATATGATAAAGATGGTAATCCAACAACACGAAAATACAATGCCAGAAAAGTAATCCGCGGAGGGTCATGGAAAGATGTTGCCTACTACCTCGAAACAGGCACTCGCACGTATGAATACAAAGACTCAGCCCGGTCGTACATTGGATTCCGTTGTGTAATGACCAATATTGAAAGGTCAGCTGTGCGCGGATTTTAATAATTCAAAACTCTGGCTATATTTATAAAATCAAAGGCAAACCCTAAATTCTAAATAACCATGGCAAAGAAAAAAGGCGGATTCACAGCCCTACTTTACAAAACTATAATGCCCAAAGTTTACGGTATTGGTGCTGCAGTCGTAATCGTTGGGGCATTGTTTAAAATTTTACACTTAACTGGTGCGAACGAAATGCTGATGATAGGTCTCTCCACAGAGGCAGTAATCTTCTTCCTGAGTGCTTTTGAACCACCCCACGAAGAACCGGATTGGTCTAAAGTATACCCTGAACTGGCCGAAGACTATGAAGCTCCCGTTAGCCAGGGACCCACACGTATTTCTAACAAACCCACTGGAGAATCACCCTTGCTGAAAATAGATGAAATGCTAAAAACCGCCAAAGTTGACCAGAATCTTCTCGACAATCTGGGGAAAGGGTTAACGAATCTAGCCACTTCAGCGTCGCAAATGAATAATCTCTCCAATGCTGCGGTTGCCACCAATGAATATGCTAAAAATGTTCAAAGTGCTTCAACGGCTCTTGCAGAAATGAATAAGTCGTATGGCACTGCCATGAAGGCGGTGACAGCCATGGCTGATGCGTCTAAGGATTCCAGTGAATATCATAGCCAGGTGCAAAAAGTAACCAAGAACCTGGCCGCCCTTAATACGATCTACGAAATGGAGTTGAAAGATTCGGACTCCCATGTAAAGAACATGAACAAATTCTACGAGAGCCTGTCGGGCGCCATGCAAGGGTTGACCAAAGTGGGGGAAAACACAACTAAGTTTACTTCCGAGTTGGGCAAACTGACGGATAACCTCACCTCGTTGAACAAGGTTTATGGTAGCATGCTGACAGCCATGAAAGGTTCAGGTAATTAAATTGAATATTGAGATTTAGAATTAATTAAACCCAAAGACTATGTCAGGCGGTAAGGAAACACCGAGGCAGAAGATGATCGGCATGATGTATTTAGTGCTGACAGCTCTTCTGGCGCTCAACGTTAGTAATGCGGTCTTGGAAAAATTTGTGATCATCGATGATACGCTGGGTGCACTTATCAAGCAGGATGATAATGGAAATCAAACCAAGTTAGAAAGTATTAAGAAGGCGGCTGTGACCGGTGTTAAAGAAGATGCAGCCAAGCAACAGGCGGCTGATGTCAGGGTTTTAACTCAGAAAACAATAAATGCCCTCAATGACTTAAAGAAAAAATTGAGTTCTGAACCCGATGGGAAGGTCATTGAACCTGCAGAATTGGTCACCAACACGAATCGGGCCGAAGAACTTATGCTTGATCATCGCAACCCCCAAACGGGTGAGGGTTATGAAAATGATCTGAATGAGTATGTGGCAAACCTGAACAAAATCATGGGCCTTAAAACCCCATTTCATAAACTGACCAGGACGGCTGAGGATTATGAAGTTTTTAAAGATGGCCCGCACAAAGGCAAATCTTTTCTCGACTTCTCATTTGAGGGCGTACCTACCATGGCGGCCATAGCCACGGTGAGCCAGATGCAGACTGAAATTCTGGAATATGAAAAAGTGTCGCTGGATACGTTGCTGGCGAGGGTAAAAGGAAAGGTTTACGAAGTCGATCAGATGGTGCCTATGGTGCAGGCTGTGTCCAGCCGCCTGGTGGCCGGCCAAACTTACGAAGGAGACTTGTTTGTAGCGGGGTCCGCTTCCGGCGCTTCACCGAAAATGTTTTTTGGATCTTCGGAGTTGAAAGTTGAAGAAGTAGATAAATCCGGGATCAAGGTTAAAGTGGGCAGAATCAAGTTTCCGGTACATGGTGCTGGTTCTTACGACGCCAATGGCATAGCAAAAAGTACATATCATGTGGAAGTGGATCTTGGAGGCAAAACAGGCCGCAAGACAGCCGATATCGCGTATGAAATAGTCAAACCTTCTCCGCGATTTGCGTCGGCTTCTTCAAGTTCGTTGTACATCAATTGCGGGAACGAAGTGAATGTCAGCATTCCCGGCCTTACGGATGTTTCGGGATTGGAACTTTCCGTACCCTCCGATCAGGGCACAAAAATCAAATTAGGCCCCGGAAAATTCGCGATCATTCCGACGCGGAAACAATGCAATGTTTCTGTCCTGTTGGATGGAATAAATGTCTATACCGAAACCTTCACAACAAAGGATGTACCTACTCCGGTAGCGAGAGTCATGTACGGAAACTCACAATATGATGATGCGATTGGCTTACCTGCTGGAACAGCGAATGTTCGGATTGAACCTGAAATTCTTCAGCCGGACTTCCTGCAAAACAATAAAAAAGACGCAAATTATATTGTATCGAGTTTCACATTGTTGGTCCGTGGTTCTCCGGTTCCTATTCGGGGAGGCTCTATTAATCTGGCGCAATACAATTTGAGGTCCGGCGATTCGTTCACCATTGCTAACGTGAAAGTAAACCGGAGTACCTATGACGGAAAGACAGTTGATGTATTGGGAAGTAAGATGAGTAAGGTAATCAAAATCAAATAATAAGGGCACGTATGAACCGCAGATTCGGACTTCTAGTAATCTTTCTTGGCTTTTTTAAATTTGGATTTTCTCAACAGGATACGATCTATAATGTCAACTCTCCGATGTACCGAACCGCGGAGCGGATTCCTTACTATGAGCAGCTTTATAGATTCAGGGTCACACGTTTTGTTGATTT
>Ga0302221_10000523_pt1 | contig 28216 bp, 23 predicted proteins | sample II_Palsa_E2_1_FD_193517 | JGI IMG/M metagenome (GOLD analysis project Ga0302221, IMG submission 193517) | Peat permafrost microbial communities from Stordalen Mire near Abisko, Sweden - II_Palsa_E2_1 | ecosystem: Environmental > Terrestrial > Soil > Palsa > Peat permafrost | place: Sweden... | reverse complement strand
AGCTCAATTCATCCGGCACCAGATAGTCATCGCGCAAGCGATTGGCTTCATCGTTGGCGTGTACCTCAAACCACATCGCATTGAGTATGGCGAAGGCGCAGGCCAAGCCGAGTCCGAGTATCCAGGCGAAATACCACATGTTGTTCAATCTCCGGTGATTGGATGGATGGCGGCAGCGTTCAATAGCCGCCGTGCGCCGCGCGTATCTGCGCCAGCGTGACGCGGCCGCGCATCACCCGATACACCCAGCTGGTGTAGATAATGATGATTGGCAGAAACACGGCCGTCGCAAACACCATCAGTGACAACGTGCCGCGACTGGAAGAGGCGTCCCACACGGTGAGGCTGGAGCGCGGGTCGAGGCTGGACGGCATTAGAAACGGAAACAGCGCGAAACCGGCCGAGGCGATGGTGCTGCCCACCATCAGGCTGCTGGCAATAAAGCCGGCCACGCTGCGCCGACCGATCAGCAGCTGTACGCCGATGGCCGAGACGAACGCCAGCGCGGGTGCTATCCAGAACAATGGATACTGCAGGTAGCTGGCAAACCACGTGCCGCCGAGCGCGACCTGCTTGAACAACGGGTTCGAAACGCCTTCGCCGAGTGCGGCACCGCTGATGGCGTAGCCCGGAATCCGGTAGCCCAGCCAGATGCCGGCCGCGACATACAGCATCGCGTAGATCAGCGTCAGCCAGCGCGCCATTTTTACCGCACGAGCCGCGATCACTTCATCGGCTTTCAGCGCGGCCCAGCAGGCACCGTGGGCCAACAGCATGCTCAGCGAGACCAATCCAGCGAGTAGGGCAAACGGATGCAGTAGATCTAACAGGCCGCCTTGCCAGGTCATGCGTAGATCGTCGTCGAAGCGGAACGGCAGGCCGAGAAAAAGATTGCCAAAGGCCACACCGGAAATCAGCATCACCACGACGCCCGACGCGACCAGCACCCAGTCCCACAGGCTGACCCAGCGCGGGTCGTGCACCTTGCTGCGAAAGTTGAAGCCGACGGGCCGAAGGATAAAGCCCAGCAATACCAAAAAGATGGCCAAGTACATGCCGGAAAACGACACGGCATATAGCATCGGCCACGCGGCAAAGGTGGCGCCACCGGCGAGGACAAACCAGACCTGGTTACCTTCCCACGTCGCCTCGATGCCTTCGATCAGCACCGACCGTTCTTCGTTGTTACGGCCGAGCACTTTCAACAGGCCGGCGACACCAAAATCGAAGCCGTCCATGACGGCAAAACCGATGAACAGCGTGCCGAGCAGGGCCCACCAGATCACACGTAACGTGGCGTAGTCGAACATGACGTGATCCTCAGTGACCGGCGTTGGCGAGAGTGGTGTTGTGCGGCCAGATGCCCAGGCCATCGGGTCCCTTGCGGGTGAACTTGAGCATCAACCACACGTCGACGATGGCCAGCGCGGTGTAGAACAGCACGAAGCCGCCGATCGAAGTCAGCACTTGGCCTGAGCTCACCGACGACACGCCCAGCGCTGTCGGCAACACGCCCTCGATCGCCCAGGGCTGGCGCCCGTACTCGGCCACGATCCAACCCATCTCGATGGCGATCCAGGGCAGGGGGAGGCTCCACAGAGCGACCTTCAAAAACCAGCGGTGCGTCGTCAGCTCACGCCTGCTGGCTTTCCAGAACGCGAAGGCAAACAGCGCGATGAAATAGATACCGCAGGCCACCATGATGCGGAACGCCCAGAACAGCACCGGTACATTCGGAATTGTGCTGTCGGCGGCCTTCTGGATATCCGCCGGCGTGGCCTTGCGTGGGTCGTCCACGTAGCGTTTAAGCAGCAGGGCGTAGCCCATGTCCTGATCGTGCGCCGCCAGCGTGGCCTGGGCCTGAGCGTTGGTCTTGTCTTGACGCAGCACCAACATAGCATCGTAAGCCTTCACACCTTCGCCAATACGGCCCTTGGCGGTGTCCACCAATTCAGCGATACCGGGCATCGTCTGGTCGGTGGAGTGTGTGCCGATCAGGCCCATGACCCAGGGAACCTTTACGGCCAGATGCGTGGTGCGCTCTTGCACATCGGGTAGGCCGAACAGGGTGAACGGGGCGGGCGCGGGCTCGGTGTGCCACATCGCTTCGATCGCCGCGAGCTTCATCTTCTGGTTCTGCGACACGGTATAGCCAGAGGTATCACCCAGCACCACCACCGAAAGCGCAGCTGCAAGACCGAAACTGGCCGCCACCGTCATCGAGCGCTTGGCAAAATCCACGTTGCGTCCGCGTAGCAGGTACCACGCGCTGATCGACAGCACGAACATTGAGCCCAGCACATAGCCGCCGCTCACCGTGTGCACGAACTTGGCCTGGGCCACCGGGTTGAACACCACGTCGCTGAACGAGGTGACTTCCATACGCATGGTCTGTGCGTTGAACGCGGCGCCGACCGGATGCTGCATCCATGCGTTGGCAATCAGGATCCACACGGCCGACAGGCTGGTGGCCAGCGCGAGAAAGCAGGTCACCAGCAGATGCTTGACCCGGGAAATGCGATCCCAGCCCATGAAGAACACGCCGACCAAGGTGGCTTCGAGGAAGAACGCCATCATCCCCTCGATCGCCAGCGGTGCGCCAAAGATGTCGCCGACGTAATGCGAGTAGTACGCCCAGTTCATGCCGAACTGGAACTCCATGGTCACGCCTGTGGCCACGCCCATGGCGAAGTTGATGCCGAACAGCACACCCCAGAACTGCACCATGCGCTTCCACACCTCGCGCCCAGTCATCACGTAGACCGCTTCCATCACCGCCAGCATCCATACCAGCCCAAGCGTCAGCGGTACAAACAGAAAGTGATACAGCGCAGTCATCGCGAACTGCAGGCGTGACAGCGTGACGACATCGGTGTCGATGATCATGGATGCGTTTCCGGGTGAGCTGAGGAAGGTGCGAGCCGACGAGCGATCGCATCGGCGCTGGCATCGGGTTTGGGGTGAGGCGCGAAAAGCAGCCACCAAATCAACATCAGGAAAGCGAGTTTGGCGAGAATGACCAATGCCAATTCGACGGTCAGGCGACGCAGAGGGCGACGGCCCAATTTGCTCGCGGCCTTCGCTCCGCCTGGTTCCGAGATAAAAACAGACCTGGCAGCGAAGTGGTCAATGCGGCCGGATAATCGTGTGCCGCCGCCTGCCGCTATCGGTAACGCCATTGTTGATGAATTGCCATCAATGGGTTTCATTCGATTGGATGCGGTCCGCTGTCGTCGTACTTCATAAGACATGGGCGGTTCCATCTGAGAAAAACGGGAGAGACACTGCTTCTTGGGGGTTTCCGGCGCTAGCCTTGAGGCTCCGCTTGAACCCGAAGTACATCCGGTTGGTCCACAGTAACGACGCACGATCGCCATCGGCAGCCTCGGAAACTACTTAGTACTCGACTAACGAGTCCACTGGTGCTGGCTCGATCCCGAACTCAATCGCAATCATCCTGCGGTTGGCGCCCAGGACAGGGCGAATTGCGACCTCGACGGCTCGCCCGAGAAACTTGACGTGCCCGCCAGCACTCGACTGCTCATCCGATTGGGCACAGTGAACTGCCCCACCGTAACCGGAGTGATGCCTTGAAAACCCTGCCGCGACGTTTGTTGCCCTGCTGACGTGGCACCTACACCGGGTCTCCGGGCAATCGTTTCCCATTCCTGTCTACGAGCAAATGGTGGCGAGGTAGGAGATGAGTTCTGACTTGGAGTCATGTGGAGGAGCACATAGACGTTTGCAGCATCGCCTCGTTCTAGCAAAGGCAACGATGTCTATCGTGATCGCCTGATTTTCAGTCGCGCTGAAACTGTGCCGATGCAGCATTAAATGGAGTCGGCATTGCCGTTATTCATAGTCATCCAAGCGCGTTGATTCGCCATTGAAAATGAATCGTTGCCGCACGTCTGAGTAGTTTCCGAAGCTACCGCATTGATCACCTCGCGCTTATCGTCTTTTCATCGACTACCGAACAGCAAAGCGGCTCATCGCCGCTTGCATGAAGCGCTGTTATCGGACTCATCAGACGTCCATCTATCAGGAATATCCGCGATGAAAGCTTCCGTTTCGTTGATGAAGACACTCGTTTACAAGGGTTCCGGCAAAAAGGCAGCCCTATGAAAACCAACACGCTTGCCCCGGATCTGCTCAACCGGATGAACGCCTACTGGCGCGCAGCCAACTATGTGTCGGTCGGCCAGATCTATCTTTATGACAACCCACTGTTGCGCGAACCACTGACGCTCGCACACGTGAAACCACTGGTGGTCAGTCACTGGGGCACCACACCAGGACAAAACTTCATCTATGTGCATCTGAATCGCATCATCAATGAGCATGACCTGGACATGTTTTATGTCTCCGGTCCTGGTCATGGTGGCCCGGCGATCGTGGGCAACGTGTATCTTGAAGGTACATGGACGTCCATCTACCCGGATGTCACCGAGGACGAGGCAGGCCTGAAGAAGCTCTTCAAGCAATTCTCATTTCCTGGTGGTATATCCAGCCACGTCGCGCCCACTACACCGGGCTCCATCCATGAAGGTGGCGAACTCGGCTATTCGCTCAGTCATGCGTTCGGTGCGGCATTCGACAATCCCGGATTGATCGTTGCCTGCGTGGTTGGCGATGGCGAAGCCGAGACCGGTCCGCTGGCGACGGGTTGGCAGTCGAACAAGTTTCTCGACCCGATAACAGACGGGGCGGTGTTGCCGATCCTGCATTTGAATGGCTACAAGATCAGCAATCCGACCGTCATGGCGCGCATCGAGCACGAAGAGCTGGAAGCGTTTTTTGTCGGCAGCGGCTGGACGCCGTACTTCGTCGAAGGCGACGAACCCGAGCTGATGCACCAGCGCATGGCCGCGGTGATGGATGCGGCGGTCGAAGACATCCGCGCGATTCAGCAGCGCGCGCGTAAGGAAAATGACAGTACGCGGCCACGCTGGCCGATGATCGTGTTGCGCTCACCCAAAGGCTGGACAGGCCCGAAAGTTGTCGATGGCCTGCAGATCGAGGGCTCTTTTCGGTCGCATCAGGTACCGCTGCTTGTCGATGAACAACACCCCGAGCACGTTAAGCTGCTCGAGGCATGGATGAAGAGTTATAAGCCCGAAGAACTATTCGATGAGTCCGGTCGACTCATCTCCGACCTGTCCACCTTGGTGCCGAGCTCTCATCGCCGCATGGGCGCGAACACACATGCCAATGGCGGCATGCTGCTTCGCGATCTGCATATGCCCGATTTTCGTGACCACGCGGTCAAGGTGCTCTCACCGGGTAGCATTGAGGCAGGGGACACGGCGATTCTCGGCCAATTCCTGGCCGATGTAATAAAGCTCAATCCGTACAACTTCCGTCTGTTCGGCCCCGATGAAACCCTCTCGAACCTGCTGGGTGATGTGTTTAAGCAGACCAATCGTCAGTGGGACGCAGACAGAGTCGACAACGACGAATTCCTCGCCCCCACCGGTCGCGTGCTGGATTCAATGCTCAGCGAGCATCAATGCGAGGGCTGGCTCGAAGGCTATCTACTCACCGGCCGTCACGGGCTGTTCAATAGCTACGAAGCGTTTATACGCATCGTCGACTCGATGTTCAGCCAACATGCCAAATGGCTGAAGGTCACCAAAGAGCTTCCGTGGCGTCGGCCGATTGCTTCGTTGAACTATCTGCTCGCTTCGCATGTGTGGCAGCAGGATCACAACGGCTTTACCCATCAGGATCCGGGCTTTCTCGATCATGTGATCAACAAAAAAGCCGACATCGTTCGCGCGTATTTGCCACCCGACGCCAACTGTCTACTGTCAGTGATGGATCACTGCCTGCGCAGTCGTAACTACGTCAATGTCGTGGTCGCTGGCAAACATGCGCTGCCGCAATGGTTATCGATGGACGCAGCGGAAACGCACTGCACCCAGGGTATCGGTATCTGGCAGTGGGCAAGCAACGATCAGCAGTTCGAACCGGACGTGGTGATGGCGTGCTGCGGTGATACTCCGACACTGGAGGTGCTCGCGGCGGTATCGATCCTTGGCGCACACCTGCCGGAGCTGAAGGTTCGTGTGGTCAATGTCGTCGATCTAATGAAGCTTCAGTCTGCCTCCGAACATCCGCATGGTCTGAGCGATGAGGATTACGACTCGCTGTTCACCAGGGACAAGCACATCATATTCGCCTTCCATGGCTATCCATGGTTGATCCATCGCCTGACTTATCGCCGCACCAACCGAAACCTGCATGTCCGTGGTTACAAGGAAGAAGGCACGATTACCACCGCCTTCGATATGCGCGTACAGAACGAGCTGGATCGCTTCAACCTCGTACAGGACGTTATCGATCGTCTGCCGCATCTGGGTTCCAAGGGTGCCTATCTGAAGCAGCAGATGCGTGACAAGTTGATCGAGCATAAACGCTATATCGACAAGCATGGCAAGGACCTGCCGGAGGTCATCAACTGGAAGTGGCTCCCGCAGGATCAGACTGAGCGTAAATTCAAGCCGGACAGTGTCCGTGCCTGACATGCTCGCCCCAGTGCAAACGAACGGTTCCAACGAGCGCGCGCCACCCGCCAATCGCGGGACCGTGATGTCGATTCGCGGTAGCGTGGTCGATGTGCAGTTCGAGCATCATCTGCCGAGTATCTATTCGCTGCTGCACGCCGGCGAGAATGCGCAGATCGTGATCGAAGTGATGACACAGCTCGATGCGCGGCGCGTGCGCGGCATTGCCATGACACCGACTCAGGGCCTCGCGCGAGGCATGGTCGTCGAAGATATCGGTTTGCCGCTGCGTGCCCCTGTCGGCAAGGCGATCATTTCACGCATGTTTGACGTGTTTGGTAATGCGATTGACCATCTGCCGACGCCGGCAGACACGCAGTGGCGCTCCGTTCACCGCGCGCCACCGTCTTTGTCGGAACGCTCGGCCAAGTCGGAGATCTTCGAAACCGGCATCAAAGCCATCGACGTGCTTGTACCGCTCGAACGCGGTGGCAAGGCCGGCCTGTTTGGCGGTGCGGGCGTCGGCAAAACGGTGCTGCTCACCGAGATGATCCACAACATGGTCGGTCATCAGCATGGTGTGAGCATCTTCTGTGGCATTGGCGAGCGATGCCGCGAAGGCGAAGAGCTCTATCGCGAGATGAAGGCTGCTGGCGTATTGCCGAACATGGTGATGGTCTTCGGGCAGATGAACGAACCGCCGGGCAGTCGTTTCCGGGTGGGTTCGACCGCGCTGACCATGGCTGAATATTTCCGTGATGATGAGCATCGCGACGTGCTGCTTCTGATCGACAATATCTTTCGCTTCATACAGGCCGGCATGGAGATATCGGGCCTGATGGGACAGATGCCATCCCGGCTCGGTTATCAGCCGACCATGAGCACCGAACTATCGGGACTGGAAGAACGTATCGCCAATACGACGGCCGGCGCCATCACCTCGATCCAGGCGGTGTATGTGCCGGCCGATGACCTGACCGATCCAGCGGCGGTGCACGTTTTCTCGCATTTGTCCGCTTCGATTGTGTTGTCGCGCAAACGAGCGAGCGAGGGTCTCTATCCCGCCGTCGACCTGTTGCAGTCCAATTCAAAAATGGCGACGCCAGGCATCGTTGGCGAACGTCACTACAAACTGGCGCAGGAAGTAAGACGTACGCTCGCACAATACGATGACCTGAAAGATGTCGTAGCGATGCTCGGACTTGAGCAGCTCTCCCCAGAAGACCGCAACGTCGTTGGACGGGCAAGACGACTGGAAAGATTCCTCACCCAGCCGTTCTTCGCTACTGAGCAGTTCAGTGGCATGAAAGGCAAGCTGGTCAGCCTGGAGGACTCACTCGATGGATGTGAGCGCATCCTGCGTGATGAGTTCAAGGGCTATCCGGAAAGCGCCCTGTACATGATCGGCGCGATCAGCGAAGCAAAGAAACCGGATGCGCCCGCGGCGGCCAAGCAGGCAGCCCAAGCCAGCACGGCAACGGTGACGCCATGAACCTGAAAATACTGCTGCCGTTCGGCATCTTTCTGCAGGAGCAAGATGTGCTGCGGATTGTTGCTGACACCGGCGGCGGTTCACTCGGTCTGCTACCGCATCGACTTGACTGCGTCGCTGCCCTGAAGCCCGGGATTCTTTCCTATGGCACACAGGACGGCGTGAACCACTACGTTGCTCTCGATGAAGGTGTGCTTATCAAGGCGGGTGATGAGGTGCTCGTTTCGGTACGCCGAGCTATCGGAGGCACCGATCTGGCGAAACTGCACGACACCGTGATCCACGAGTTCATGACGGAAACTAAGCAGGAACAGGAATCACGCGCGGCAGTGGCAAAGATGGAAAGCGGTCTCGTCGGGCGTTTCGCAGAGTTCCAGCATGATCGATAAATCTATCCAGAAAGCGTCTGTATCTGATCTTGCTTTCAACAAGGCGGTGTCGGCCAAGCTTGCACGCAAACTGCGCGCGCAGAGGGACGGCGGACAAGGTGTGTGGTTCGGACTGGGAATGTTCGGGCTGATCGGCTGGTCGGTTGCCGTGCCGACCTTATTGGGTGCAATGATCGGCCTTTGGTGGGACAAGCATTACCCCAGTACGCATTCATGGACACTGGCATTGTTGATCGCCGGGCTGGTGCTGGGCTGCGCCACTGCATGGCGCTGGATCGCGCAGGAAGACGCGGCCATGCACGATAGTTCCGAAGATACCCATGATTAGCTACCTGCACATTGGCGCAGGACTACTCGTCGGTATCCTGCTCGGCGTGTTTTTCTATGGCGGCTTGTGGTGGACGATTGCCCGCAGCACAACGCTGGCACAACCCGCGTGGTTGATCCTCGGCAGCTTTGTGCTGCGAACAGTCACTACCGTTGCAGGCTTCTACATCGCCCTGCAGGGCGGATGGCCCAGCCTCATCGCGGCGCTGATCGCGTTCCTGATGACACGTATCGTCGTGACTCGGATGGTCGGCACGACCGACCCAAATAAAAACAAGAGCGTCCAGGGAGGTATGCCATGAATCTCACATCCGACCAGCAGATTCTCTGGCACCACGGTTTCTTCAAACTCGACGGCACCATTTTCACCACGTGGTTGCTGATGTTTGCGCTATCGCTTGGAGCAAAACTGGTGACGCGAAAATTCACGACAGACGGTGTCGTCTCGCGCTGGCAGGCGGCGCTGGAAATCATCGTCACGGGTATTGATGAGCAGATCAAGGAAGTAGGTCTGGTCGATCCGCAGCGTTTTCTTCCTTTCATCGGCACGCTGTTTCTTTTTGTGGCGACAGCCTGTATCTGCACGATCATTCCCGGCTACGTGCCGCCTACCGGCTCACTCTCAACCACCACCGCGCTGGCGATCTGCGTGTTCATCGCCGTGCCGTTGTATGGCGTGCGCGAACAGGGCTTTGTTGGCTACCTCAAGAGCTATCTCTCGCCGACGCCGATCATGCTGCCATTCAACATCATCAGCGAACTATCGCGCACGCTTGCGCTAGCGGTACGCCTTTTCGGCAACATGATGAGCGGCAGCATGATCATTGCCATCCTGCTCACGATCACACCCTTCCTTTTTCCGATTGTAATGACTGCGTTGGGACTTCTTACTGGCTTGGTGCAGGCATACATCTTCAGCATCCTGGCCGCGGTGTATATCGCAGCCGCCACCGTAGTAAGCAAGAAAAAAAACGATTCTCAGGCAGTGCCTGCAGCCACGCATTGAACATGCATCACGACCTACTCAGGAATTTTTATGGATAGCAGCATGCTGATCGCTGTGGTATCGATTATTACCGCAGGTATTACCACCGGCTTCGGTTGCATGGGGCCCGCGCTCGGTGAAGGGCGCGCCGTTGCCAGCGCCATGACGTCGCTGGCCCAGCAACCTGATGCGTCGGCGACGATTACGCGTACGCTCTTCGTCGGCCTGGCGATGATCGAATCAACGGCGATTTATTGCTTCGTCGTCTCGATGATCTTGATTTTCGCTAACCCGTTCTGGACGCATTTCATCACCCAAGCCGCGGGCAAGTAAGCCATGCTTATCGACTGGTTCACCGTCGTGGCCCAGGTATTGAATTTTCTCATCCTGGTGTGGTTGCTCAAGCGCTTTCTGTACAAGCCTGTTCTGAACGCCATTGACGTGCGCGAAAGGCGCATTGCCAAGGACCTGGCGGATGCCGATGCCAAACAGAAACAGGGCCAAGCCGACCGCGATGAGTTTGCCAGCAAGAGCAAGGCATTCGAAGAGCAACGTGGTGCATTGCTTACCAAGGCCACAAGCGATGCGGCAGCCGAACGCGACCGGCTATTGCAAGAGGCACGTGAAGCAGCTGATGGTATTAGTAAGAGTCGCCACGATGCACTGTTAGTGGAAGCAGCACGACTGAACCAGGCTGTGATCCGCCGCATGCAGCAGGAAGTTTTCGCCATTGCGCGAAAGACGCTCATCGACCTCGCCGACGCCAGCCTTGAAGATCGCGTTGCAAAAGTCTTCATCAGTCGACTGTCGACCATCGAACCAGCCATGAAAATCACGCTGGCAGCCGCGCTGGCAGCGAATGCAGACCCGGCAGTCATTCGCAGTGCGTTCGACCTGTCGCTGCCGCAACAGTCGGCGATCCAGGACGCACTCAACAAAACCTTCACTGCAACAATCGAGCTTCGTTTTGAGACCTCCGTTGATCTGATCAGCGGTATCGAGATGACAGTCAGTGGGCAAAAGCTTGGCTGGACCATCGCCGGTTATCTGGGCTCACTTAAGAGCGGTATCGATGACGTGCTCGGGGAGAAAGCGGCAACGCTGCAGGCTGCAATACTTCCACCAAAGGCCGCCGTCGCAACAACCGCCATCCCGATAAGAACGGCATCCACACCGTGAGCGCCGAACTCGAAGGTCTGCAGACCGTCTTCGACCGCACTTTCGGCGCCTTCGATCAGACCGTGCCGACATTCAAGCCGCAGCTTACCTTGCGCGAAGTTGGCATTATCACCAGTGTCACGACCGGCATTGCTATCGTCTCCGGCCTTCCCGGCGTCGGCTACGAAGAGTTGCTGCAATTTCCGGGTGGCGTGCTGGGTATCGCTTTCAATGTCGACGAAAACGAAGTCGGCGTGATTCTGCTCGGCAACTATGAGGCGCTGCATGCAGGTGACGAAGTGGAACGTACCGGGCGCGTCATGGATGTACCAGTCGGCGAGGCTCTGCTTGGGCGCGTGATCGACCCGCTGGGTAACGCGCTTGATGGCGGAGCGGCACTATCCGATGCACAACGACTACCTGTGGAAAGGCCGGCTGCCGCGATCATGGATCGCGCGCCTGTCGATGTGCCACTGCAAACCGGATTGAAGGCGATCGATGCACTGATCCCGATCGGCCGCGGGCAACGCGAACTGATTCTTGGTGACCGTCAAACCGGCAAGACCGCCATCGCCATCGACACCATTCTCAACCAACGCGGGCAGGGCGTGCTTTGCATCTATTGCGCCATCGGCCAACGCGCCTCCGCGGTAGCCAAAGTTGTCGCCAACCTGCGCGAGAAAGGGGCGATGGAATACACCGTGGTGATGGTTGCCGAAGGCAATGACGCGCCAGGGCTGGTGTACATCACTCCGTATGCGGCTACGAGTATCGCCGAATACTTCATGGAGAAAGGTCGCGATGTACTGATCATCTATGACGACCTTACGCAGCATGCGCGCGCCTACCGTGAACTGTCGCTGCTGCTGCGACGCCCGCCCGGCCGCGAAGCCTTTCCCGGCGACATTTTCTACATTCATTCGCGCATGCTTGAGCGCGCCACGCATCTGAGCGCTGAGCGCGGCGGTGGTTCGCTCACGGCGCTGCCGATCATTGAAACCGAAGCGCAAGACATCTCCGCCTATATTCCCACCAATCTTATTTCAATCACCGATGGGCAGATCTATCTATCCCCGACCCTGTTTGAACTAGGCGTATTGCCCGCGGTTGACGTCGGCAAGTCGGTGTCGCGTGTTGGAGGTGCGGCGCAGCGAGCTGCTTATCGAGCGGTAGCCGGCAACATCAAACTTGCCTATGCGCAGTTTGAGGAGCTGGAGGCCTTCGCCAAGTTCGGTACCCGGCTCGATGCTGCCACCCGGCAGTCGATCGACCACGGACAGCGCATTCGCGCGTGTCTCAAACAGCCCGAATCCCAACCGGTTTCGCTGCTGGAACAGATCGCCGTACTGCTCGCGTTGACCGCAGGCTTGTTCGACCAAGTCGCACTGGAAAAAACCACGGAAGGGGAACTGGCAGTCAGAAAAGCAACCACCGAAGTACCTCCTGATGTCATTGAGCGACTCACAAGCGGCGACAAGCTAAGCGATGCTGATCGCAAAGCAATTCTTGATATCACAACACGCGCACTAGAGCCATTCCAGCCAACGACCTCCGTTGCAAAGGCTGCAACATGAGCGGCAACTTGCAAAGCCTGCAACGAAAAATTTCGGGAGCGACAGATCTGGAGGGCGTCGTGCGCTCCATGAAGGCGCTAGCTGCTTCGAGCATCGGTCAATACGAAAAGGCCGTGCAATCGCTCGACGACTACTACCGCACAGTGGAACTAGGGCTCGCCACCTGCATTCGTGCAACAACCCCTGTGCCGCCCATTCCCAAGATGAAACCGAAGCCGCCTCTGCTCGGTGCGATCATATTTGGGTCGGATCAGGGATTGGTCGGAGGCTTCAACGAAGTGTTGCTCGAATTTGCCAAACACGCGTTGGATGCAATGCCAGGCGAAACGAAGAAAGTCTGGGCTGTTGGGGATCGCATGCAGGCACTTGTGACGGACATTGCGCCAAACGATGTGGGCATGCTGTCTGTTCCTACATCGGTGCGCGGCATCGCACCCCTGGTCGGTCAGGTTCTGATCGACGTGGAGGCATCCATTGAGAAAGATGAAGTCGAAGAGATCCACCTTTTCTACAACCATCCAAAGCCCGGCTCCAGCTACGATTGCGTGAGCAAACGACTGCTGCCGCTTGATCGAGCGTGGGAGATGTCATTCAAGTCGGTACCGTGGCCAACCAAGACGCTGCCGCAGATCATCGGTACATCAAAAAGCGCGCTGGAAGCGCTGACCCGCGAGTACCTGTTCGTACTGATTTTTCAGGCGTGCGCAGAGTCGTTGGCCAGCGAAAACGCCAGCCGTCTCGCCGCGATGCAGCGCGCGGAAAAGAATATCGAAGAGATTCTTGAAGACCTCAATGGCAAGTTTCATCGTCTGCGTCAGGAGGCCATTGACGAAGAATTATTCGATGTGATTTCCGGCTACGAAGCACTGGCGAAGAATGCCAGCAAGCCGCACGTCTCGTTGAATGCGACTTTTGACGATCCCACAGAATTGACCAGATAAGCCAGTATTTTCGCTTCCGACTGATCATGGTTTGCATGGATGAAGTCATACAATGGCGCTGATTTTTTAGTCACGTGGCTGGTCAGTCGAAAGTGAACACAGGTGGTCAATCTGAAATGAGCGTCCGCCGGTTGATTTCACGCAGGAAGAGGGCGTAACGCGCTCAGAGCGACATCTAGTTAGTTGGTGTGAGAGCAGGAAGCGGCGTGTCGAGTGCCTTCAGTAGCGCAGCGTCATGGCCGTAAACGTCCGTCTTGAAGGTGACTCGCCCATCGTCGGTCAAGTCGACGGTCCAATAGGCTAGTAGTAGCGGAACCTTGGTCGGCAGGGTGACGTTTTCAGTCGCGGTGGTCTGCAGTTTGGCGGCGATCGCCGTCGCGCTCCACTTCACGGGATCGTTGAAAAGCAGCTGCACCAGCTGCAGGGGATTCTCGACGCGGATGCAACCGGAACTGGTGGCGCGCTGTTCGCTGCTGAACAGGTCCTTGTGCGGCGTGTCGTGCAGATAGACGGCATAGGGATTGGGGAAGCGGATCACGACGCGACCCAGTGAATTGTCCGGCCCCGAATCCTGCCGCAGCATGATGCCGCGCGGCGAACGCCAGTCGACACTGGATGCCGATATCACTTCACCTTTCGCGTTAAGTACTCGAATACGATTTGCAGCGAGGTAGCCGGAATCCTTGCGGATCTTCGGCAGAATGTCCTTGGCGAGGATCGTCGGTGGCACTGTCCAGGTCGGGTTGAAGGTGATGTAGGTGATCTGTGCCTGAAAAATCGGCGTGCTGCGAAACGGCTTGCCGACCTGTACGCGCGATCGCCAAAGGCGCTGACCATCACGGTAGTAGCTGACCTTATAGCCCGCGATATCAACAACGACGAACGTGCCCTGCATGGCATGAAGCAACCAGCGCGCACGCTCCAAATTGACACGCACTTGATCAATCCGCGCGGTAATCGATACGTTCAAGGCGGCAAGGGTGGTCTTGCCGGCGGTGCCGTCCACTGGCAGGTATTGCTCAGTCTGGAAGCGTTTGACCGCAGCCTCCAGTGGCTCGTCATAGCTGCTGCCCGATGCCAATGATGCATCAAGGTAGCCGCCCGCAATCAGTCGCGCGCGCAGCCCTTCGACGCGAGGATCCACGATACCTGGCTTCAGGGGAGTACCTGCGGCGATAGTCGGCCAACCGCCGCTCTTTTCGATGGCCCGAAGCTTTGCCAAACCGTCGCGAAGCTTGCCATAAATGACGTTCTGCGGTGGCGCCTGCTGGAACGCCTGGGTAACGCGGTGCGTGTTCACCGCATCAACGATGAGTGCCAGATCTTGCTCTGGATCAATCGTTGCCGGATCGAAATTCCACTGTTTGTCGAGCTGTCTTGGATCGACCTTGCCGCGCCTGAGCTGCAGCAGTGCCGTGATGTAAGCGTGCGTAGCGGCGATATCGAAGTGGGCGCGCTGCGCCGGCGTCGGGGTAGAAGCTAACAGCGATGCCTCGGCTTTGGCGAGTTCATCGACGTGATAGTCGGCTGGATTCAGTCCATCGAGTACGGTCGCGTCAAGGCTGGCAAGTAGCTGCTTCGTATTTTCGCTATCGCTCCACGCTGGCAGGTAATGCCGCTGCGCGTAAAAATCCGCTTCGGCTACGTCGGGATTGATCGGACGCAATGCGGCAGCCGTTGAAGATACTTTGACTGGTGCAGCAGCGTCTGAGCTGGCAAGTTCTTGCTGGATCAGCTGTGCAACGGGATCACTGGGCATTTGGCTGGTTGAACCGCTTGTTGCTGGCCCTGCTGGAGTTGTTTGATCTGCCTGTGCTGCAGTGGCAGTGGTGGCGCCAATCGCAGCCGAAGCCACGGCGCAACACAGCGCGGAAAGAATGGTTCGGTTCCGCATGGATATTTCCTGGGGGATTGAGGCAGGCAGGGCCTTTGCGTTCATTAAGCGGATTGCTTACGCGCTGAATGCTAGGCTCGATGATCTTTATGTATCGGCGAATCGACATGTCTACGTCGCGCTTTGTAGTTGCCATCGCCTCGGTTTTTTTCGTCGCAGTTAGCTTCTGTGCGCCAGCATGCGCCGAATCGCTGGAGAGCGCACTCGCCAAAGCCGCGCCCGGTGCCAATCCCAAAGTGATCGAGTTGGCCGTGCAGGCATCGCGTTGCACGGTGACGCGCGGCATGTCGCCTGCCAGCCGACTCGCCGTGATCGATTACTCGCGACCCTCTACCGAACAGCGGCTTTGGGTATTTGACCTGGACAACCGCACGCTGCTTTTCAACGAACTAGTCGCCCACGGTCGCAACAGTGGCGACAATATGGCCACGCGTTTCTCCAACGCGGACGATAGCCTTTCCACCAGCATTGGTCTGTATCGCACGATGAGCCCATACATTGGCCACGACGGCTATTCGCTGCGTATGCAGGGACTCGAACTCGGCTTTAATGATCACGCCATGGAACGCGCCATCGTGATTCACGGCGCATCATATGTGAGTGCCGATATGGCAAAGCAGCACGGCCGCATCGGCCGCAGCTGGGGTTGCCCCGCCGTGCGCACCGCCGTTGCACATAAGCTGATCGATACGCTGAAGGACGGGCAGCTGGTCTTCTCCTACTATCCCGACCAGCACTGGCTGGGCTCGTCGTCGTATCTGAATTGTGGCGAATCAACCGCATCTCAGACGGCAAAAGCAATATAGCGTGCTGACCTAGATGCGCATGTTGTAGGAAGGGGTCGACTTCATTTCGCAGTCGATTTAAGCCAGTAAACATCTCAAGTTAATTATCGTTTCCAAATAGATGCGGCTTTGCTTCGATAACTTCGCCTTATCGTGGGTAGGGCAGAGGCAGCGCTCGATGGAAGCGCACGAGAGAAAATCAATTTTATGGGGTTATCGATGTTAGGGGATGGTTAGCTTCCTACCCGAAGCGGAGGTAGGCAATCAGCGCCGGCCGGCAGGACGGACGGTACACTGTTGGCACCGGCTCCACTTTGAGTCACCGTGCCGGCAATCGAGTGATGAGCCATCCTATCGGTGCGCGGGCCTACCACGCATGCGGCTTTGGAGCCGGAGGGCTAGGTGCTCGCTGACGTAGGCATATGTCCAAAAAGGTGGTTCATTCCAGCGTTGGCGCCAACATGAAAATGCAGAAAGGAACTCATAAGGAATCGATGGCTCCTGTACTAGATGACCTGCTCAACGACGACCGGCTGGCACGGCTATTCTCGAAGGACGCCCGCCACTGCGCTTTGCAGCTGTGGATATTGCAGATCAAATCCGAGCAGTCGATTGAAAATCGCGTCGTCTACGGCCGCTTGCTCCCCTACAGCCATTCCAGTGACCGTTGGTCCTCCAGCGACGACGATAACTTCTATACCTTCGGTCAAGTCCAGGCGCAGGTTATCCGGCTCAACCTGTACGTCAAAAGCGTCCATTGCGCGGACCTCCTACGGCAATTGAGCGCCGGCCGAACCGTCTCGGCAATCAGCGAAGAATTGAAGCTCGGGCTCTCGGACCAGTTAAAAGCGCGGTTCGGAGCGACTGCATTCGCCACCGATGACCTGGTCTACCGCCCCGTCGCTCACCTGATCAACCGTGATGCGTATGACCAGCGCGCGCCCTCCAGCCCGCATGGCGGAGCTGGGGCCTTCAGCGCCTCCATCACCCAAGCCGAGAAGGGGGCGCTGTTTCGCCTAGGTCAGGACTACGACGCCGCCTTGACTGCATCGGTGGTCAAGCACCTCAACATGGATACGGGCTTGGACTTCGGTGGCACCGACACCGCCCGATTCGGCGACCTCGAGCTGCTGGTATTCCCCGCACTAGATGACCAGGAGCGGGGTTTGCTGAGCGTGAGCTGGGCCGATGCCCCGCGCGCCTTGGTTGCCCGATTCAATCCGATGCAGGTACCGCACTTCAGCAGCTTCCAGTTCCGCCTGAGCATTGCGAACGACGACCAAATTATCTACTCAGGCATAGCCACCGCAGAACGCAACGCGGAAGATGTGTTCGAGTGCAAGTTCGAGTTGAGCGAACAGCTGCGCGCCAGAACCGACAGCACCGAACTGGAGATCTTTGGCTTCCTTGGCGACCATTTCCGTGTGGGCACGCTGTGTTGCAGGTGGCGGATTGGGTACATTCGGGAACTCCATATTCAGGGTCATGTGGTGGGCCATGGGGTAAGTTCGGTCAAGTTCGACTGGCTAGAAAAAGCCACCCGGCCCTCCGTGTTGCCACGAGTGAAGGCCGCCCTCACAATCAATCGTGGTAGTCCGGGATTCACCGACCGTGTTGGCGAGCGTGAGGCAGACCCTTGGGTTCAGGCCAATCGCCATCTCGTATCCCTTTTTGCGCGACTCCACCCGAAGAAGTCGGAAGGGAAGTTCTTCCTGCGCTGGGGTCAGGGAGACGGCGAAGGACGGCTGCAATTCGTGGAGTGGTTCAGGGCGCTGCTGGGCAAGTACCAGCAGCATCAGATGATCATTTTAGACCCCTATTTCGAGACCGCTGGCTTGGGTCTGATGTTGCTCTGTGCGGCACCAAAGGCTGACTACGTCGTTTTCACATCTCTGCCCAAGCCATCTCAAGATAGTGAAGCCACCCTGGGGGAATCCGACAAGCCCACGCCTGGCCGGATTAACAATCTGATGGCCAGCTGCGAGCACAACCGCAACCTACTGAAACACATCAAACTGCGCATCTACGGCTTGAAGGAAGGTCGATTACATGATCGCTACGTCCTGATCATGGGGCCAGATAAGCTACCCATCGCAGGTTTCACTTTGTCCAACTCGTTTCAGAAGGCAGCCGAAAACTACCCATTATTGATCACCCCAATCCCCGCGGATGTATTGCTCAAGGTTGAGCAATACACGTTGACGCTTCTGCAGGAGGCGACTGTCGCTCAACCTAAAGGCGAGGTCGAGAATCCCCCTTTGCGGCTTCTCTTCGACTCCGCGGCGGCGCCGGAGGCGCCGAGACGCTATGAGCCATTACGCTTTCTCGAGAAGGCTCTGGCAGGCGACGTTCTGAGCGCATGGACCGGCGAGCAGTTACTACAAGGCTTGAGCGGAGATCTGTTGAGGGAGCGGATGGTGGCACTGAGTCTGCTCAAGGAAGACTCGCTCACGCTGCCCGAGACGACAGGTTTGCGCAATTGCCTGGATCGGCAAGCAGGCGACTTTACGGACTTCACTGCAACTTGGGAGGTGCTCGGCGAGGTGCTCGCGCACTCGCGCACTGAGAATCGCTTTAGCGAGCTCGAATTCGAGTGTGGCTTTCTGAAATTCCTGGCACGGTTCCTCCAAGCATCATTCAACCGCCCCCATGGCGAGGTGGACAAAGAGTACGCCGTGACGAACGCTCGGTTTTTTCGGGAATCGATCGAGACCCTGCTGCACAGCCCCTATCATTCGGAACACCTGTTCCACGCGACAAAATACGAAGCCCTGACCTGGCCTGAGTATTTCACCATCAAGCTTCTCTGGTGGTATGACCAAGACGCCCTGTTGGAGATCGCTGAGGCCCAGGCGATCATCGTTCCGATGGAGCCTCAAGGTCCAGATGCGGTGCGGCTGTCCCTGCTGAGTCAGGTTGTCAGCGAGATTTCGCTTTCGGTACAGTTCGACATCAGCGAAGTGCAGCGGGATCGCCTTATTCGCAGCAGCAACGGCCTGCTGCAGTGGATGGGGCTCAACGCGATCGAGCGACAGCTTGAAGAACCGAGAGGGCTCGCCGCCGTGTTGCAGGTAGTCGCCGCATTTCCCGCCCCTGAGAAGGTACGGGCCCTAGGCTGGATGGTTCATCGCGCGGCAAGGAATTCGAAGAAGGCCGAGGTCTACAACAATCTGGTAGCGGCGCTGCATGACGTGCTGCCAGCGAAGATCTCCGCGGACGAGCTGAGGCGCCTGGTCGACTCGATGCGTGGACATATGCAGCAACTGGCCTGGGCCGAGCCCTGGCTGTTCCAGGATGTGGTCTCTCCCTTGTTGCAGAACGACCGCGCCAACACCGACGATGCCTGCGATATCTGGGTTCAGGAGCTGGCTACATTGTTGGAGCCGGAACTGAAACACCAGCCGCGACTGTTCGACCGAGCGCGCGAGGGTCAGACAACCAACATCACCGCGTTCCTCTTCGCCTACAGCACCCCCGAGCAACAGCAGGCCAGCCTGAAGTTGATTCAGGCGATCCTGAAGCGGCATCAGCGGATCGTGCAACAGCCTCTCGCCAGCACCTCCGACTGGACGCGGTGGGACGGCGCCCTGATGGTCTCGATGTGGATCCTGACCTTTACCCGATGGGGTCAGCACTACCTACGCGGGCGCAGCATGACCTCCGACGCGCTGGAGGAGCTATCGCGGGGCGCCCGCGAGCTTGCTATGGTGAGGCCCATAAACGAATGGCGGTCGGAGCGCACCGGCAAGCAGGTCGAGCTCTCGGCGTTCCTCGACCAAGTGGAGGAACTTCTGGCCTCAAGCGGTGATGTGAGCTAAACCTTGAGGCACATCAAAGTTAGGCGCGCACAAACAAAATCAGTGCGGCGGCCCATGGCCCAATACCCCATGCCATGAAGATGTATGCCCAGCGGAGGTGGTGAAATTTTTCCTTAAGGATGACGGCATTTCGCCAAGACTGACTCAACAGATCCCTAGCTAAATCGTCGGCGGAAAGAGCACTGAACGCGTCAACGTATTTCGCCCCTTCAAGCTTGGCGATTTCGCGGAAAAACACGAGAGAGTCCTCGCCGCCCCTCACGTTGGGAAACGACCCTTGATATAGGTGGGTCAAGCTCATTCCGACTGCGATGAGGAATAACGTGGCAGCCAACCAAGCACTGGACGTGATGTACTGCATCTCTGGCGCTTTGGTGGAAAGCAAGCCAAGCATGCCCAAGTCGACGCCCAGTACGACCGATAGCTTAGTGTCCACACGGGCGAAGAAGCCTAAGATCAAATTCAGCTGATCGCGCGCCGCAGCTAGACGCTTCTCGCCGTCCAGCGGTGGCGCAAGTCTTGGGTCCCCATTTGCCATGATATCCCCTCATTGCCTGAGTCGATATTAGCCTGTATGAAGGCTCAAAACGGAGACCGCAAATATGACCTGAAAGGGGGGGATGGAATATGGCGTTGAATGCGGATTTAAAGACGGCCGTAGCTGGCATTTTTCGCGAGCGATGGAGCATAACGAACGGGCGCGTGGTCCCTGATGCAAGCAATCTACTTTTAGGCAGCAATCACGGTATCAAGCTTGAGGCGACCGTGCTGTATGCCGACATGGCCAATTCGACACAACTGGTGGATGAGTACGATGCGCAATTTTCTGCCGAAATCTACAAGGCATACCTGCACTGCGCTTCGAAGATCATCAAAGCCTGCGAAGGCACCATAACGGCGTACGACGGAGATCGCGTGATGGGGGTCTTTGTCGGCGACTTTAAAAACACCAACGCAGTATCCGCTGCGCTAATGATCAATCACGCGCGAATTAAAATCATCAATCCCGCCATCAACGCACAATACCCTCAAGTCAACTACCAAGTCGGCCATACGATTGGCATCGATACGAGTGATCTCTTAGCGGCTCGTATCGGCGTTCGCAACGACAATGACATTGTCTGGGTTGGGCGAGCAGCCAATCATGCCGCAAAGCTATGCGCAGCGACGTTCGCGGGCTCGTTGAGAATTACGCGCGCCGTCTACGACCGGCTGCGTGACGCTGAAAAGAACGGCAACGGCGTATCGATGTGGGAACTTGCTTTCTGGCGTGACAACGGAAATGCGCCGATCTACTCCTCCACGTGGATGCGTGGCTTTTCTTGATTGCGTCTTTGTGTCCTAGCTGGCGCGGCGGGCAAGTACTGGGATGAGGCTATGGCAGGGCTGCGCGGCCGTTTCAATATTCGTTTTCGTTAGCTCCTTATTTTGCCTGCGCAAGTGACGCCCGGATACCCAGGGCCCTGATAGTCTTCTTGATCTGCGTGACGGTAGGCCCTAGGGAGGACGATAGGTCAGTGTCGCCGGCATCGATGCTGTACGAAATCGGCGTGATGCCCTTGAAGTCAGAGGGCAGCTTCATATCCTTACCGTCGGGCACTGGCAGCAATAGTGGTGGAGAGTACCTAACGGAATGAGGGCGATGCCCGAAGATAGGCGAATGTTCCCTGTTCAGATCCAAATCAGGTGCCGGCGTACGCGCGGATGCACCTGCCGGAATCTTTGCGCGCCGCCATCCGGATCGGCAGCAAGAGCGACCGGATCAGGCGGTTGTCCAGATCGGAAAGCCGTGGCCGACAACTGAAGGCCTAACCACGGACCCAGGCGCGCTACAAGCAAGACCGCAAACGCTACCCCCACCACGGGGTCATCGACGATACCTTCCATCGCGGTGCAATCAGTCGAACTCGGTAATGCCGGTGCGACTGTGTGCGAATGCCACTCGCCAATATAGTTGTGCCGTTTGTAGTCGTATCCTGTGCGCTCAAAGAACTGACGAAGAAACTCTTGATGCTGGGCGGGATCTCGCACGAAATGATGAGATGTGCCACCCGTTCGCTGCACCGAAAGATCCGCAATACGAAAGGTCTCCCCACCGAGGTGCTCACCGACCAGAACGCCACCAATTTCCCTGTGCTTTGCCACAGCGAGTTCATGTCTAAGGACATCAGTCGTCCGTCCTGGCAGAAGTATCCTCATACGCCCCCTTGGTTTCTAAATATGTTGACTAGCTGGGCAAACTCCTCCTGCTGCTCAGCGTGGGACAAAGGCTCCACTTCAGGGGTAACCGGCGGCTCAGGTAGTTCAAGGGGCCACGTCTCAAAGGGTTGCGCAAACAGTGCGCTCGGGGCAAGGCCGATGACATATATGGATTGTGGGAAATACGACGGCTCACGTGCCAATAGGACATCTAGGGCCAGTCGTGCTGCCGGAGCTGCGATCGCGGAGACATCGGCATCATCAGCAATGAAAGGAGCCTCACCGACAGCCTGTTCGTAGTTACGCGTTGCGCGCAGCGCTGGAGTGCCACGTTCGTCGAACCAGTTCTCAATGGCTCGGCGCATCAAAGGAATCGTTGGCTCGCACCCGGGACGATGTCGCGCAATCAGTCCACCAATGCCACCACCGAACACCTCAGCCCAGACCACCGGCACGTTAGTGGACGCGACGAATCCCGACAGGATGTTGCTCGCGACAGGGTTCGCGGTCGCATCAAAAATGAGGTCGCAATCAGCTAGCAATGCTAAGTTGCTTTCCGCTGTCGACGCCGAGTCCTGACCGCCCAGTTGTCGACAGCGGGCCTTCACCTCGACGCCAGCGCGGATCCGTTGCAAGCGCCCGCTCAATGCTTCAGCCTTGTGCTGACCGCAATCGCGCCAATCCAGATCGTGTCGAACAATATTGTCTGGCTGCAACAGATCGTCATCGATCAGCACGAAATGAGCGATACCGGCCCGAGCCAACATCGTCGCGACCTTGCTCCCCAGCGAGCCACAGCCGATCACACCCACGCATTTCGTCACCAGAGTGGCGTAGTTGCTGCTAAGTCGCGCTGCTTCTGGTTCGGGCGATACCATCTTTAATTGACTAACGAAGTCATCGAAGACTCGGTACCCATAGACCAGATCGTCAATCAACAAAAGAAACAGTATGTCCGTTGCATCCCAACCATAGGGTGATGCCGTAGCGATGAATTCATCCTTCGTCGTTGTTGTGGGCAACGGCGTACCCGCAGGAAGGCGGGTTATATGGATATGGATCTCGCGTTCCGTGGCACAAATAACGTCGGGAACAGTCGGGTCCAGCCATTCAGTTCCATCAACTTGCACGACTTTGCGCACGCTGTAGATGATATTGCTCGCGTGTAGCACCGTGATGGCCTCACCATGCACATGCTCTCCCACCCGCAACGTTTCGAAAACTTGGAGCGTTTCGCGGCTCACCAAAAGCCGACTAAAGGCGCCGCGCAGTCGTTGTCCCTCTGATGCACGATGCGCCGAAGCAACTTGAGCATGCTGTTCGGGTGCCGGATTCTCGCCAGCCAGCAGACGGTACGCACTTTCGACCATCTGCCACCCCATGATCTCGGGTGACCAGTTGTCGGGGCGATACTCCAGGCACAGCTCCCCGCCAGCGCCGAACTGATGCCCGGACCAGCGCTCGTCCGCACCCCGCGGAAGTACTGACGGCGGTGAATGCGGAAAGCTGTGCGGGTAGCGCAAGACCACCGGGAAACGCCGATGACCGATATCCAAGTCGCAGTCGACCAGCAAGCGACGCTCGTCGTCCACGCGAGGGATCGTAAGGGTCAACCATTCGACTTGGGTGGCTAGCGCAACCAGACCTTCGCGCTCGCGCTTAAATCGTCCCAGGTCAGCGAGGTACCACCACTCAAGCGAAGCCATCGGGTTTGGCCGGGCCGGTGGGGCGGTTGGGGAAGGCGTAGGGCGTTGCTGCGGCAGCGGCGGGCTTGAGTAAGCTGCCTGCCGACTCAGCCTTGGCGGCGCGCGCAGCCTTGTCTCCTTTGGATGTGAGTTCCTGCAGTGCGGTGTTGTAGTCGAGGTCCTTGCGCTTGCGCGTCGAGCCAAAGATGGAACGGACACCATCCGAACCGGCACCATTTGCGATGATCCCGATGGCCGTCTCCGCGCCACTGCAGCGCCCTTGCTCGGCCTCAGCTGCCAGCACCCCCCGGCTTACCGAGCAACGAATGAGGTCACCTTTCATACCCAGACGTGTCACCGTCATAGGGCCATATTCGAAGCCGATCTGTAGCCCTAAGCTGGAGGCATCCGTGCCCGCATCTTTGAGCTTGGCGATCGCTAGATTAAAGCTGCTGCGCATACCGCCCGCGCAGAGCACCATGTTGCTGATGGTCTCCTCGGTATCGGTCGTTTGCGCCGTGCCTTCGACTAGCAAGCCATGGATGCAGTCACCAATGAAGCGCACCTTCCGCCCCTTGAAGTCCTCGTGCAGTACCGCGTCGAGTTCACTCCTCAAGACGCGCAGGGTGCGGACGACGTGCTTGGCATCTTCATCGAAGTCGATATTCCGGCCCACGTAGGCGGTAAACCCGTCGATATCGCCGTAGATCGTGGCCGCGTCTTGCCGCCTTGAGTTCTTTACAGACAGCGTCTCGATATCGAGATTCGAGAACGGCGGTGTGTGGCCACTGAACTCAAATTTGTCGATCGGATGAGCCTTCAGATCGTCTTGCCAGTCTGCAACGACTTTAGCCACAGTGCTATTAAGACCGGCGATGCGCTGGCTATTAGCAATCTCCTCACTACTCAGGGTCGTAGAATCTTCATTCTTCACCTCAGCGAGACGGATGGCCTTGCGGGCCTTGTTGGTCAGGTAGATGCCTGGCGCTGTACCGCCGCCGGATCGTTTTGCAGCGTGGTTGGCTGGCTCGCCCAAGAATAGGGGCTCTTGGTGTCCTCGGCGTCCATTGTTAACAGCCAGGGCTTTGCCGGTGTCGATGCCGATACGCACCTTGGCTGCAGGATGATCGGCGTCCTCGCCGGTCTGAGCCAGAACGTCAATGATCATCTGGCCGATGGCGATGGCCCGGTGGAGACGCTTGGTTTCATCGTCGTAGGGCTTGGCGACGACGGAGTGTAGACGTTGGTTGTGAAAATCGATCAGCAGCGCATCCTCGTTCTGGAGGATACGATGCACGGCGCGATAGTGCAGATTGAGGAAACGCAGCACCCGACGGTGGCAGGTCTCGCCCTCTATGCCGGTCACGTGCAGCATGTCGTTCAAGTTGAGGATGTCGGCGTAAAGATGGACGCCGTCGACCCGGTAGGCGACGTTCTTGGCAAGATTCGATAGGTTCGTATCGCGAACGTACGGCTTGATCTGGATGTCCTTCAAGGGGACGGCGTCGATCTTCGACTGAATCCGGGTCGTGGCCCGCTCCTTGTTCCAAGTCCTTGCACTCATGCTGAAGCCCTCTGTTTGGTATCGCCAACTACGACCGTCACCGAGCCGTTGCCTTGTCTATTGAAGTAGCCTGAATTTCCATCACCTACCGAACAAAACCCGACTTACCGTTTCATCACACCTTTCACGGCAACGGCGAATGCCAGCCGATCACCTAACCCCTACAAGCTATGGAGCTACCACGCCTTATAAAGCACCACATGTGGTGTCTGTCACAAAACTCAAGGGTATGAACGAAAGTTGTTGCGATTAGGCTAACGACGATCAATCTCATAGTCTGCGACCGTCATGCGGAGGGCAGCACTGGATGGATCAAAGAGGACAGGCTGGCTTGGACAAGTCTGTCGTGGCAGTTCAGTGATCTGATGAGGATTCAGCGGGATCCAATAGTCGAGCGGCGGGATTCTCCGTTGCGGAGCCCGCCTGAAAATACCCAATCACGCTGGCCACCGACCGATGCTCGGTCATCGCCATCAGCGCGGGCAGGGCGACGCCTTGGCGCGCGCCCTCGGTGATAAAACCCGAGCGCAGGCTGTGCCCGCCAAAGCTTCCCTTCAAGCCGGCTTTCGCGGCGCGCCGTTGCACGATCGCGCCGACCGCCGCCGGCGACAGCGCGTCACCGATCCGCGTGGTCCACAGCCGCCGAAAGATCGCTCCTTCCGTGAGGCCACTGGCCGTGAGCCACGCCGTCATTGCCTGACCAGCGATGCCCAAGATCGGTTTATCCGGTGTCGAGGTCGCACTCGGTCCGGCCTGTTGCGTCTTGCTGTGCTCTAGGCGATAAACATATTGATCGGGTCCGATCAGCCGCAGATCACCGAGATCCGCGGCCGCCACTTCACTGCGCCGCCGGCCACCGCTGGCGAAAGCAAAGTAGAGCAGGGCACGATCGCGCAACCCTTCCAACGTGTCGTCACACGTTTCAATCAGCGCTTCCAGTCCCGTGCGCACGATCGCCGTCTTTTTATTCGGGCGTTCGCCCCGTTTCACCGCGGCCCGGCGGGCGCGCGCCAGCAGATGGCGCACCGCCGGTTGTTCGCACGGATTGGGCTGCTTCTTGAGCTGATGCACCGACGACAGCACCGCGATCCGGTGCACGACCGTGCTGAGCTTGAACGCGCCAAGTCGCTGTTTCAGGCGCGCCACGACCAACTGGCTATCCAGCACCGGCGGCAACTCCCAGACTAGGCCGGCTTTGGCGCGCCGTGCGACGTGATCGACGATGAATTGCACCACGGCGGTCTCCGGCACCGGCAACGCAATCGGCATCCCAAACCGTCCCTGGTACCAGGCCGCCCAGTAACGCAGGGCGCTGTGGTAGCTACGGGTGGTGTTCGCAGAAGCCGCTTCGGCCAGAATTTCGCGCACGGCCTCGGCGGCGCTGGCGGCCAGCGCATCCGGCGCCAACACCGGAAAGCTCGACAGGGAAGGTAGGTTAGCGTTATTTTTCATATGTGCGATGTATGTTTTAGTATGAATGTACGCTGATACCGACGATAATCATCACTTATCACCAGTACGTCAAGATAAGGGCAGGGCGCCGATAAGGGAGACATCCGATATGGCCAAAGGCATCACCCAAGAACAGGTCAACGCTGCTGCGGATGCGCTGGTCACCGCCGGCGAGCGACCGACGGTCGAGAAAATTCGCGCGCAGCTGGGCACTGGCTCTCCCAACACGGTGCTCCGGATGCTGGAAACGTGGCGCGGCGCGCTGGCCGAACGCCTCCACCAAGTGCTGTCGTTACCGGACGTACCGGCGGAAGTAGGGCAGGCGTTTACGGAGTGTTGGCGCTTGGCGATGGCTCACGCCAATTCAGCGGCACAAAGCTCCCTCGCGCAAGAGCAATACGCCCTTCTCGCCGCCCAGACCTCACTGACGCAAGAACGAAAGATCTATGAGAACGCGGTTGCCGCCGCTCAAGAAATGGCCAAGAGCGCGGACCAAGCCCGCGACATTGCTGAAACGCGACTGACGGATCTCCAATGTCTTGTGGAGCAACAGGCTAGCCAATTAGCCGAGCTAATGGAGCAGCGAGACGGATTGCAGCAACGAACGCATCAACTTGCCGATTCGTTAGAGACACACAAAAACGCCGTTGCGACCGAACGCGAGGCCCAAGCAGCGCACATTCGCGCCATCGAGGATCGCGCGCACGCTGAAATTGACCGCGCCCGCGAAGAAACGAAGTCCCTGCAGGCAGCGTTACGCCAGAAGGACCGAGAAGCAACGAATGTAGCAGCGCGACTCGAATCGGCGCTAGCTTCGGCTCGTGGAGCAGAGAACCTAGCCACCGAATATGGGGCTCGCGCAAAAGCTTTGGAGCAACAATTAGGACGAATGGATGGCCTCTCCGCCGCTTTGCTTGCCGCTCAAAAGTCGCTGCATGCCGCTACTCAGCGGGAAGTCGCAATACGGAGCAAATTGGATGATCTTGCCTCGGCAGCTAAGATCAAACCAGCGGCCGGAAAACGAAAAGCGCGACTTGCCTCAGCAGCGAGCTAGGTTTCACCAGCGGCTACGCCGTTGGGTAGGTTGTAGCGGAAACTGGTTAGCAGGCAACTTACGATTTCGCCGGACACTTTAGCGCAGCGTTCAGGGCAATTCCGAAGATAGTGTCCGCCTTAACTGCCTTCCGAGGAAGTTGCATAGTGCTAAGCGCCTCAGTTGCACACTGTTTCTGCCGCTGTTGCGCAGTGAAGTCTGCCGATTCCACCAGCCTTAACTGCCATCCTATGATAGGAATTTACCCTTATGTTGGCTCGATCCCAAGAACAACCAGGCCGGACCACTCAGCGAATACCTTGATCACGCCAAGTTGGAAGGTTTCGCTTGAGGCATTCTTAAATGCGGAGCTTTATGTGCTCAACATTCCTCGCTGCTTAAATTTTTATGCCT
>Ga0302221_10000522_pt1 | contig 28217 bp, 4 predicted proteins | sample II_Palsa_E2_1_FD_193517 | JGI IMG/M metagenome (GOLD analysis project Ga0302221, IMG submission 193517) | Peat permafrost microbial communities from Stordalen Mire near Abisko, Sweden - II_Palsa_E2_1 | ecosystem: Environmental > Terrestrial > Soil > Palsa > Peat permafrost | place: Sweden... | reverse complement strand
TGGTGACACTATTCTTGCAGCTTGTGCTACTCTTAAAACTCCGGCGCATGGTATAGCGCGTAGTAATAGAGGTAAACCACTTTCCTTAAATGATTCTACTCTTGCTAAAACCCCTTTTAAAGCTTAAACCTTATAACTTGCAAAGGGCACATAACACGATATTCCTTGCCTTAGTTGTAATATGCTTTAAAACAATTTACTAAATGTGTCCCTTATTAACTTAAAAACTAGTTAACTTTATACTCTTTAAATAAAGTAATAATAGCTATTTTAACACTATTAGCTAAAGCTTTTATTACTAAAGATACGCGTTAAGCTATTATTACAAGGCTCTCTTACTTACTTGCGTAAATATAGCTTTATAGTTCTTAAATAAATTAGTAACTGCAAATAAGACTATAAGTTGCTCCTTTTTCCAATTTTGTTTATAGCTAATTATTACTTTAAAGGCTTAACAAGCTCTGCGCCTTTATTTGCATTATACTCGAAATCGTGGAATTAAATAGCAAAACTAGTAATAATAGTGCAAGGCTAGCAATAGCTACGCTTGCAATTAATATAGCTAAACTCGTAACTACTACTCTTGCACTTGGTATCGCAGGACTAGCAGCTGCCGCTCTTATAGTTGCTATTGCAGCTGCTCTTTCTAAGCTTGCATATGCTAGTGCTTATAAAGGTAATAAAGGTAGTGTAGCTAGCAATACTACTTAATTTGATTATATAAAGGGCATTTTAGGCAAGCTAATTAATATAATTGCAAAGCAGTTTTAATGCTTTAGTGCGCTACTTATAAGTTTTATAAAATAAACAAATAAAAAGTTAACAAATAAAATAATTCCTTTGCTATTTTACATTTTCAAGCATCTTATACAAGTCTTAGACGTTTAATAACAATTAAAAGTATTTAAACTTATAGCATACCAAGTTTTTAGTTAATTTGTTTACTAGCATCTCTTTTATTAGTAGATATACCACTTAAAATGCGCCTTTTGCGTGCTTTTAGCATAATTATATATTTTATATATTAATATAGCGCAACTTAGTAATAATTCTCTTATTCTCTTTAACTATAAGCTTAATTGTTTGTTAATTATTATAAAAGATTATTTATAATTCTCTTAAATTAAGCTTAATATCTTTAAAAACCTATTAAAGAACTATAATTTCTTTAGCTATTTGCTCGATAGCAAGCAGCTTAGCCTTTATAATAAAGGTAATAATAGTCGATTAATAAGCTGCCCTTTATATAACTAGTCCTTTAAAAAGAAATATAATATACCCTTACAAAAATTATCAAGTATTTAAGTTATTAGCATATAAAGCATTAAATGCAATTATCAAGTTAATATCTTAAAGCTCTCTTAAGTACTAAATCTCTAGAAACTATATTTTATACAAGTACTTAATTGTCCAGTTAACTACAAAGAGGTGCTATAGCCTTAAGTTTATAAAGAATTAAAATAGCAAGAAAGTAGTATATATTACATCTAATCAAATTATAATTACTATATAAAGCATTAAATTAACCTTTTCTTAGTACTTGTTAACCTACTTTAAGGGAGCTTGTCCTTTATACTTCTTAAGCTCTATAATCGAGAGAGGGGTTATATAATACTTTCCTTTTATAAGTTGAAATTTCTTTGCAATCTTCTTAATATAAGTGTTATATATAAGCTAAAGCTTCTAAGCAAGTTTGTCTTTAATTATATAAACCCTTAAAAACTATTCTACTTCCTTTATTAAATAAATATTATATATCTCTTTAATCTTTTAAATAATCCCTTTAGCTAATGCTTTATTGCTTTTATAAAATATTACTTAGATATTATTAATATAAAATAAAACAAAGACTTTATACTTTAAGTTTATAAATATATATAGCTCTTTTTTATATGCAATAAGCCTAATATTAGTAAAGATGCTTGCAAACTCCTTATATTAAAGCATTAGAGAGTTTTTTTAGCTTATACAAAGCTTAATTGATTTTAACGCATATTTAAAGTATTTTAAAATTGTTTAAAAGTTAATATGCTACAAGTAAGCTATTAACTAGTCTTTTTGCCTTTGCAAAAGCATTAATAATATCAAATTGCTTAATCTTTAAATTAAAGTAAGCTATAGTAGTTATAAATATTCGAAACAAGCATGCTACAAGTATAGCTATATAAATTAACAAGATTAATTGCTCCTTTTACAAATTACTCCTTATAACTATCTTTAATTAGCATTTAATTAAATAGCTATTTAAGTTATTTTTATATATAAAGACCCATTTTAATAAGATTAGGTTAGCTATAGTTTTATTATACAAGATTACCCTTTAATAATCTTTTAATTTAAGGTTTTTAAGCTCAAGTTTTGCATTTTGCTTAAATAAAGCCTTAAGTAAGTGCCTTTTTAGTTTGCTTTATATCTTTGGCGCCTTTAAGAGCTTATTTAAATAAATGCAAGGAATATTGCCTTTAAAAAGAACTCGGTCCTTTAAGCTTTAGTTTAATAAAACTAATATTATAATTATTATATGCACTATTTTACAGTATTTTATATTTCCTTCTTTTAGTTTGCTTAGCTAATTAGGCTATAGCGTTTTAAGGAAGGATTCGAGGTAATTGGTTTTATTTAACCTTATTATAATAATTAATAGTATATATAATATTATATATACTTAACTACTACTAAGCCCCCTTTTACTATAATTATAATTGTTATTATTAAGCCCTTTTCTTTAAAGTCTTTTGCTTATATAAGTCTTATCTTATATTTTATACTTTTATTTGCATTTTAGCTTTACAAGTGCTTCTTTAAAGGTTTTTTTTAAAGGTTTTTAAGTTTTTTTAAATTAAATTATTTTAAAGTTAATCTTTTAAAATTAAATTTTAAGCTTAATTTGTTAATAAAGTCCTTTCTTTACTTTGTTATTTAATTAAGTGCACTTCTTTAATAAGGTTTAAAAGCTTTTTAATAGCCTCTTTATTAATTAAACTAAGCTTTAGTATTAATTTAGTCGAAACTTTATTACTTTTACTTAATATGCTTTTAAGCTTTAAAGTAAGTTTTAAAGACAAAAGTCCTATCTTTATTACAAGTTTTGCAAGTATAAGGTTCTTTATTCCCAAGTTTTAGCTACTTAAAACCTTGCTTAAGAGCTCCTTTGCACCCCTTATAATAAATAACTTTAAAATTTGTTTTAAAAAGTTATTATTTTACAATTTTGAGTTTTTAAAAATTGATTTAATATTTTAAGCTCTCTCTTTTTCCTTAATTAATTTAATTACTTATTTAGTAATTGCAATTAGCTAGCTATTTACTTACTTAAATTCTTTAAAGTAAAGAGCATCTTTGTCAAATATTATATTTTGCGTAATAATAACTTTCTTAAGTGTAAAGACTTAGATTTTATATATATTAAATGCAATATATTTAATTAAATATCTAATATACTTGCAAGAATTAACTTTAAAAGCTTTTTTTTTGTTTCTTTAATTTGCATTCTTTAATTATTAAATATATTTAAGCTTTATATATATAAATCCTATTTTAATTAAGTTAAAGATTAGTTGTTAATTGTGTAATAAGTGCTAGGTTATATTACTTGAAATAATTTTAAAATTACAAATCTAAAACCTTATTAGATGCACAAAAATTATGTATATAAAAGGGGCTTTTATTATATAAAAAGATAGCTGCAAAGGTAATTTTTAGCTAAAGGTTTTTAGGAAGTCTTGCTTTAATATATATTTTAATTAACTTAGTTATAGCCTCTTGTCTTATGCACTTAGATCCTTTATTTAGCTTATAAGTATAAGTAAAAGTAAGCTCGAGTTTAATGCTTTGCTTTATAGCTTAAATCTTATAAGCCGACTATCTTTTAATTGCAATTACTAAAGTGTTATTATTATATTATATTTTGCAAATTAACAAGTTATATTGCCTTTTTACCTAATAATTAAAGTCTTTAATAATATTAAACACCTTTACTAAAGACTTATTTATAAGAATAAAGCTAAAAAGCTTTATATTATACTTTATTATAGCCTTTTAAAAAATCAAACAAATCTTACAAAATCTTGAAAAATAGCTTAAAAGACTTCCTTTTAAAAAATTGTCTTAAAATAACTTAATTTGTATAAGTTTTTATATAACACTTGCATTTAAATTTTACAATTCCTTTAATAATTACATTTTTGGCGCTTTTAACAAGTGCTTATAAAGCTTTTAAGCTAAGGTGCCTTGCTTATATATGCTATACTTCTTTTAAATTACTTTTTAGTTTAAGGAAGTCCCGGGAATATTAAAACTTCCTTTTTATACTTTATTTAATTGTTAAAAACATTAAAATTCTTGCTATACTTGTTAAAACTTTAAATAGAATTTTTAAGTAAATAAAGAGTAGTTTATATTTAAGAAATACTAAATTATATATACGCTTAAATTGCTTAAATATAACACTCTCCTTCTTTGTTTTATATTAAAGCAAGCAATTTAGTCTATAATACTAGACTCTTATTTTGTTTAAATAAGCTTTAGAAATAATATTAATATAAAAGCCCTTTACTATTATAATATCAAATAAATGTAAATCTTTTATATTTAAGCTTATAGCTTTATTTATAGCTTTCTTAATTACTTTAATGCTATATTCGAGGATTAAAAGACTTGAGGATCCTGCTTTAATGCACTTATTAAATAAAGCTTTAACAAAAGACCTTAATTTAAGCAAGTCTTTGCTATTTATTAAGTGTATAGCACTATAGTTGTCAAGTAAAGTGCTAGCCAAAAGTAAATGTCTTAAAAAATCGAGCATAGCGTAAACCCCTTAGCCCAGTATTAAAGTTATAAGACAAGGGTCTATAAGCGTAGCATTTATAGTTTTAAGGTATTTAAATAATTCCACAAAACTAGTATCCTTTTTCAAGCTAAGTTCACTTGTTTTTAAGTCCTTTATTAAGCTTAAACCAGGTTTTAGCTTAATTTTAATATTATATTATTGCTTAAGCTAAGTTTTCAAAGTTTTCCATTTATAAGTAAGCAAAGCTTCCTTAATCCTTTTGCTAATAATAGCATCTAGTCTCTTTCTAATTAGCGTATTAATAGTTTTAGTAATTATAACCTTTAAAGTAATATATTCCTTTAGCTTTTAGCAATATCTCCTACTTCTATATAAGCACTTATACTTAATAAGTTTAAACTCGGGTTTTTAAGTGTCTAAGTAGCTACTAATAGTAGCAAAGATCCCTAAAGCTTTAAAGCTTTTTATAGTCAAATCTTTTAGTGCTATTACTAAGAAGACTATTTTGTACTACTTAAGCGTAAAATACTAATCCCCTAATTTGTCTTGCTTAATTAAATTTACTAGTTTAAAGCTTGCTTATACAAGTGCTATTTGCTTAGAAATTGCAATTAAAAAATCCTTTGCTATAAGCATTCCCTCGATTTTAGCTAGCCCTATTGCCTTAGCTCTCTAGTACACTTTCCTCCAATTTATAAGCTAATAAGACAAGTTTACATTTCCTTGTTTTGCTTATTTAAGGATTATTTAATACTTTTACTTAATAGTAATAAGAGTGCTTATATTTATAAGGGCAAACTCTTATTTTAATGCTTAAATAGTGTCTTAAATTAAGGATTATTAGCTCTTGACAAGCTTTATTATAGTAGTTAAAAGGATTAAAGCATTAACAATTTTGCTTATTTAGCTTTATAATAACTAATATTTGCTTAAAAGCTCTTTGAAATTCGTTTAAGCAGCTATATATTATTTATAAAGAGTAGCATAAAAGTCTCGGACATTATCAAATATAAAAGGAGCTAAAGAAACTAGTTATTGTTATAAAGTATTGTTCTTATTACTATTTTAAGGGGACTTGCTTTATTGCTTTATTGCAATAATGTGCTATTACTAAAGATACTTGTCTTATTAAATAATCAATTCTTTAAATGTTAGTAGAAGGCTTAAAGTAAATTTGCAAGAGTGTCTAGTCTATTTAAATTAACTAAATACTAGATATGCTTAAAGTTAACTTAAAAGTAAAGCTATATAAACTAGTTTAGCTATAATTGTTAATCCTTAAGGATTATAATATATGCAATGCGCTACTTAAAAACCTTTTTAGATGCTATAATATTAATTTACATATATTGCAACAAAGTGCTTAGTAAAGTATAAATAAAGTAAAAAGTAAGTGATTACTTTACCCTATATTACTGCGTGTTCTTTGGAAGCTTTAAGTGCAAACTAGGCTTATAATTGTCGCATATAGCATAGAGTAATCGAATAAATAAGTAATTAATGAATTGTCTAATTAGAAACTAGAAAAGATGGGGGGAGAGCTTTTATAATAATATAGGGCGCAAAGCGCCCCCGATTATGTGAGCCCAGGCCTTAGGCTGCCATGAGCCTCTATAGTTGCGACAGATTATCAAGTGTTTATACTATTAGTATAAGATGTATTAAATGCAATTATTAAGTTAATATTATAATATTCTTTAAAGTATTAAATTCTTAAAAATTACGTTTTATACAAGTATTTAATTATCTAATTAACTATTATATAGTGCTTAAGCCTAAAGTTTTTTAAAAACTAAGAAAGCAATAAAGCAGTATATATTCTATTTAGCCTAATTATAATTGCAGTATAAAGCAGTAAACTAACCTTCTCTTAATACTTCTTAACTTGCTTAAAAGAAGTTTATTTAGCGTATTTCTTAAGCTTTAAGATTAAAAAGAAAGTGCTTATATACTTTTTGTCAATTAAGTAAAACTTCTTTGCAATCTTTTTAATATAAGTGTTATATATAAGCTAAAGCTTTTATACAAGTTAATCCTTAATTATTCAAACTCCTAAGAACTACTTTATTTCTCTTATTAAGTAAAAAGTATAAGCTATATTAATTTTTATAATAATCTTATTTACTAATACTTTGTTGCTTTTATAAAACATTACTTGCATATTATTAATATAAAACAAAACAAATACCTTATACTTTAAGTCTATATATATATAGCTCTTCTTTATATAGCTTAAGCCTTATCTTAGTTAAAGTGCTTGCAAACTTGCTATATTAAAGCGCTAAGGAGTCTTTTAGCCTATATAAAGCTTAATCGATTTTAGTATATATACTAAGAATTTTAAATTTATTAAAGAGTTAATATACTATTAAAGAGTTAATATACTATTAAAGAGTTAATATACTATTAAAGAGTTAATATACTATTAAAGAGCCTTTAACTAGTCTCTTTGCATTTTCAAAAGCATTAATTATATTAAATTGCTTAATCTTTAAATTAAAGCAAGCTGCAATAGCTATAAATATTCTAAAAAAGCGCGCTACAAGTGTAGTTATATAAGTCGACAAGATAAAGTTCTCCTCTTACAAATTACCTTATATAACAATCTTTAATTAGCACTTAATTAAGTAGCTATTTAAGTTATATTTATATTTAAATACTTATTTTAAAAGAATTAAATAAGCTATTATTTTATTGCACAAGATTATCCTCTAATAATTTCTAAATTCGAGGTTTTTAAGCTTAAGTATTGCATCTTGCTTAAAGAAGGCCCTAAGTAAGTGCTTTTTTAGATTATTCCAAGACTTTAATTCTTTTAAGAGATTATTTTAATAAATATAAGAGGTTTCGCCTTTAAGAATGTCTTTGTCCTTTAAGCTTTAGTTTTATAAAATTGATATTACAATTATTATATATACTATCTTATGCTTTTTCTCGTTTTTGTTACTTAGTTTGCTTAGCTAATTAAGCTATAATATACTTAAAAGGGACTTAAAGTAATTAGTGTTATTTAATCTTATTATTATAATAAGCAATATATATAAAGTTATATACACTTAGCTACTACTAAGCTTTGCTTTATTAAGGGCATAATCATTATTATAAAGACCTTATCTTTAAATTCTCTTGCTTAACTATAACTTATTTTATACTTTATACTTATATTTGCATTTCGGTTTTGCAAATAGTTTACTAGTACTCTATTATAAGCCCTCTAAATTGCTTTATATTAAATCTTGGGCTTAATCTAGTAATAAAGGCCTTCTTTCTCTTTTTTCAATTAAATGCATTTCCTTAATGTCGCAAATGTGAAGACATTGTTTAGAAATACTCTAATAAGCTAAATTGATATGGGCAAAGCCCTTATATATATATAAGAAGGGGGTAGCTACGCCAGCCCCTAAAGCTAGCCTAAAATGGCTAGGAAGAACACTTAAAGGGGGGCTTAGTGTTTTACGACACACCCCCTAGGCTAAAAGGAGCTTTTATAGCTACTTTAGCTTAAATAGCTATCAAAAATATACAAATTATACAAATAAAAGTGGCTAAAGAGCTATTAAATCCCTTAATATATCCCTTCCTTACTTTGCGCAAACAAGCAAATTTAAAGACTAGCTAAGTAAGCCTTAAGCTTTTAAGGTCTATTGCACCCTTTAAGTCCTTATACTCCTCCTCCTTATCCACAAATCCATATTTATAACTTAATTTAAGTTACTATTATATAAGTCTTTATAATAATGCACTTTACAAAGTAACTTAAAGTATAAAATAAGTTATTTGCGCTAAGCTTTGCTAAACTTGCGCTTAAGTTACAAATTAGACTCGTTTAGCGAGGACGATATACTATATACACTACTTTTTAAGTTTTTTGTGTCTAATTGTATATTAAGGCTTACAAATCTAAAAAGTTCCTTATTAGCTTTCGATCAAAGCTTTAAGTTTATATTTTATTATAATAAATAAATGTAAAGAGTAGCTAGCCGTTGCTAGGCGTATAAAATAATAAGAGCTTATTATAAGCTTGTTATTAAAGGGAGCGCTATTAAAGGCAAATCGATCGTAGAAAGGGTAGCTAGCTCGCGCTAAGCTTTCGTAGTTAGCATGCTCGTCGAATCGTAAGCGCCGAGGTAAAGTGTAGCTAGCGTATCGTCCGCTAAGCTTCCGTAAGTGGCATGCTTGTCGAATTGTGAGCGCCGAAGTAAAGTGTAAAAGGAGTGCTAGTAAAGACCTCCGACTATATAAGCCACGTAAAGGGCTAGCGCGTCCGTTAAGCTTCCGTGGGTAAAACTCGTCGAATCGTGAGCTTTAATTAATTGTACGCTCTTTAAAGGGAGCAAAGAGCGCCTCTATATCGACTAATTGCGCAAAGGAAGTAAATGCAAACCGGGCTTATAACTATCGCAAATGTGAAGACATTGTTTAAAAACACTCTTATAAGCTAAATTGATGTGGGCGAAGCCCTTATATATATGCAAGAAGGGGGTGGCTGCGCTAGCCCCTAAAGCTAGCCTGAAATGGCTAGGAAGAACACCTGGGGGGGGGCCCAGTGTTCTGCGACACTTAACAAGTTCTAAAAGCTTATTAGCCTCTTTATTAATTGATTTAAGCACTAGTATTAGCTTAGCCGAAACCCCTTTACTCCCTTAAATAGAATCTAGTATGCTTTTAAGCTTTAAAGTAAAATTTAAGGATATAAGTCTAGTCTTTATTACAAGTTTTACAAGAGTAAAAATCTTTATTCCCAAGTTTTAGCTACTTAAGGCTTCACTTGAGAGCTCCTTTACACCCCTTATAATAAGCAAGCTTAAAGTTTGCTTAAGCAAATTATCCTTTTATAGTCTATTATTCTCAAAAATTGATCTAGTATCCTAAATCTCCTCTTTTTTAATTAATTTAATTACTTGCTTAATAATCTCAAGTAATTAGCTTACTACTTATTCGAACTCCTTCGAGTAAAGAATATCTTTATCAAATATAATATTTTGTATAATAATTACTCTTCTAAGCGCAAAAACTTAGATTTTATATATATTAAATGCTATATAACTAATTAGATATCCGATATACTTATAGGAATTGACTTTAAAAGCTTTCTTCTATTTCTTAGCTTTGCATTCCTTAATTAATAAACATGCTTAAGCTTTATATATATAAATCTTATTTTAATTAAGTTAAAGATTAGTTATCAAGCATATAATAAGCGCAAGATTATATTACTAAAAATAATTCTAAAACTAAGCATTAAGAACTTTATTAAGTAATTGCATGTTATATATATAAAGGGCTCTTGTTATATAAAAATATAATAGCAAGGGTTATTTTTAGCTAAAGGTTTTCTAGAAGCCTTGCTCTAATGCGCATTTTAATCGACTTTGTAATAGCCTCTTGTCTTGCGCATTTAAAACCTCTATTAAGCTTATAAGTATAAGTAAAAGCTGGCTCGATTTTAATGCCTGCCTCTTTAGCCTAAAGCTTATATGCCATTTCTCCCTTAATCCCGATAACTAAAGTGTTATTGTTATGCTATATTTTGCAAATTATAAAGTTAAACTGCCTTTTTACTTAATAATTAAAATCTTTAATTGTATTAAATATAAATACTAAGGACTTATTTATAAGAATAAAGCTAAAGAGCTTCCTATTATACTTGTCCTCAATTATTAAAAGCTATTAAGCTTTGTTATATCCTTTGAAGAAGTTAAATAAATCTTACAAAATTCTAAAAAATAGCCTTAAAAACTTCCTTTTAAAATATTGCTTTAAAATAACTTGCATTATATAAGCTATCAAGTAATATATACACTTAATTCTTATAATGCCTTTAATAATTGCATTTCTTGCGCTTTTAACAAGTGCTTATAAAGCCTTTAAGCTAAAGTGCCTTGCTTATATATATTATACTTCTTTTAAATTACTTTTTAGTTTAAAGTAATCTTGCAAATGCTAAAACCTTGCCCTTATACTTTATTTGATTACTATAAATATTAGGATTCTTATTATACTTGTTAAAATTTCGGGGAAAACTTTAAAATAAGTAAAAAGTAGCTTAAATTTAAGAAATACTAAATTGTATATATGCTTTAATTGCTTAAGCATAACGCTTTTCCCTTTAATTTTATATTAAAGCAAGCAATTTAGACTATAATATTAAACTCTTGCTTTGTTTAATTAAGCCTCGGATATAATATTAATATAAAAACCCTTAATAATTATAATATCCGACAAGACTAAATCTTCTAAGTTTAAGCTAGCTATATTATTTAAAGCCTTCTTAATTACTCTCTTACTATATTCTAAGATTAAAAGGCTTAAAAAACTAGCTTTAACACACTTATTATAAGAGGCTTTAATAAAAGACTTTAGCTTAAGCAGATCGTTGCTATTTATTAAGTGTATAGCGCTATAGTTGTCAAGTAATATACTTGCTAAAAGTAAATATTTTGCAAAATCTAGTATAGTATATACCCTTTAACCAAGTGTTGGAGTTATAAGAAGTAGATTTATAAGAGTAGCATTAATGCTACTTAAAAATTTCAATTCTGCTAATCCTTAGTCCTTTTTCAAGCTATTGCTAGTACTTTTGGATATTTAATCTTTTATTAAGCTAAGGACTAGTTTTGCTATAATCTTAGTCTTATATTTCTTCTTAAAGTAGCCTTTTAATCTCTTTTAGGGCTTAGTTTAAAGGGCATGCTTAACTGCTTTGCATTTCTTAGTATTAAGTTTATCTTTAATCTCTTTTTCGGATAATCTAGTAATTGCAATTTTAATAATAGTATAGCTCTTCACTCTTCATTTGTGCCCTTCTTTCGAGTATAAGCATTTAAAAGTTATAGCAATAGCGTTTATAGCTTATTCCGACTAAGAATCCGATTAGCTACTTAAAGTAGCAAAGATCCTTAAAGCTTTAATGCCCTTTATAGTTAAATCTTCTAAAGCAACAGCTAAAAAGACAATTTTATATTACTCGATTATAAGACACTCTTTACTAAGCTTGTCTTATTTAATAAGATTTAATAGTTTAGCGCTTGCTTAAGTAAAGGCTATCCTTCTAAAAATTGCAATTAAAAAGTCTTTTGCTACAAGTATTCCTTTGATATTAACTAGTTTAAGAGCTTTAGCCCTCTTATAAACTTGTTGCCAATTAGCTTGCTAGCATGCTAAGCTAATATTACCTTGCTTAACCTATTTTAGAATAGCTTAGTGTTTTTATCTTATTAAAGTAAAAGTGCTTGTATTAGTTAAAGCAAACTGCCTCTTTAAAGCTCGAACAATCAACTATAAAGAGGTTTCCCTATTTTTAATAAGCTTTATTATAGTAATTAAAAGGAATAAGGCTTTAATAGTTTTGCTTACCCAAGTTTAAAGGGATTAATATTAATTCAAGTTTGTAGTTTATATGCTATAAGCAACCAAATAATCCTTGAAAAGAGTAGTGTATTATTCTTTAATATTCTTATAAGTTAAGAGAGCAAGAGAAACAAGTTATTTAATATTATCTCCTTCGAAGATTTTGCTTTATTGCTTAACTGCTAAAATATAATTGTTTTATAATTGCTTATCTTATTATTTTATTAACTAATTAATTGTTAAGGGGAAGTTCGGAAGTTTAATGCTAATATAAGGAGCATCTAGTGCATTAAAGTTGACTAGATGCCAAATGCCTCGAAAATCGGATTAAAAACGTAATTGCATAAATTATAAAAGCTATAATCGATAATCTTTGAGAACAATTGCATATATAACGCGCTACTTAAGTTATTCGAATGCTATAGTTGCAATCTTAGTCGAAAAGAGGTTTGAAGTATTCGGTAAAGTGTAAAAATAAGAAGTAAAAAGTGGGCAATCACTTTACCTTATATTATTGCGTGTTCTTTAAAAGCTTCAAGTGCAAACTAGGCTTATAACTATCGCATATAAAACAGGGTAATTAAATAAATAAGTAATCGATAAATTGTTTAATTAAGAACTAGAAAAGAAGGGAGGAGTGCTCCCATGATATAAAGTGTAAAGCGCTCCCGATTATGTAAGCTTTAGGCCTTAGGCTGCTATGAGCCCTTATAGTTGCGACAGCTATTTTAAAAGGAATTAAGATAATAGTATAGACTTTAATTGTAATGATATATATTTAAATAATTATTTATTAATATAAGAGCTAGTTAACTTTAGGTGCATTTATAAGGATAGCTATAATTAGTGCAAAGGAAAATAGGACCCTAATTAGCCTTTTATGCCTTTTATGTTATAAAATAATTAATATTAATTTAATTAGATTAAGACTTAGCTTTAAGGGGATAAATATAATTATAATATATTAATATAGCTTACAAATACTTAATAACTATAAAATAATATTTAGCTTAGCAATTATAAGAAAAACAAGTTTTAAGCCCCTTTTATACTTAGCAATTTATATAAAAGCAAAGAGATTTTGTGTTAAGATATTAATAATATTCCTATTTTTAAAGGCAATTATATAAATATTATAAATAAAGATAGTATCTTTATTAATAATATGTTTTATATTATTTGTTAATATTACTAAATCTTTAAAAGCAAAGGGAAAAGGATTATAAATTACTTAAAATATTATAAAACAATAAGCTTAAGTAAAGGAAAGGCTCTTATAAGCAAAAGGCTAAAGATTTGCTATACTAAGAGTTAAAAGGGATATTAAACCCTTATAAGATATAGATTTTAACTTAGCTTTTAATAAAAAACTAGACTTAATTAATACTTTATAAGAAGAAGAGCTTGTTTTATAATTTAAGAAAGCAACTATTCTACTTTTATATATATAAAAAGGGATAAAAATAATTATTAATGCGTTTAAAACTCTTAATCTTGTAGCTATAATTTAGTATTAATAGCTAAGAGACAACTAAGCTTATATAATAATCTTAGGAATAGGGAATATAATAGCTATATATATAGCTAAGGAAATCAAGAAAATAACTAAAATAACTATTATAGCTAATAGGTTAAAATATATAATGCAAAATATAATATAGCTAGCTTTAACTTTAAGACTTTTATCTTGAAATAGAATAATGTTATGTCTTTTTAATTGTGATTTTTATTATATAGCCTTAGCAGTGAAATAGAATGCTATAATATGCTAGATATTAGGGCTAAATGCAACATTTTACTTATAAAGATAGCTAAGGAATTAGGCTACATTATTTATAATATTATTAGTTTTACTATATTTATAGTTATAAGCAACTAATTTGGTTTTGCTAGTATAGCTAAGATTAAAATCGACATTATAACAGGGGTTAATTATAAGGATATATTCTTCTTAATTAATAACTCTTTTAAAACTTTGCTAAGGATGCTATTTTATTAGTAAGATGAAAATAGCTACAAATTATAAGGATAATAGTTTATAAAATAATATATTTACTAATTTAAAAGACTTGAGGAATACTTATATAATTATAATTGTTTTGCTATTAAAGAGTGTCTAGTTTTAGCAAGACCTTTAGCCTAAAATCGAGGAAGTAAACTCGAGTAATAAGGAAGAGAAAGAGTAAAATTAGGGCTTAATGCTTTAGCTAAAGAGAATATTAGGGGAATAAAGGTTATTTTAGGGTTTTTTGAAGAGTTTTATAATTTTAAGACTAGCATTATTAAAAAAAATTTTATCGATATAAGAGCTATAAAAGGCGCCTTTATTTTAGCTTTTATAAAGCATTTCCCGGATATAATATAAAAATAAGTAATAGATATTTTAAATATTAATATTTTAAATACTAAGATAAAATTATACTATTTAATGCTAGCTAGTTTTATCTTTAAAACTAGGAATAGAGGATTAGAGTTTTTGGAGTTTTTATAGTTTTTTGATAAATTAGAAAGGGTAGTATTATATTTAAAAGACAAGGATAAAAGCAGGAAGATCTTATATATTAGTATACTAAAATAGGTGAAATTAAAGAAAATAGCCATTGCATTATAAGACCTTATAAGCATGCCCTTTATACTTTTAGCAGTTAGTGTTTATAAATTAAAAGCTAAGAAGGTATAGCTAGTTAATAGGAATAATAAAATAGGAAAAGGATTTAAAGGATAATTTAATTAATACAAATAATTTAAAATACAAAATACCTTATAAGAGTAAGTAAGCAAATACTAGGACTATTTACTTTTATGCTTTATTGCAATATTAAAAGGCTTTTGCCTTATATTAGAATAACTAGTAAACTGGACATTAGGGACTAGCTTTAAGAGAAGGAAAGGGCTATATTCGAGAAATTGATAATTAATTATAAAAGTGCTATTTGTTACGGTTCTGCGCTGGCACGTGTAGCGCTATTCCCGATTAGGGCTAGGTTGGCGAACCTAGGATATTTAAGCATGCAATGCTTTATGTTTCCTACTTCTTTCCTTCCTTAGCTTTGTATAGTTGTAATTGAGACCCTTCTACTTTTGCCTTCCTTTCCAGGCCTTGAAGCTGGCGCTTGTGACACTATTACATTTGACTAAAAGGAAGTAAGAAAGATTTATAAAGATATTAGCCCCCCTATTCTTATTAAGACAATATTATATAAAGCCTAGCAAGAAAAGAACTTCCCTTGCTTTAAGGCTTTAATGCTAGTAGTAGTAAAAATGCTATTAGAACACTTAAATTAAGGAGTACTAGAAAAATGCCATAGACTTTATAGAAACCTTTAGTTTTTAGTTGTAAAGAAGCTAGCTAGCACTTATAAACTTATTAATATAATAATAAAGGTGAATTTTATTACTTTACAAAATGCTAATATGCCCTTATTAATAGACAAGTTTTTAGAGGAATTTGCTAAATGCTAATATGCTTTTTTAATTAATTTTTTTTAAATATAATTAGCTTACTTTAAATGTTAACAGCAAGGATATAATAGCCTTTATAACCCCTTTTAGTTTACTTAAAATGACTACTTTATTGCAAGGAGCTACCAATTTAGTGGCCTAGTTTATATAAATATTAATAACAATCTTAAAAGACTTGTTTCTAGCTATAGCTATGCTATTTATTAATAATATTAGGGTAAAAGGGCTATATATTAATTATAGTAAAGAATTAAAACTTTTAAGATTTATTAATTTGTATTTAAGCATTTATAAAACTCAAATAAAGCCTTGGATTAGATTAAAAGAGCTAAAGCTTTTATTAAACCTAAATTACAATTTTGCTACAATAATATAAGTATTAATAGGCTTGATATGTGGTTTTAGAGGAAGAAGCTTTATAGCTATAAAGGTTAGCAAGATCTTAAACCAGTATTAGTGCAATAGTATTATAAAGGCTAAGGAATTTTTAGGAAATTGTATATATTATAAAATTTGAATTAAAGTATATGCTATAATAGTAAAACTAATTTATTAATTATTTAAAAAAGAAGAGCCCTTTTATAAAGAGAGGAACAAATTAAGGCAATATAAAATTTTTAAGGAAAACTTACTATTATATTATTGCTTTACAAATTATACTACAATCTAGTAAAGCTATAAAGACTTATTATCTTAGCTATAAATGCTAGCTTATTCGGATAAGGAGCAATTTTAAGCTAATATAATAATAAGGGATATAAAAGAGTTGCTTAATATAAATCTAAAATGTAGAATTAGGCAAAACAAGGCTATAATGCTATTAAAAGAGAATATAAAAGGGTTTTTAAAACTTTATAAAAGCTGCAATTTGAGCTATATAATATTTTTTTTATCCTAGAAACAAATACAAATACCCTTATTACTTAGCTAAATTAAGTAGCTACTAATCTCTTTAAAGCTCTAGTTATATGCTAGCTTATATAAATTAGGCTATTTGACTTCAAAGTATGCTATATAAAGGGTAAAAAGCATATTATAGTTAATAGACTATTTTAGTGTCTTTATTGTAAAGAGGATTTAAAGGATAACTTAAATATTAATAAATTTAAGCTTAATATAATTAAAATTTAACTAGTTACTAAAAGCGCAAAAATAGTAAGGCGTTATAATACTAAATATAATATGCACTTTAATTGTCTAAAGCTTTACTTAGCTAGACTTTACAACTTTTTGCTTAACTTTAAAAGTAAACCTTATTTTTTAAGCTACCTTTAAAGGGGCAAAAATAAAAATTGCCCCTCTTAAAGCAGCTTTATATTTTAGGCATCTAAGCACAAAGCTATTCCAAATCACGTAACTAAGAACTATAATACTATATATTACTTTGTATTAATACTCTAAAATGCAGTTAATAGTTTTATATTAATTAATTTACTTAATAAAAGCTATTTAAAGCAATTTCAAGCAATTATAAAGTATTTAATTATATTAGCTAAGCTTAAAGACATATTTAAGAGCAAATTTTATAAATTAAAAAAGGAAGCATTAAATTATAATATATATAATAAGCAATTATAAAAGAATAAGTGCAAGATATACTTCTTATATTTAGTTTCTAATAATTTAGCTTAACAAGTAAAAGTTATAAAAGAGTTATATAATAAAACTAGTTATTTAAGCTAAAAAACCACTTTTGCAAGGCTAGTAAATAGATATTATTAAAAAGGTTTTTATAATAATATTTGCAAGTATTGCAATTCTTGCAAAGTATATTAATATAAGTATAAGCAATAGTAAAAAGAAGCTCTATTTCTTATAAAAGCTACTCTTCTTTTCTACTATATTAGTATAAATGTTATAAAGCTGCTTAAATGCAAAGGCTAGAACTATTTAATAGTAGCTAAGGCTAACTTCTTTAAATAGCTAAAAGCTAAACTTATAAAGAACCTTACTAGTAAAAAGATTGCAAAGTTTATTTAAACTAAAATAATTTTCTAATATAATTTATTTAAAAAAATTAAAGTTAATAGTAGTGCTAAATTTAAAGGTTTTATAATTAAGGAGCTTTAAAAGCTAAAGATTTATAGGATTATAATCTTTATATATAATACTAAAGCTAATAGAATAGTAAAGTATAAGCATTAACTAATTGCATTAGCTTTAATTGCTTTAAATATAAAGGGAAAGAAACTATAAGTAAACCTTTTACCTTAAGTGCTTTTTATAAACAAAATTACTATATATAAGCTTATAAGCTTTACTCCTTTTTATATAATATATAATAAAGAGGTAATAATTTTAATAAAAACTTGTTACTTTATATAAAAGACTCTTAAATAAGACAAAGTCTATAATTGATTAACCTTATTATAGCTTTATATATAACAAATTTAAATGCGTGATAAAGACATTAAAAAGTCTAAGTTATAAAAAACTTGATAATATGCTAAAAGCAAAGCTAACTATCGCAAGTAAAGGAGGCAGAGTGATTGCATATAGTTGTCTAATTAGGAAGGGAGCTTGTAAGGAGCATTTGGACTATATATACAAGGGGTAATGAGTTATTACCAGCACGCTAAGCTTTATTGCAATACACTTCCCAGATGCTCCCAAGCCTCAAAAACAAGCAAAACAAAGGGAAGAACAAGTAAATAGGGCACTCCCTAGAAGAGTAGTGTGTATATATATGCAATTTGTGGGACACTAGTCAAGAGCTGGCAAACTGTTATTCCTTAACGCCTTGTATAAGCCCTTATAAGACAAAAAACAAGCCTAACTTTAACTCTAGACGTCTTTACAAGTAAAAAAGCCAAGAAACCCTTATTGCATGCACTTGTTAATATTATATTGTCCCTAAATAAGTTACTGCTGATCCTAATCCTAATCTTAATCCCTTACCCTTTATCTATCCCATCTTCTTAAGCTAAGCATGCAACTTATCATATCCCTTTGTAGAGAGCTGCTTGCAAATAGCCTTTAGCTAATTATTAGTTCGGTATAAGTCTAGTTTCTTAGTATAAGACCCTTTTATAGCAAGCTCTAAAATCGAGTAGTTTGCTAGGGCCTAAGGGTGCTTCTTTGCGCAAGTCTCCTTGTATAGGCAATTGTACTTTAATTCCGAGCGTTTGAGGGTAGCAAAGATTAGAAGACAAGAATTGCTTTAGACAAGAGCTTCAAAGATTTTTCTATATTGCTCAAGTATATAAACTAGCTCTTTAAGTGTATTAGCTGCAATTGTAGTAGCAAGTTGCTATACTTTTTAAGTAAGGAAAAGCTTGGCAAACTGCTTGCAAAAAGTCTTTAATTGCTAAAAACCTTTTAACTTTTATAACTTAGTAAGTTTATGCTTGTGTAAAAGCTTAATACTAATTATTAATCTAAACTATAAGGTTAATTGAGCTAGTCTTGCTATGCTCGAGTATTGTCTAGTAGTCTTCCTTTACTTGGTCTTACATATTATCTTTTAAGGGCTGAAATTTATTATAAAGGGCTTATATAATATTTTAAAGAGAGAGGCATTTTAGGAGACAAGTAGCTTAAAGTATAGTGCAAGCAAGGTAGGCTTTATTATATAATATACTTAATCTTAGATATTTTAGTATTAAAAGCTTTAAGCAAACTAATTAGCTTGCTTAATTGTATATTCCTTGAGCTAAAATAAGTATTTTTCCTTGATATCCTTAACTTTAGCTAGTTAAGGGGCTTAAAGTTATGCTTCCTTTTCTATTTTTAGCAGCTTGTTTGTATCTTATATAGCTAAAGGAGTATTTTATTTGATATTTAATTGATTATTAATGGTTTAAGTGGCTTAGTAGAGAGCAAGTGTAGAGTGTTAAGAGCATTAGGTTTAACTAAGTGCTATATATTATAAAATATAAAATTGATCTTAAGCTTGGCGTACTAATTAGGGAAGCTCCTTTAATCGGTAAAGCGCATATTAGAGATAAGAGGAAGAGATGCTATTGTTAGAAGGGGTATAAGAAAAGAGGAGGGATTGTACAGCTTAATATATTTGTTAGCAAAGACAATTGTGGTAAGAGCAACTGCAAGAGTATTGTTACACTTATACTAGTATTACCAAAGGTATGCAAATTACGCGCAAACCGGGCTTATAACTGTCGCAAGTAGAGGAGGCAAAGTGATTGCATATAGTTGTTTAATTAGGAAGGGAGCTTGTAGGGAGCATTTGGACTATATATACAAGGGGTAATAAGTCATTACTAGCACGCTAAACTTTCCTGCAACACTAACTTTAATGCTAAGCACTAGATTTATAAGAAACTAATTTAAGCTGAAAATCTTGTTTTAGTATATAATATTAAAAATATTAATTAAAACAAGTCTAAAAACATTAGAGAAAAAAAACTTGCTAACAATTTTTCGCTTAAGCGTAAATGCTATTGGAACTTGCTTAGTGCTATTAGTAGCTGCTTAGTAGTTAATTGGCAAGTAAGACAATTAATTATTTGCTAACTGCACTTATTAACAAAATTAAAAAATAAAAAAGAATATTCTAAGTATTAGCCTTAATATATTCTCTTTTAGTTGTCTAAATAAGCTTTTTTTGAATAAGTCATTTTAGTGTATTGCTCTTAACTATATAAATTGCAATATAAAGTAATACAACTTTAGTATATATGCTTTATAGCTACAAGCTTTAGCAATGCCCACTAAATGTTAGCGCAATTATAAGGTATAAACCCTAAACTATACTATTTTCTAGGCTACCCAAGCAACAAGAGCTTTATAATTATAATAAATATACTTTAAAAGTAGCTTGCAATCCTTGAGAAGGCTTATAAGGGACTTAGCCTAAAATTATAAGACCTTTTAGCATAGTTATTTACTAAAATTTAAGAAAAGTTAATAGTATTAGTTTATTTGAATATTATTTAAAATAGTAATTTAATAAAAGCAGTAATTCCTATTATTAGCTATACTTGCTATTATTAGCTATACTTGCTGTTATTAGCTAAGCTTTATGCTATAAGTGCTTAGTATAGCATATTTTAGCATCAAATTATACAAAACTTGTATAAAAATTAATAGTTTTAGCATAAACCCTTTAGCTAATTTGTCAAATTCCACTATAACCTTATCCTAAGGATACTTTTACAAATTAATTGAATTTAGTAATATTAAATAAATAATAAATAAAGGAAGTAATATATATATAATCGAAAAAATTAATAAAAAAATTAATAAAAAAATTATATAAATTATTTATATAGCAAAATCGACAAAATAAGCTTAAAATTATAATAAGCATATATAAAAGCGCAATATCGACCTCCTATCCTTCCTCTTCCTCCCTCTTGCCCTTTCCTTTCTCCTCTCTTTACTATACTTTAAATGTCCTTAAGCGCAAAATTATCTTCCCTTTAGCTTTACTAAATATATCCTTATTACCCTTTATATATATATATTTAAGAATATAACGTGTAATAGTAATATAAAAGGATATAGTAATAAAATATAATAAAATTATAAAGTTAATAAAAGAAAACCTCTTTATATAATATTGCTAATTTGAGACTTAATTTTAGCTTGCAAACTTTTAAAAAGAGATGCAAGTTCTTAGCTTGCATTATATAAAGGTATTAAGTTGTTATATGCTAAGTTAGTTTTAAAGGTTAATTTGAGAGGCTAGTTAAAGAGGCTAATTTAAGAGGCCGGTTTAAGAGGTCAATTTCGGAGGATAGTTTAAGAGGCTAGTTTAAGAAGCTAGTTTAGGAGGCCAGTTTCGGAGGCTAGTTTAGGAGGCTAGTTTTAAGGACAGTTTAAGAGGCTAGTTTCGAGGACAATTTAAAAGGCTAGTTTAAGAGGCTAGTTTAAGAGGTCAATTTTAGAGGTTAATTTAAAATAAAAAGTATTAGCTAATTCTTTAGCAAGTAAAACAAGATGCTTTATACTTGTAATAAGAAAATCTTATTATAAGTTAATATAACAAAGAAACTGCTAAGTTTATTAACTTTAGCTATATTATTTTAAGGACATTTCCTTAGATTATTTTTGCTAGTAAGACATTTTTAAGGGCAATTTTAATAGTAGCATTTTGGAGTTGTTTTTAGGAATAGTTTTGCTTGCTATATTTTTATAGTTTAAAGACATTTTCAATAATAGTTTTGTGTTTTATATAAATAATTTATTTATATTTACTCTTTAGAACCTTTTCCCTTCTTAGCCTTTTACTTAGCAAGATTATATTGCTTTTTAATCTTTTTAACTTTCTAATACCCTTTCTCTTCTTAATTATCTTTATATAATACTTAGTATTAATCTTAATTAATATAGTTATTAATATAAAATATATTTAATGCTTAGGCTTTAGCCTTAAATAATAATAATATAATATATGCACTTTTAAGCACTAATAGAAGTAGATAAAATCGCTATCTCTTTAAGATTTAAGGGCTTTTAGTAATAAGCACTTAAGCTTTAAATACTTTTATTATCTTATATATTAAATTAAATATACTTATATTTTTTAATAAGTAAATATTAATTAAAGCTACGCAATATGCAAAGTATAACTTTCGAGGAGATTCGACTTAATAGCTTATATTTATTACTTTAACTAAAGCATATAATTGCTTAACTAATTAACTATTTAAAGGGTAAGCTTATAGCTATTTAAATCTCGGCCTTGTTAATTACTTTAATGTTAGCGTGTTAACAAGTGCATTAAGGGCAATAAGGGGGTACTTTTAGACTTAGGAGAAATTATTATATAGTTCTTTCCCTTTTTAACTTGGTAAATATTTTAAAAACTTTAGCTCTTTAGCTTTATTATCCCTTTTTTCTCTGCTAGTACACCTTTAGCATTTTATATTAGGATAAAACTGCATTAAGTAGTTGTGTACTTAAATAAAGTTTACTTTATATAAATTATTAAAATTGTCTTTAATATATTTACTTGCTAGCTTTGCTTAGTATGCTTTAACAAATATAGCTAAAGCTTTAATAAAGCTAGTAAAGCTAGTTGCTCTTATAGCCTTGCAAGTAATAGTTATAGTTTTACAATTAAGCTAAAGTAAATATAATTTAAATTAAATATCTTAAAGCAAACTCTTATAGCTAAATATTTGCACTTTAAATAAGGTTTTTAATATAAAAGATACTTGCGCTTTAATCTTAGCTTCTTCTTGTAAAGATATGCTAAAGAAGTATAATAAATAATCCTTTATTGCTATATAATTAATATCTTAAGTGTTTTATAATGTAATTTAGTTAAAGTAATTTATATTCTTATTAATATAATCCTAAAAGTCCTTAACTTGATATATATAGTTTATCTTTATATGCTTAGTGTCAAATTTATTTAGTATATTATACTTTTTAATAAAATTAATATAATGCTTTAAAGTATAAAATTTAAAGTAATTCTAGTAAGCCTTATTATTACTATTTATTAGTCGATACTTAGCAAATGCCTCCTTAATACTATTAATACAAAAAAGAGCTTAAGATATATAATATAAAGTAATATTATTATATATTTAATATTATACTAATAAAATAAAGTTAACTAAAGCTCGAGTGTACGCTAATGTAGATAGCGCTTTATAATAAAGGAGTAAAGCAATTGCAAGAATAAAGATTTATATTAAAGCTTGCTCTTTATTACTTGTTTATTGCTAAATATAGCTAAAATGATTAAAATGTTTTAAGCTAAAGTATAAAAGTATAATAGTAAACTAGGCATTAAGCTATATAATGCTAAGAGATTTATTATATATGCAATCTTTCTTCTTCTTTGCTTTAATAACTTGCTAACTAAGAAATAGATCTTGTATAAGAGATTAAATCTAGTTAATAAAGTCCTTAAAGACGCCCTTTTAAAGTTAGTATAATATATTAATAGATATTGCTTTATAAATGATTATAAATAAATAACTTTAAGCAAAGCATTTTATTTAATATACTTAGTTTTAGTTAATCGGGTTAACTTTTTTACTATTTTGCATTTGCATTTAATAATGCATTTGTTTGTGTATTCTTAGTGGCTATTGTGTTAAGAGGTCTTAAAGTTCCTTTAATAGCACTTGACATATGCTATATTGCTTATTCTTCTTAATCCCTATTATAAAAGTTACCTTTTTATAATTATAAAGCATATTCGAAATAATAAAATAGTAATGCTATATATAGCTATTAATGCAAGAAATTAGCTAGCTAGTTCTTGTAAGGTTTTTTTAGAGCTAAATATCTTATTAGCTAATATTTTATTCTTTTAAAAGATATTGCAAATATTAAAAAATAATGCTTATATATTAGTAATAAAAATTAAACTTGATTTTGTATATTATATCTTAGTTAAAGGACTTAGTAACTTCTTTTAAGATTAGCAAGAAATTAATTAAAAGACTAGCTAGCAATATTTGCTTCTAATAAGCGCTTCTTTTAAAGTTGCTAATAGTTATATAAATAAGCTAAGCTAACTAATTACCTTATAATTGTATTATTAGCATTTTGTTAATAGAGAGGAATATAAGCATAATTGTTATACTTAAAAGTAGCTTAAACTATTTCTCTTATTATTAATTTGCTATATACATTTTATTATATACTCTTGTCTTTTAATTGCTATAATACTTATTTACTAAGGCTTATACAAGTTTAGACACAAAGGGCTAATACTTTAAAAGGAACTTTAAATAAGCTTAAATTAAATAGAATATTATAATATATATTTGTGCCTTTGCCCCTTTGACTTAGCTTTATATAATAAACATTTGCTAATATTATTAATTGCTATCTAGAATGCTATATAATATAGCATATATAGCTTATATTAAATTATTATATATTTTAATTGCTTTTAATTATTTTTGTGTTATTATTATAAACTCTAAGTCTTTAAAAAACTCTTTAATACTTTGCTTATTGCATTAGGCCCTCGAGAACTAAGATACTAGGCTTTAGTTATACTTGAATATAAAAGGCTATTAGGGGGTTTCTTTATTTATTTGCAAAATAGCTATTAATATTTCTTTAAGCTTAATTTTGTTTAATATAATAATTTGCCTAATAAGATATTTGCCTTCCCCTTCTTTTTTAAATTATATAAGCTAAATTGCATTAAAGGTTTCTAATATTTTAGTTATAATATATTTAATATATATTATATCTTAAGTATATTTGTCTTATAAATTTGCTTTTAGTATATTATTAATAGGCTTATTTGTAGCAAAGTTCTTTAAAAATATTATTAAAGGTTACTATTTGCAAGTTTATAAGGATTATATAAAGAAATATAAGAGATAAAGGGCTAATAAATATACTTTACACTTTACTTTTTAATATTATAAGCTAAAAATCTAAGAAATTCCCCTTTATTAAAGTTTATTAAAATATAATTCTTATAAATAACTATATTTGACTATTAAATATTATTTCTTTGCTATATTAATAGCATTAACTATAAATAGTATTCTCTTTCTTTATAGCGCATATCCTATTATTGCACTTTGCGCTTATAAACTTTAGTTAGCTATTTGCACTTATGCTTTGCAAAGCTACTTAAGCTTTTTAAAACCTTTTAATACTCCTTGCAATAAATTTGCTTTTAGCTTATCTTATATAAGTGTAAAGTTAATAAATTAAAGTTAGTTATAAAATTGTAAGATAAAGGGATATATATTATAGTATATGCAAGATAAAGTATTATAGCAAAGGAAGAGCTTGCTAATAGTGCTATTATTAATATATATTTAAGGGAAGCTATTATTAATATAAAAGTAAAAGATTATATTATTACTATTTTGCACTTAAAAAGTTTTAAGAAGTAAGGTATTTTAGGCAGCTATTATAGTAAATAGTTTTAATAGGCAGTTTTAAAGTTTAAACTATCCTATTAAATTATCCTCCTAAATTGCCCTTTAAAACTGCCCTCTTAAACTATCCTCTTAAATTGTTTTCTTAAATTGTCCTCTTAAACTATCCTCCTAAATTGCCCTCTTAAATTGCCCTTTTAAATTGCCCTCTAAAATTGCCCTCTTAAACTCTCCTCTTAAACTATCCTCCGAAATTGCCTTCTTAAACTGCCCTCTTAAATTGCCCTTTAAACTATCCCTTAAAACTATCTTCCAAATTTGTCCTTTAAAACTATTTTCTTCTTAAATTGCCCTTCTTTTAAACTATCCTCTTAAACTAGTTTAGTTTAACCTCAAATATAAAAAACTTTTAATTAAAAGTATTTAGTTTAATTGTGCATTTGTAACTTTAGTTTTAAACTTTTTATATATAGCTTAATTAGTTAGCTTCCTTTTCTTTTAAAAGTGTTTCTTTGCATAAGATATAACTTGCAATTTTTGTTATTAATCTTTAAGCAACTTAAGCGCCTCGGCTTTATAATGCAAAAAGTCTTCTTTATTAATTATAAATAATTTAATTAACTTACTAGTATAAAATGCTATTAATAATGCTTGTTGCTTTACTTTTTGTTACTTTAAAAAGTTTTCGAGGATTTGCTTTATAATTTGAAAGAAGCTAGTTTGCTTATAGCTTTTAAGAATAATGCGCAAAGCAACTATAAGTACTAATTATAGCAAGTTAAATATATTATTAATAAAGGTTTTTAAAGGATACTTTTAAGGATTAATTAAATTTAAGGCAAAATTTTGCTTTATTTTATAATTAACAAATTTAAGAACTTAGCAAAGCCTTAAATTGCAATTTATTATCAAATTTTAATAAAAGAAAGCGCTTATTAGCTAATATTATAATATTTATTATAAAATAGTTTAAATTTTAACTATTTAATCTTATTATAGCTAATAAAATATATATATAAATTTGCTAACTTATTTTAGCTAACTTTATACTTAATTTTATTGCTTAAAAATTTATATTATAATAAGAAACTATTTTGTTTAATATTATAAAAAGGTTTTATTAATATTTCTTTACAACTAAATTATAAAATTAATTAAGCTAAATTTGTTATGCTTAAATATTCTTTAGTAATCTTCTTTTACTTAATCTTAAGTATTATCTTTTAAAGGCTAAAATTAATTATATAAGGCTTATATAATATTTTAAAGAGAAAGTTGTTTTTAAGCAACAAGCAACTTAAAGTATAGTGCAAGTAAAGTAGACTTTATTATATAATATATTTAATTTTAGATATTTTAGTATTAAAAGCTTTAAATAAACTAATTCCTTTGCTTAATAGTATACTCTTTAAGCTAAAACAAGTATTCCTCTTTAATATCCTCAAATTTAGCTAGTTAAGGGGCTTATAGCTACACTCCCTTCTTTGCTTCCCTTTTAGCCTCTTATTTATATTTTATACTATTAAAGGGATATTTTATTTAATATTTAATTGCTTAGTTATTTTGTTAATTGTTAATAGTAAAGTAGCTTAGCAAAGAGCAAGTATAAAGCATTAAAAGCATTAAAGTTAGCTAAGTGCTATATATTATAAGATATAAAGTTGATTTTAAGCTTAGTATATTACTTAAAAAAGCTTTTTTTGTTAGTAAGGCATATATTAGAAATTAAAGGGAAAGATGCTATTATTAAAAGAGATTATAAAAATAGAAAATGCTATATATTCTTTTAATAAATTTAATAGTAAGGATTAATTACAAAAGCACTATTATACTTATATTATTATTAATAGAAGTGCGCAAATAATATATAAACTAAGCTTATAACTATTACAAGTAGTAAAGGCAAAGTAATTATATATAATTATTTAATTAAAAAGAAGGAAACTTGTAATAAGGAAGCTCTAGTTTATAAGAGAGTTACTAAGTAAGTATATTAAGCTTTCTAATTGCTATAAAATGCTTAATTTTATAAAGTATAACTTTTATTAAAAAGTTATTAAGCAACTTGGCTAAACTTTGACAAATGCTTACAAATAATATATTGAAATTTATTATTAAAAGTCTTTAAGAGGCAAGAAAGATAGTTTAAGAGGAAGATAGCTTAAGAGGAAGATAGCTTAAGAGGAGGATAGCTTAAAGGGCAACTTGGGAGAAAGATAGCTTAAAAGGAGGATAGCTTAAGAGAAGGATAGCTTAAAGGATAGCTTAAGAGGAGGGCAGCTTAGGAGGATAGTTTAAAGGATAATTTAAAGGATAATTTAAAAAGACAATTTAAGAGAATAGTAATCTTTTAATATAAATAGCTACTAGTAAGTAATAGCTAGCATGCTAAAGACAAAGTAGTATTTCTTACTAAATATATTCTTTAATATTATTATAAACAAAGCCTTTACTATTTGCAAAGTAATAAAAATAATATTATTATAAAGAGTATATTTTAACTATTCTCGATTTAAAAAAAGAGAGGCTTTTAATTAAACTAATGCTTAATTTTAGAATATTGCATTAATATTAATATAGTCTTCTTTATATACTTATAAACATTTGCATATATATGCCCTCTTTATATATAATACTTAAATTTTATCCTTTATTATATTATAACTTAAGTAGCTTAAACTTGATAGTTACTTTAAGTCTTAACTTTATTATTAACTTTTTTTAAAGTAACTTTATAAGAATATTTTATTATTATATTATTAAAGCAAGCAAATAATATTTTATATATTATATTATATTAAGGAGTTAAAGTTAATATAATTATAATTGATATTAGATAA
>Ga0302221_10000520_pt1 | contig 28314 bp, 25 predicted proteins | sample II_Palsa_E2_1_FD_193517 | JGI IMG/M metagenome (GOLD analysis project Ga0302221, IMG submission 193517) | Peat permafrost microbial communities from Stordalen Mire near Abisko, Sweden - II_Palsa_E2_1 | ecosystem: Environmental > Terrestrial > Soil > Palsa > Peat permafrost | place: Sweden... | reverse complement strand
CCATTGATAACCAAGTTATGATCACAACCCAATAATTAACTCATTACTTACTTATTAAAAATAAACAATGTACGAACAGATCAAAAACCCATACTATCAGCAGATACTAAAGCTCAATCCATTACTGGCAAATGCAATCCGTCCGAGGGACGTTGCTATATTTCATGCTTATGATCGGATCACCATGTCCTTACGCGGGATGCTAAGGGTTCATTATTCCAGGGAGATGCAAAAATGTGTTGAGTCCAAATACGCTGATGAAGTGAAAGGTAAACCGTTCATTAGGGAATTTGTGTGCCATTATTGCGCGGTTACACTATCCTTACATGGAGCTGATTATATCATCACCCTAACTATTGGTAAAGAGATTTTAGATAAAGGCAATGGCATGAACTCAACAGCCGTAATGAGGGTAGCTTTTAAACATACAATGGTGAGCGATACAGCTTTCACCATTGAGAACTGTTTACAGATCGTTTTGATCAATAACACCTATGCTTTATTTAAAAGAAAGGAGGAAGAAGCAGACCGGAAGAAAATACTTTGGAATGCTGGCATTGATGAAGCTTAAAAATAATTAATTTAGTGCCTTAAATCAATGAAAGGAAACAGAGTATTATAAGAAAGTAATCATAATTACATATAGATATAAGTGTTAGCTTATTGTTCTTGTCTTAGAAAACCGCAAATTTAATTAGACAACAGGAGCAGATTAGTTCAACACCCACGCAATAAGCGTGAGGTGCTGGCTGGTTTGTTGTTGTCGGGTTCTTTGCGGTACCTCTAAGACACAGACTAAGTTCGGTCCTTGCGCTTATTGTTTTTAAAAACCAACTGATGAGGGCTGCATCAGTACTTAAATCAATTCACTCACATGAAAAAAAACTATTTTGTTCTTGGCCTTTTAATGTTAGTCCTGTCAAGTTGTGGCGGAATCCGCTATCAATTAGGCGAATCCTCAGACGCATTCTTTAAACAGAACCATTCACGTTCATTTGATATGGTTAGATCATCAAATGAATGGGCGGTTTATAAATGGGTTAATAACTGGTCATACACCGATCCACCTTATTTCTTTTACTTCCATGACGGTGCATTATACCAGGTTGACCGGGGAGAAAGGGCTCCTGATGTGATCATAGAAAACAGATAAGCACATGAGATTTGTCGGGTGGCTTGTTTACTTCGTACTTGGTGCGGTAGTATTCTATTTTATATGCGTGTTTATTGAGAATGGCGCAGGTGTCGACAATTGGACTGCCTTTATGCGAGGGGTGTTTATAATCGGACTTATAGGTTGGGGAGCATTCTTAGCATGGTGGGTTAACCAGGATTAAATATAAAGGGCTTGCTTAGGCAGGCCCTATTTTTTATTATAATTAACCGTCATTAGGCACTGTTTTAAAGTAATAAAAAGTCAAACGAGACACATCGACCAAATTGCAATATGACCAGGAAGCTAATAATTTTAACAATTCTGTCGATTGCCAGTGTTAAAGTTTTTGCGCAGATTGATAAATCTGACAGACTTCCAGCTTATACAGGTTTCTATAATATAAATAAGATTGTACTCGAAGTTTATAAAATAGATTCCGCTGTAATTAATAACATTGACCAAACAGAGCTTTATCGTAATGCTTCAGCAGCTATCATCTTTTATACGCAAAGTAATTACCCTGATACATTAATGACAGTAATAATGCCTGGGGAGGATTCAGAGAGTTGGGGCAACTGCGGGAGTTAAGTAAGTCGAAAGCACGTAATATGAGATTATCAGTAAGTAATATCATGATTCAATTTGTTTGGACATTTACTAATACAATTGATGGATTATCAGGAACAGCTATAGTAATGCTAACAAAAGAATTGAGAGGAGGAAGTACAATCGCAAGTTATAATATACAAGGAAATAATGGAGTATTATGCAAATTCACGTGCATAGAACTTGGGAATCATTAAAAATTACTCAAAGCTAAAGTGATGGCACGTTAACCTCACTTTAATTATAGATAAAGTTTAATTTAGCAGTAATCTAAACAATGAAAATGCTATTACAAATCACAATTAATCCTATATCTCAAACCAGCATATTTACAACTCTTTTACCATCATTTATTGGAACGGCAACAGCCTTGGGCGTATTTTATCTTGCATATTGGAAAGAGATAAGAAAAGAAAAAAAGAAAGAGGACGTTGAACGTTTGAATAAATTAAAATACCTACTCAATCTAGTAAAAGCAGTTAATAAGCAATTAGTACAACAACTAAATCACATCAAGATTTTTGAAGATAAGATACGAAAAGACCCAATAGAATTTCATCTACTCACCTTTTTACCATTAAAGCAATATACAAGGTTAATAGCAGCATTGAACAATGAGCAGTATTTCCATGCGTACAATGAGTTCTTTCCGGATAATGCTGGATTTGATAGTGTAAAACAGTTTAATAGCTTGATTGGCAATGTTGATTTTCAATTTGAAGTTTTAACTGGATTGCAAAGTATCCTTAAAAACAGCCAAGATAACAATTATGAAATCAAGATGGATTTTAAAAAGCATACGGACTCATTACTAAAAGAAGTTGGCGAGTTAATAATACAAATCCAAACGGCTGAAATGAAACAATCCAACAGCAGTGCATTACTTAATGAATTAGCTAAAATCGACAATTCCTTTTATGCAAAGTCCGATAATTCTTCTGATGTCAAAAGCTATTACGATGATCTAGTTAAACCAATACACGCAACTATTCAGTATCACCTTAACTTGAAATCAGATTATTCTGAAAAGCTTCACGTCATAGCACGTTATTGCTCAGAAGCTTTTAGAGATTATGACATGATAATCAAAGGAAACAACTCATTATTGGATGACATGGAATCTTTAAAGGATCGTCTTAATGAATCTAATACTAAATTAAGTAAAATAGTTACTGACATAGAACCATTCATTGATAAAAGCTTATCTAAGCCCCATAATAACCGGAAATAAGGTGTTCTTCATTCCTAAGCTACACATACAATCACGCCAGTTTACGTTTGGTTCAATAAGCTTTCAGCACATTGAACGCTCACCGGCATTGCCGAACTGTCATGCTTGTTGTGGTAGCAAAGTCATTCATCACATTCGCTTTCTTTGTATTTATCCAAGTATCACTTATACTTCGCTTTTACTTGGCTTATCAGCCAGGTAACGCTTGCAACGTTCTACATTGATAAATCCAATCGCTCATTATAATTTTAGCTCACCGCTAAATCACTCAGTCGGCACAAGCATCAATTGTTTTGATAGATAGGATTTGATGCTTGCTTGTGTGTACATACTCCATATCGCTTTTCAAGCTTCTTTATGGAGACCTTCGCTCAATTCGCTTTTGGTGAGCTGATTACTTTGTAACAGGGGATAATATAACTGTTTAAAGGGAACGTTAATTGGGTACTAAAGGGCAATACAACTTTAGATTATATTAATATACAAGGCCCTATTATAGTTCTCCATTATTTATTAATGAAATTATGTCAACAGGCCCGGGTATGCCGGATGCAACTTTCTCTGGAGGATTTAATTGGCAAGTGCCCGGAACTTTTAGAGGATCAAGTGGTACCTTTGAATTAGGAATTAATCCCGAAAGCACTGTAATTTATCATTTTAACTTTGTAAAGTAAAAAAGCCGATATGCAATTTGACATTGATTATAGCATTAAAAAAGAAGAACGCAAAATTTCATATGACCTGACTGAATTGAGTTTTAACGTTACTCCCCGCACCAAAATGATAAATTTTGAATTATCGTTAAATTATCTTACATTATCTGTTATTGGAATTGAAAATAGAATTGGAATGATAAGTGGCTATTGCGGTAATAAAAAATTGGATAAAGTGTGATTATACTCCACCACCATCCGTAGAAGGGGGGGGGGTATTAGTATTGGGAGATTTTGAAGTAGGAGTCGGCTCATATTTAATTGATCGAAATAGCTGGCCAATTTATATTAACAATCAAACTGAGTGGATATGTATCGGAAACCCTCACATTAAAGAAAGTGCTGTTGAATTTATTGAAAATGGTATTGCAATACTTGAGAATAAAAAGTTGACTTCAATTTGGTTAAAACCCGAATTCATTGATTCTAAAAATTAGTTTTAAATATAGGTTCTTAAAGAGACGGTTTTTTTGTCCTCGCAGTTTCTTTCAAAAGAGACCCTGAGTATTGTATATGATACTGTTTGCCCAGCATCCGCAAGTAATCATTGAGCATCGTATGGTGGCGGCAAGCACACCGCGTGTGACAATAATTAGTAATAGCCCGTTTAACGCTGGACTTAGTTGATTATATGCTATCCTTGTTTTAACGTGTTGGATACATCCATCAATGAGTACATAATTTGCTATTGTCTTTAGCTAATCCGAAGTTTATACTACCTATAAAAAGCTTATAATGCGAGATTAAGGGAGATTTTTATCACAACTATATATTTAAAATAAGAATTGCATTTAAATCTCCCCCAACTATATTTAGAATAATGAGGTGTTTTTTAATCACGGTATAAAAGAGTTAATTTAATAAATTCGACCCAATTATCATAATCATCATGAAATAGAACAGAAAGAAATAACTATCTTAACATGCCTTCAAGTAAACTTAAGGCATGTAGGATCAAATAATATATGTAAAGAAGAAGAAAGTGAGACACTTTTATAAACCGGGTATAAGTATTATTATTAAAATTACGTCTCACTAATAAGAAAAGGGGAACTAATCATTTTGTATTAATTATCCTTGCAGTCACTAATATTTATATGTCAAGTTTGCCCAAACCTATAACCTATGAAGGTAAGAGAATTTTAAATGAGTTTGAATACAAACAACGTGTTTTAGAAGATGACTTAATGAAAGATGTTAAGACACTTATAGCTCATGGGAAAACAGTATTTGATAATTTAGATAAAGTCATCGATCTAACTGACATTGATTCTATTCAGATGGAACCAACAAGTATGGTACTTCCACCAGGTTTTGTTAGATGAGATAAAAAAGCTACAGACTTTTACTTAAAAAACAAACCTCACAATGGACTCAGATTTTTAAAGAGAGGATTTTACAAATTATTAGGTCAGCCTGAATTAATTACTACCCGAAATTTTAAAGCTTGGAGTATGCATGTTTTATATAACGAAGGTCCATCAAGCGATAGGATATATCAATACAAATGTAATGTTGGACCGTTATTAAATACCTTTGCTATTTGCAGAAATTTAAGCATTCAAGAATTTGTTCCTCTTAAAACCACCATTAAACAACCCACGTTGTTGAAAATTGCAGAACAACCTTTTTATGTTTCATATTCCGAATTAGTAAATATTGATGAGACATATAAACCTTATGAAACAAAAGAGGTATTGTGGTTTGTGTGGTGATATATAATTATCAAGCAAAGGCTCATTCTGTAATACATTAGCGAAATAATTAACATTTCTTTATATCGACAAATAAGTCATTTCTTATTTGTCATTGCAACACAAACTATTGGATTCGCTATTATACTAACCGCCGAGAAAAATTACAAGTGTGTATTTGTTCTAATAATTTATGCAACATGCTAATTTGCTCATTCTTTAAATCTAATTCTTTTCTAAGCAACTCAATTAGCATTATATTTTCACTATTAATAATTTGAGCAGGATTTGCATGAGTGTATGAAACCTCCTTGTTTCTCTCTTTATTGATTAAAGAGGAAGAGGCCCCGCTATCAATCACTAATTCGGTGAATGCCACACCTAATATTTCAACAAGTTGAAACATCCTTTTTATATCCATTTTGGTTTTACCTGTTTCAATGGCACTGTATGCGTTTTGGCTGATGTGTAATTTATCAGCAACACATCGCTGAGATAGGTTACGTTGTTCACGTGCCTTTTTTAAATTTAAATGTATTGACATAAGGTTTGGTTTGCATTCCAATAATATAACTTTTCAAGTTAAAAACCAAATAACATTTATTTAACCAAACTTTGTTTATACTTATCTATACTTTAGTTAAGAAATCAAAGTCATTTTTTAAATATTTGTATAATCACGATTTGGCCAAAAAGTTGATATGGGCATAATCTTTCTGAAACCCATGCGTGTTGCGAAAAATTAGGAAAGCTAATTAAAAACACATTTTATGAATCAATCATTAGATTTAAACAGTTATGGGTTTACAGAAATGAATGCGGTTGAATTACAAATAATTGATGGAGGACTACTATCATTACCTACCCAACCATTAGGTGCAACTGGAGGTAGTGGTGGCACTCCACCACCTGCCTCCACTACTACAAATGCTGGTGCTGGTAATGGATCAAGCCTTTTAGTATCCATATTAACTATAGGTGCACTTATCGGTTTGGGTAGCTTGTTATAATAACACTTTATTAATGCAATTGGCCATCAATATGGATGAAAATCTATTTTGACGGCCAATTATATACTTAGTCAATGAGAATAAGACTACTACTCATTATCTTACTCGCATTTTGTTGTAATTTCCTTCTTGCCCAAACTATTTCTGTACATGGACATATAACCAATAAAAACAGACATAATTTATCAGGCGTAACCATAGCTGTAGGTGAAACTGAAACAAGTTCTGACGAAAAAGGAGATTTTACGATTTCGGCGGATTTAAATGTATTTATTAACAGAGGAATATGGTTTAGTTATGTTGGTTTTATCAAGCAACATTTAATTTATCAGCCAAATCATTTTTACGAAATAGAAATGGGTGAAAAAACGATAGTATTAAATGAGGTCATTGTCGGCGAGGCCGACAACATTCTAAAAAGAGCTTGTAAAAATATCTCTAAAAACTACCCCGATAAGGCTACTATTTTAACTGGGATTTTAAGGGATCAGGTAACACGCAACAAGTCATCATATTTTAAATCGGATGCCGTAGTAAAAGCTTATGTGCCACCATACACGAGCAATGAAGAAACATCCGTTAAGTTAGTTCAAAATAAGATTGATAGCATTAACGACAAATCATTAAGCTATTTACGAGATGTTGAAGATTATAATATAATTGCTGACTTCGATATAGTGCATCGTAAAGATTGGATAAGAAAACTATCCAACAAATCCATATTTGATTATATCCTAATTGGTAAGCAACTATATGACGATCATAAAGTGTTTGTTATTGATGTTTCGATAAAAGATACAACAAAGACAAATAATCAGATAGACATGGTGCTATATGTGGATACGGTTTCATATGCTTTTATCGCGATAAATATAAACCGGTATAATTTAGAACGCTTAGGTTTTGTAAGAATAGGAAAACAGAGCTGCAGCGTTATTTATCAATACATTGATAAAAAATGGTACATCAAGGAAATTCATGATGAAAGTCACCATATTTATAAAAATGAAGCTCCTGAGAAAAAGATTGATTTTATTCGAACTCAAATAGACACCGTAAATATTACCCCCTTTGCATATAAAGATATTATACAAAATCGAGACGATGTAGAATTACTGAGTAAGTCAGGCAATAAAGAAGAATGGTTAAAATACGACACCTTGTTCGCAAAAGCGGAAACCGAGAAACAGATGAGTATAATTTCAACTGAAACTTTGGATACGATCAGGCAAAAAAATTTAATAAATAATTCAAAAAAGCAAAACCAACCATTTTCTAAGCAAATAATAAATTATATAAGACATAATAATATCGAAGAAGCGGTCGAAATATCTAAATTATCGATCAACATCATTAATACAGCAAAAGGTGCAACAAACATATCTAACTATGGATTCGGTGCCGCAATTTATTTTAGATTATACAGCAATTTATTTTTTGATCTTCAACAGTATAGTAATTTTCGGAACAGTACTCACACCGGTATTTCTGAATCATCGTTTTATTTATCAAATGAATTCAATATTAATAAAAATGCTCATAAAATTACGCTTACACCTTATGCTGGTTACGGATTTTTGATTGTGAGTGATAAATATAATGAGGTGAATTATGACAATTTGAATGTTGGGCTAAGAACATCCTATGAACTAACACATAGAAAGGCGTTATTTATTTCTGCCACCTATAATACGGCATCCGATACGAGAAACTTTGACGAGCTAAACATAATGCCAACTCACTATACCATTTCAACAGGCATACTTTTTAAACTTTAAATGCTTCATTCCGCCACCCAACTATCAAATACGACGATCGCATATCTTCCTCCATTTCACAAAAGAAACTATATACTGTATTGGCTGCTACTCGGTATGGTGATAGTTTCTTTGGCTGCACTACCCTTCGTTAACACTACCATAGCTGTTACATCGCAAGGCATTGTAAGACCGGTAAACGAACGCACCGAAGTGAGGTCAATTATCGGTGGAATTATTGATACAATATATTATCATGAAGGTAACGAAGTAAAAAAGGGAACAATTCTGTTGAGATTAAAAGACCAAATAACACATGATAAACTCATATCAGATAGCTTTGAAATTAGCTTACATCATGAATATATCCACGACTTACAATTACTAACTACTGGTAATCTTAACGAAAATCTTCTTCCACAGTTAAAATCACAATTGTATAAAGAACAATTAAATCATTTTTTATACGAGAAAACAGATCAAGATGCAACATTGAAAAAGGCATCTAAGGAATTGGATATGTACACCACTTTATTAAAAGGCAAAGCAGTAACCCAAAAGGAATTTTTTGACACACAAGTACAGTACGATAAAGCCAACAGTAGCTATAAAGCGTTTATGGCAGAACAACAAAGCAATTGGCAGGAGGATCTAACGCGTTATGGTTTAGAACTTTCTCAATATAACGAGGAGCAGAATCAGTTGAACACAGATGCATCTTATTATAAAATTAAAGCTCCGGTTTCAGGCACATTGCAAGGGATTAATACGCGCTATACCGGCAGTGTTTTGCAACCTAATGAAACACTATGTACAGTATCGCCTAATGGAAATCTTATAGGCGAATGTTATGTAACAACAAAAGACATCGGGTTAATCAAGCCAGGACAAATAGTACACTTCAAAATAGACGCTTTTGATTATAACTATTTTGGTATGATTACAGGTAAAGTTTCATCTCTTGATAATGATTTTACCACTTTCAATAATACTACGGTTTTTATAGTGCGCTGCAGGTTTGATGCTACACAATTGCATTTAAAAAATGGCTTTACAAGTAATTTACATAAAGGCCTTACTTTTCAGGCTCGTTTTATAACAGGCGACCGTACATTATGGCAGTTGCTATGGGATAACATCAATGACTGGACTAATCCTAATGCTCCGCAACAGACTTCATAATTTATTTTACCAGTCCTATTTCTAATTACATCCATGAGATAATTAATAAATTTATGCGTAAGGGGACGAAAGTAAAACAGAGGGATATTACAGATTGCGGAGCAGCCTGTTTAGCTTCGATCGCGGCACATTATCAGCTACAATTACCAGTAAGTCGCATTAGACAATATGCCGGTACCGACAGAAAAGGCACCAACGTACTTGGTTTGATAGAAGCGGCTGAACACCTGGGATTTCAAGCCAAAGGAGCTAAAGGCACTATAGATAGTTTGCCCAAAATACCATTGCCCGCAATTGCACATCTTGAATCAAAAAATGGGCTTCAGCATTATGTGGTTATTTACAACATAAGCAACAAACATATTTTATATATGGATCCGGGTAATGGAATTGTTTTAAAAAAAACAATTGATGACTTTAATGCAAATTGGAGCGGAGTGATCGTATTATTGCTACCTAGTGATAAGTTTGAAAAAGGATCCGAAAAAACTTCTAACTTAAAACGTTTTTGGCAACTATTAACACCGCATAAAAGCATGATGCAGCAAGCTTTTTTGGGCGCTGTTGTTTACACCTTACTTGGATTAAGTTTAGTAATCTATGTTCAAAAAATAGTTGATTTTGTGTTGGTAGATGGGAATCTTCGTTTGCTTAATATAATGAGCGTTGCCATGATCATTGTCCTCATTTTTCAGGTGGCAATTAATTACTTTAAATCGATAATTGGCTTGCGAACAGGACAAATGATTGACGCACATCTAATACTTGGTTATTATAAACATTTATTGAAACTCCCTCAACGTTTTTTTGACACTATGCGGGTCGGCGAAATTATCAGCCGTGTAAATGACGCAGTAAAAATTCGGGTTTTCATCAATGATATTGCCATGAATATGCTGGTAAACATATTAATTATCGTTTTTTCCATAGCTATTATGTTTATATACTATTGGAAGCTGGCACTCATTATTTTATCCATAATTCCTATTTATGCCTTAATTTATTGGTCAAGCAATGTAATCAATAAAAAATGGCAACGTAAACTCATGGAAAATGGTGCCGAACTTGAAACACAGTTGGTAGAAAGCATTAATGCTGCAGGAACGATTAAACGTTTCGGTTTGGAGGATTATGCTAATTTGCAAACTGAAAACCGTTTTATCGAATTATTAAAATCTACTTATACAATTAGTATTAAGGGATTCCATCTGAATAATACATCTGATTTTTTTACTCGTTTATTTACTATAATCATTTTATGGGTCGGGGGCTATTTTGTGGTACATCAGGAATTATCACCGGGCGAGTTGTTATCATTTTATGCGCTGATTGGTTATTTCACAGGTCCAGCCACTTCGCTAATTGGTGCTAATAAAAGTATACAGGATGCCTTGATAGCGGCCGATCGCTTATTTGAAATCATCGATCTTGAAATAGAAACAACTGGAGAGGGTAAAGCGGTTTTAACACCTTCGATGATAGGAGATATAAAGTTTATCAATGTGTGCTTTAGATACGGAACAAGAACACTTGTTTTTGAAAAATTAAATTTACTTATCCGTAAAAATTACAGTACCGCAATTGTAGGTGAAAGTGGTAGCGGTAAATCAACATTATTATCTTTACTGCAAAATCTATATTCATTAAAAGATGGAAGTATCACCATTGGCGGATTGGATATTAATTACATTAGCAATAGCAGCTTAAGAGACGCCATAGGAGTAGTGCCGCAACATATTGATTTATTTGCAGGATCAATTATTGAAAATATTACAATCGGAGACTATGAACCTAATATACAAAGAGTGTTAGAGTTGTCTGCTTTACTTGGCATAAATGAATTTATAGAGAAATTTCCTAATAAGTATCATACCATCTTGAATGAACAGGGAACAAACTTATCGGGAGGGCAAAAACAACGTATAGCTATTGCGAGGGCATTATATCGCAATCCAGAAATATTAATATTAGATGAAGCAACATCTTCGCTTGATCCTGTAAGTGAGCAAAAAGTACAAGAGGCATTAGAATATTTTAAAAAGCAAGATAAAACTATAATAATCATTGCACACAGATTAACAACAATTAGAAATTGTGACGAAATTATAGTTTTAAAAAATGGTGAATTAATAGAAAGTGGCACGCATGATCATCTCATTAACTCTGATTCTTATTATACTTCATTATGGAAACATCACTCATTAATAATGTAATTTTATTGCCGCATTGTTAGCGTGTTATTTCTTATCGGCACATTTCAAAATTCGGTCTTAACCTCAATGCTCTTTACCTTATTTTTCAGACTGATTATTTAAGATAAACAATTTATTATCAATTTCTGGACAACCCAACATTGTGAATATTCGTATGTGCTCACTTTAATTCTTTTACCATTTTAAAGGTTAAAAAACTTAGTATTATCAATACGAATAAAATAGCACACCATAACCAAAAAGTTCGATTTGAAGATTTCAAAACAGGGTGTAATTGATAATCAGGATTTTTAATTAAATCACCATGCGCAATTCCCGGTAATTGATTGTAAACCCGATTACTTAAAAAGCTAAGATCGTATTCGGGTGCAGATAATTTAGTATCGCCTGTTAAAAAGAAATAACTATGCCCAGTTTCCAAATAACTAACTGCGTATTGTTTTAATTGTGAGCTGGTTATATCGGTTATCTGTAGACGGTTATCATCACCATTAAGAACTTCTATCTGCAATTTACTTGTTTTGGCAACTATGAAAATATCCTGCGACCCATTAGAACTGATGACAGTATCAATTAATTGATCGTTACTATTATTATGTACTGAGTAAACTACTACCCTACGGCTATAAAATTTAGGTGAAGCTATATTGAAATGCAATTTATTAATCAGGTATCCTTCGTTAAAATCTATTGTTAGGTGACTAATTTTATCCGTATCTGTCGCCCTCAACTTTGCTGGTGGCAAATTTGTATATACCAGCTTATTTAAATTGGTAGTATAAATGCCGGCTTGAATAATTTTTACAGGTACCTTATTTTTACCATCAACTTCTACTTTAAAATACCGGTAATCATTATTCGGGAAGTCTATTTTTTGCTGATAATCTGTTTTACTGTCTTCACCGGCTTCTTCAAGCTGAACATTTTCTTTTATTGCATACCAATGTGCCAGATCATCGCTACCAGATAAATTGACAGTGCGGTTTACCTCGGCTTTCTTTAGCTTGATCCACAATTCGCTAATATTAAGCAAGTTTTTGTTTTCGGCTATAAAAACGGTAGTGGTGTCAACAGATTGTGGTTGAACAATCTCCGGGAAATCAATATAACTATCAGGAAAACTAAGCGACAAACTTTTGCTCAATGCAAAAGCAATAAACTTTCCGTTATTATCAACAATTCGTATATCGCTAAAGTCTTGTTTGCTTTTAGCAATTAAGTCGGCACTTAATTCAATACGATAAACACCGCCCGAATCTATTTTTTGAATAGCGGCCTTGTACTTAAAGTTTTTAACCTGGGCATGTGTAATAGTGCCACATACTAAAAATAAAAGCAGTGTTAAAACAGCTATTTTAATTAATTTTAGTTTCTCCATCATCAGCAATAATAACTTTAACTTTTTGATACATAAAGGAAATAATAAGCAATAGCACTCCTAAGCAAAAGAAGGCCGCAATTTTTCCGGCGGGTGGTATGTTTTCTATATCGTAAATAAACAGTTTAGCCAATGTTATTGAAAATAGTGTTAATGATATGATCCTCAGCACCCTTGTTTTATAACGCATACCTAACCACATTAACGCGAATGAAATTACTCCCCACAAAACCGGTAGCCCAGTTTTGACATAAACTATCTCTAAAGCATCAATATCAGCTCCTTTTTTATAGAACATGAAATTACTGATCAAACAAACCTCGAAACTCAAAAATAAGACAATCCCAAGTGCTATTGCCCAGCTTAAAGGTTTAATATAAGCCTGAAAATAAACCTTGCACAGCATAACCAGTTGGTAAAATATCATCAGGTAAAATATATCTGCAAGCCAGTGACCGGTATATTGAATTAAGATTAGTTTTTGTGTGATAAGAACATCGGTTTGAACATCAAAAAACTTAGGTATCAGCAACAAGTAAACTAAAATTGCGATTGCATATAACCACCCAAATACTTCCTGATTGATTTTTATTGATATGGTCTTATTTAAAACCAGGCCTATCACAAACACAAATATGGGCAGGTAAAGCATTAGGTATAAAATATTTAAATCTGTTAACGGATATCGGTTTAAGAACTGGTGATTAATTTCTAAAGCTCCGGTTGAAAACAATAATGCGATAGCAAAATATTTAAATACATTGGGCGATATAAGCGATTTGTTATCCGCTGATCTTTCGGCCAGCATGTATAATAAATAACTGCTGACTGCCGTACATAAAGTTGTTATAAAGCCTTTGTTAGCGATAATGGTGAGATATAGGTCACTCGAACTGTAAATATCTGCCCAATCCAGCAGCAAACTGCATAGCATGGCAATCCAAATAAGTAAGGATGTTAAACGCATTAACTTAATGCCCGATTTTTGATATAACCAGTATAGCAAAACGCCTTCAGCAGCCCAAAACAGGGTTATAAAATGCCCGTGTAATTGTATTGGCGCAGTTAAGGATATAAAGGTTAAAGTGATGCCTATTAACAGGTATAGTATATTGATCTCAGCCTTTTTAGTCTTAAATAGCACATAAGAAAACAGCAAATTAAGCGCACCTAAACTTGCCGCATACAAACCCCGGTAAACCTCATCGTGCATCATGGTAAGCAGGTATAAGCCTACCCCAAAATAAAGCGCGGTGTTAACCAATAATATGGTAAAGTCGGATGCGATAAATCTTTCGTTCTCCCTGATGTTGTAAGCGATATTGATCAGGAAAAACATTAGGTACAACACCGTTAAATAAGTGAAGCTTATAGCGAAAGCACCAGCAGGTAAACTATAAACAATGCCGCCTAATACAATTACAGTTAAGCTAAATGCCGATATATTTAATATACGCCACGACTTGTTATATGCAATAATGAGCAAGCCTGCATTTAAAACCAACAGGTAAATAAATAAGGCATTATAATTTGCACTGCCGCTACTTACCATAAATGGGCTCGACATACCGCCGACTAAAGCTATTACCGCGAGCTCCTGTTTATTATATAATAACGATAAGGCAACCGCAAAACAGGTTATTACAATTAATATGATAAATGAGGTAGTTTGATCAAATAAATGAAACTCATGATAGGCAAGTGTTATAGTAAAATAAAATACAGCCAAACCACCACCTACCAATACCGAGCTAAATGCCTTGAAGTTTTTACGTAACCGGTGCGCTATGGCAATCAATATTCCGCCGCATAGTACGCCAACCCCTACCCTCCCAACTGGCCCTACCCAATTGTTATCAATAGCGTATTTTACAAAAAAACCAATGGCAAGCACCAATATGGCAATACCAATTTTGTTCACCAGGTTTTCACCGATAAACTTTTCCATATCAGGATATCGTTCAAAAATAGAAAGTTTGGGTTCTTCTGTCTTTTGATGAATAATGGTATTCTTAATTATCGACCGCTTTAAATTACCTATGGTATCACTTATAATTTCCTTTTGATACTCCACAACCTCCGTTTCAACAGGCTGTACAGGTTTAGGGATAATGGATTTCTGTTCAGTAACCGGTTTTACAGCCGGTCTTTCTTCATCCTTAACAACTGTTGATTGTTTGGTGTTAAGCGCACGCAATAAACTCTGCAAATCGAACAGGCGATTTTCCAGATCGCTTAATTTTTTATTTAAAACGTTTTGGTTATTAATTAACAGAATGATGATTATGACAGATAAAACCGCATACAAGGTATCCATAGTTCAGGGTTAAGTGCCCTAAATATAATGGAATAAATTATGAAAGCATCAAATTTACAAACGGAACGTTATCCCTTTATCGCCCGTTGGAGCTGAGCAATCAATAATATTTCTTTTTCTTCTTTATTTAGCCTACATTCATTTAATAAATAGACTGCTAATTGCAATCTTGCCTTACATGCAGAGGGGCACTGGCTCGAGTCCCGTCCAAATTCAATTACTTCGTTTTTTTTCAAAACATCTCAAATTTATTATATTTACATATCAATAAGGCAGTTAAAAAAAACTGGATTTTAGAAAGAGTGTAGTTTCTAGTCTACCTTTGATGTAGGAATGACTTATCTCCGAAACATAAAAATAAGTTCCTAATTTGTGCATTCATAAAAAGCCATTCAAAGCCATCTATAGCATTTAAAGAATGGTCTAGCCATAATGCAAAATATGAAACTTGACCAGTGCTCGAATTTTTAAAATGAAGTTTATAACGGTTACCTTGATCTTTTAAAAAGATCAGGGGATGTACTATTCAGTTCGAAAACATAGCAAATCTGTGACAACCATTTATAAACCTTTGCAGATGATTCGCCAACCTAATTAAGACACCTAAAATTAGGGGGGGGGGGGACACAGATATTTTACTATCGTTTTATAATATAGCTAGATGGACAATAATTAATTATTCAGCAAAGTTAGGAGCGTTGCTTCTGAAGCGTGCAAAAGATTGCCGAGCATAAACCCACAGTCAGCGCACTGGCTATTTATATCGTTTCCTTTTGCTCTTTATCGCAACAACCCTGGTTGAGCTTTATAATTAATAATCTTTTTTAACTTTAAATAAGGAGGTACAAATCAGGAATAACGACAATTTAATTGGTTTCAAATGCGCCACAGATGCGCCAAACAAGCCACACTTTCAGCTTTACTGAGGTTATTTGAGATAATATCTCAAATAACCTCAGTACCGGTAACAATTAATTAAATAATATTAGAAAACATGCGTCTAGTGATTGTAGAAGCTATTTAAAAGCAATAGGCTCTTTAGAGTTAACTAAAAAGCCTATTTTAAGTGTGGTATCAGCTGGGATCGAACCAGCGACACAAGGATTTTCAGTCCTTTGCTCTACCGACTGAGCTATGATACCGCCCTTTTGGGAGTGCAAATGTAGCTTGTTTTTTTATTTATCGAAACTTTTTTGAAAAAAAGGTTTTAATTAACTGATTCTCATGGCAGAATAATTTAAATTCGCTCTGCTATTTGCCAAATCAACCAATTAACTATATTTGAAAAATACTATGCAAGCATAATATGATTGGCCAATTAATCTTTATTATCGTACTGGCAGCCGCAATTTACCTTTTCAGTAAAAACGTAGCTAAAATAAGGCGCAATATTTTATTGGGTAAGGATACCGACCGCTCCGACCAACCCGCCAAACGCTGGAGAGTGATGGCAAAAGTGGCTTTAGGCCAAACCAAAATGGTTAAGCGCCCCGTTGCCGCTGTAATGCACTTTTTTATCTACGTGGGCTTTGTGATCATCAATTTAGAGGTGATGGAGATTATGATTGATGGCGTCTTTGGCTCGCACCGCATATTTTCAAAGCCATTGGGTAGTTTGTATGGCTTGCTGATCGGCAGCTTTGAAGTGCTGGCAGTGCTGGTGCTTACATCCTGCGTAGTTTTCCTTATTCGCAGGAACATCATCCACCTCAAAAGATTTAGTGGCGTAGAAATGACCGAATGGCCAAAATCCGACGCGAATTATATTTTATGTATCGAGATCTTGCTGATGACCGCATTCCTTACCATGAATGCTGCCGATTATAAATTACAGGCCCTGCATTTCGGCGAATATATTAAAGCCGGCAGTTTCCCGGTGAGTAGTTTATTAGCTCCGCTTTTACCAAACAGTGCACATGCTTTGGTTACGTTGGAGCGAGGCTGCTGGTGGTTCCACATCTGTGGGATACTGGCGTTTTTAAATTATCTGCCCTACTCCAAGCATTTCCACATCTTGCTGGCTTTCCCCAATGTTTACTTTTCGAATCTGAACCCGAAGGGCAAGTTTACCAATATGGATTCGGTTACCAACGAGGTGAAGGCAATGCTCGATCCATCGTTCACTCCCCCTGCCCCGGCAGCAGGCGAGGTAAACCGCTTCGGCGCTAAGGATGTAACCGACCTCACCTGGAAAAACCTGATGGAAGCCTATACCTGCACCGAATGCGGGCGCTGCACTTCGGTTTGCCCGGCAAATATTACCGGCAAACTGTTATCGCCACGCAAGATCATGATGGATACGCGCGACAGGATAACGGAAGTCGGCAAAAATATTGATCTGAATGGCAAAGGCCATGATGATGGAAAAACCCTGCTGGATACCTACATTACCCGCGAAGAAATTTGGGCCTGCACCACCTGCAACGCCTGCACAGAGGCCTGCCCGGTAAATATAAATCCGTTAGAAATTATTGTTGAGCTACGCCGTTACGCGGTAATGGAAGAAGCCCAATCACCAGCAAGCCTCAACAATATGTTCGGCAATATGGAGAATAATGGCGCGCCGTGGAAATATGCGCAGGCAGACAGGTTTAATTGGGCGGAGAATAAATAATGTGCAAATATGCAGATGTGCGATGTGCAGATAATAGAGAAACTATAAAATGGAAAACACGATAACCGAATTAAAAGTGCCAACCATGGCTGAGTTACTCGCCGAAGGCAAAGAACCTGAAATATTGTTTTGGGTTGGGTGTGCCGGCAGTTTTGATGAGCGCGCACAAAAAATAACCCGCGACATCTGCAAAATACTACAGCACGTGGGCATGAGCTTCGCGGTTTTAGGTACCGAGGAAAGCTGTACCGGCGACCCCGCAAAACGTGCAGGTAACGAATTCTTGTTCCAAATGCAGGCCATGACCAATATTGAAGTGCTGAATGGTTATAATATTAAAAAGATAGTAACTGGTTGCCCGCATTGTTTTAATACCATTAAAAACGAATATCCGGGCCTTGGTGGCACTTATGAAGTGATCCACCATACTCAACTCATCCAACAACTAATCAACGAAGGCAAGCTAAAAGCCGAAGGCGGCGAAAGTTTTAAAGGTAAGCGCATCACTTATCACGACCCTTGTTATTTAGGCCGTGGCAACCATGTTTACGAGGCTCCACGTGCAGCATTGGAAATATTAGATACTGAGCTGGTTGAAATGAAACGTTGCAAATCAAACGGCTTATGCTGTGGTGCTGGCGGTGCGCAAATGTTTAAAGAAGCTGAAAAGGGTAACAAAGAAATAAACGATGAGCGTATTGATGAAGTAATTTCCATCAACGCTACGGTAGTGGCTGCCGCTTGTCCGTTTTGTATGACCATGTTGACTGATGGTGTAAAACACCGCGATAAAGAAGAGGAAATAAAAGTGCTGGATATCGCGGAGATTACGGTTAGGGCAAACGGATTGTAAATCCGCTTCTCCCAACTGTCATTTCGACCAGCGGGAGAAATCTTAAAAGCACTAGGCGAACTTTGTTTTTAGATAAGATTTCTCTCTCGTTCTTCGTTCGAAATAACAATTAAGAAATTCTTGGATAGCGGCAACATTTGCCTTAATAATTGTTATTACTTCAGTTAATTACTCCTATGGCATCCCAAATCGCAATACCAGCCCAATGGCCCGAACTGGCTTTTGAAGACCTGAAAGATACTTTAGAAACCGTACAACTATGGTCACAGATAGTTGGTAAGGTACGTTTGCTAAAAACACCGTGGATAAACCACAGCTGGCATGTTTCGCTGTATGTTTCGCCGCGGGGGTTAACTACAGGTAACATCTCATACGAAGATGGCAGTTTCCAGATAGATTTTGATTTTATTGCTCATGAACTGAAAATTATCGCCAGTAATGGTGGCAAAGAAAACTTTGCATTACCGGGGCTTTCGGTTGCTGGTTTTTACAAGAATTTATTTGCCAGACTTGATGCAATGGGCATTGCTGTTGAAATATACGCCAAACCCAGCGAACTGGAACTTGCCATACCCTTTGCCGAAGACGAACAGCATGATACTTATAATCCGGATCAAATGCATCGCTATTGGCAGGCCTTGATAAGGGTTAATGCTGTTTTTCTTCGTTTCCGGTCGGAGTTTACCGGTAAATGCAGCCCGATACATTTGTTTTGGGGTGGATTTGATTTAACGGTTAGTCGCTTTTCGGGCAAAGAGGCACCGGTACATCAGGGCAACATGCCACATATGCCTTTAAAGGTGATGCAGGAAGCCTACTCGCACGAGGTAAGCAGTGTTGGTTTTTGGGCAGGGAGCGAGCAATTTCCGCACCCGGCATTTTATTGCTATTGCTACCCAACCCCAGCCGATTTCGGTAGCCAGGCAGTTGAACCCAACGAGGCATTTTACAGCGACGAAATGGGTGAGTATTTTTTGCTATATGAAGTTGTACAACGATCGGAAAACCCTGAAGATACTTTACTTAAATTCCTGCGATCAACGTATAATGCTGTTGCTAAAACTGCTAATTGGGATGATAAGTTGCGTTGTGATTTAAGGGAGTTTGAAAAGTAAGCTTTTTATTTTATATACCTAATTTTGTTATGCATATAAATAGTTTTATATTTGAGTCATGAACTCAAATCCTTTACTTAAGGGAACCCTACAAACTATAATTTTAAAGCTGCTTGATAACAAACAGCAGATGTATGGTTACGAGATCACTCAAAAGGTAAAAGAACTAACCACGGGTGAAATTGTGCTTACCGAAGGTGCATTATATCCAGCCTTGCATAAACTGGAAGCCGAAGGTTTACTGGAAACATTTACCGAAGTGGTTGATAACCGCGTGCGTAAATACTATAAACTTACCGAGCAAGGCGGCAAAGAAGTAACCAGTAAACTAAATGAGGCACAGGCCTTTATTGATCAGCTACAACTTTTACTAAACCTTAAACCTGCTATAAAATGAGCTTAAATTATTGGGATCTGGATTCGATTCGGGATCGTATGAAAAATTACGATATCAAATACATGGAAATCTATGATGAAATTTTCGACCATATAAGCTCGGCCATTGAAGAAAAGCAAAATGAGGGCGATACCAGGAAGATACCGGTTATTTTTGACGAAGTAGTTGAAATTCATTTTGGTGGATACCAGGGCGTTGAACAGCTGGCAAAAACGCAGGAAGCCGATTATCGCCAAAAAATCAGAAAAAGGATCTGGGCAAATTTTATGCACTATATAAACTTTAATTCCTTTATTTTTACTGTATTATTAGTGTTATTGAGCTTGATGATCCCGGCAGGCAAACTAACTTTTGGCGTGATAGCATGCATGTTGTTTATAACGGCATACTCCCCTGCACTTTATGTTTACTTTAAGCTAAGACGCATTAAACCTACCGGAGAAAAAAAATCATTAGTATATAGTCAAACCATCAGAAGAGCTAATTTACCGGCCTTATTATTTTATTGGGCTTTATGGATCCCCCGGCTTCCATATTTAATAATGGACAAAGACATGCCGTATAAATTATACAATATCCAACCGGCCATATTGGCTTTTTTGCTGGCGCTGATGTTAATTTATAACTTTAGCTGCATACGTTTGTGCAAGCAGGAATTAGAACAAATTTCATTCGCTAAAAATTAGTTATACTGTAAACTTTATCACCTGTTTCCCGTAATCAATTACCGCTTTATATTTCATCAGGATATCGCCGCCTAATACGCCTAAAACCTGTGGGTGCCCCATTTGCTCATAAGCGATGTTGATGGTTGAGAGATCAAGCACCGCTACCTGAAATTCGGGAAGTTTCAACCGGCCAATCCGCATATCAGTAATAGTCGCGGTAAAAGATTGCATACTGTTAGTGCCTAAACCGGTGGATAAGATATCACTATTATTGATGAGTGCTTTTTTGTTGGCTTTAAGAAGCAATATTTTATCAAAAGCTGTTTTTGATGCGCCGGTATCCAGCACAACCGTAAACGGCTTGCCGAATATTTTAATGGTTAATAATGGATGGTAACCATCGCCATTAAGATCGATGATTTGCAGGGGTACAGTTATGCGCATTTACAGGGGTCGAATGGTATAAGTTGAAAGCTTTGCTTGATGTTAATCTTTAGTGTTGGCATCTTCGGCCATTTCTATAATAATGGCATCCATCCTATCAAGTTCGGTTTGGATGTGTTGCAGTATTTCCGGGTCAGGGTCGGATTTTAGCATGGTGGTTAAACCCTTAAGGTTTGCCAGCGGACTACGGATTAAATGCGATTGTTTCCAGGCCATATCCTTGATGCTGTTAATGTGGCTTTGGATATGCTTATAAGCCGTTTTAAGGTTCTGCTCCGTATTTTTACGCTCGGTAATATCATACAATGCCATCAGGATACCCAATATTTCAGAATTATCACTTGTTATAGGAAAAAGACGGATATAATACCACTGCGTTGAACCATCTTCCTGTGGGAAATTACTTTCCATATTGATGTTTTCGCCATTTAAAACCTTCGTAATAAATTTATATAACTGCGGATACGTTTCTTGCGGAAAATAGTCGGAAAGTTGACTATTGCTTTCGGGATTATGCCCGTAATGCTCATTAATAAACTGGGTAGCTTTAGGATTAAACATCAAAGCGGTCAAGTCCTTGTTGAACAAGCCATAAGCGGTATCAGTGGTATTCAATATTGCCTTTAAATTAGCTTCAGATTTTTTGAGCAATTCTTCGGCCTTATATTGTTCGGTAATATCAGTTGTTTGCGATAGCCTTACCGGCCTGCCATCCAAAACAATATCGTGGGTAGTTAATTGTACAACCATTACGGTGCCATCCTTTTTCAGGTGCCTTGCTATGCGTGTTTTATCCTGATCATCTGCATAACCCCTAATTTGCAGGTCACGGTCTTCGGGTAAGCGCATTGCCGTTATATCAAGGCCGGTTAATTCTTCTTTGGTATAGCCGTAATGTTTAGCAGCCGCATCATTTACAGCAATAACTTTAAGGCTATCCTTATCAATCATCCACATGGGTACCGGGTTACTTTCAAAAAGCACCTTGTATTTTTGCTCCGATGCCTTAAGCTCATCCTCAGCTTTTTTGCGTTCAGTGATATCTATCATCGAACCGATAATGGTTGGTATGCCGCCAATTACGGCCCGTGTGCCATAAAATTCTACCCAATTACTGCTGCCATCCTTCTTTCTGCCCATGGTTTCATAACGCACGCTGTCAACCTTTCCTTCCATACGCAATTTTACCTGCTCATTGGTATACTCACGGTGGCTTTCGTAAATAATAACATCCAGTGGTACAACATTGATTAGTTCCCTGGGTTCGTAATCAAAAATTTCGGCAAACCGCGGGTTCACATAAATAAAAACCCCATGCTGAACAATATAAATACCTACCATTGATTTATCGGCAATGGTTTTAAATTTCAGCTCGGCCTCTTGTACTTCCTTCAGCATTTTACTACGGTAGGTTATATCGCGGGCAATCACCATAACCCGGTTATCCGGAAATACCTTTACGTTAATTTCGGTAATAATGTGTTCACCATTTTTCCTGATGAACACCCTTTGTATCGGGGGTTTACCAAGATATGATGAGATCACAGGCAATGGGTCATTTTTTAGTTCTTCAGGATCAAGCAACTCGGTTACATTCATCCGCAGTAACTCCTGCCTGCTATAACCCATCAGCTCACACATAGATACGTTTACTTCGGTCAAATTACGCTCCTTATCAATTACATAAATAGCATCGGTGGCCTGGTCTATCAGCGAATGGTAGCGTTGCTCACTTTTTTGATATTCGGTAGTTCTTTCAGCAACTCGTTTCTCCAGTTCGGCATTCATTATTTTTACACGCTCTTCTGCCAGTTTACGATCAGCATCAATACTGTTTAACCAGTTGGCCGTGTTCCATATTAACAATATGGTAGCAGTTAAAAAACACACTGCCAATATCGACATGCCAATATCGGATGATGAAAATAGCCTCGAATTTTGAGTGGCTAATTTTAGCGAACCAAATACCAGGATGATTAAAAAAATAAGGTTTACCAGCCTGCGGGCTACCTGGTTACCAACACGTTCACCTGTAAAAATAGCCGCAAGGCCAAGGTGTGGATTGATAAGTGCAGCAACTAATGATAACAGTAAGAACAGCATAGCTGTTGAATAAGGCATAGCGGTTATATAAAACAGCGAGCTATATAACGAAACATTATAAAAAAAACCGATAAGCGCTACAACCGATATTAAGGTAACCGCATTAAAAAGATATTGTGAAACGATATGTAAGATGCGGGAGTTAAGGCAAAAAAACAGCAAGCCTATACCCATGAGGCAAAAACTTAGCGAAGCATTAAACGCCATACGCCCCGGGTGCGGAATAATCGCAGATACAGGTGTATGATCGGTTACCAACAACTGATCGATACCGGTACTGCTATTAAAAATTTCCTGTATTATGGTGCATAAACCAATAAGCGCACCTAAAAATACCAATGCAAAAAACGAGGGAGATTTACAGCCTTTTGCATTTAATTGAGTAATTAATAACGCGCCGCTAAATAAGGTAAAGCACAGTGTAGCATTAAAACGCATAATTATGCCTGGGAATAAGCTCAAAAACGCCGGAATATTAAATATCCAGCCAAACATAATAATGCAGCTTACAGCCAGGATAATTAGGCTAACGATGGTAATTAACTTGTTTTTTTGCGGTATTTCCATCTATCTTATAATACGGCTAAAAACTATAAATGTCCGGGTAAAACCAAGCATTTTAATTTATAAAGTTGTATTAAATAAAGTTAGAATTAAATACAATAAAAACGAATTTTATATCAGATAGGGATAAATAGAGAATATGTTGGTTGTGAATACGATCTGTACCCACAACCAACATATTAGAATGGGTAACCGATAGCCAGGTTAAATACCGAATTACCAAAACTTATACTATTAAAAACATCGCGTTGGCCCTGTGGCAATGATGGATTGATAAAGGCAAAACCAAGGTCGGTACGTAATATTAATACCGATAAGTTAAAACGTAAACCAAAGCCTCCATCAGCAGCTATCTGGCTTAAAAAGTTTTTGCCGAAGGCCGCTCCGGGCAAGCCTGTTTGCGGGTGCAGCAACCAGATATTACCGGCATCAACAAATAAAGCACCCTCCACAATGCTGAACAGTTTAGCACGATATTCTACGTTTCCTTCCAGTTTGATATCACCCGATTCATCCGGTAAAAACTCGGTACCGACATAACCGGGCGTAGTACGGTAATCATACGAACCCGGCCCCAGGGTACGCGCCTGAAAACCACGCAAACTGTTTGGCCCACCAATAAAAAACTGTTGGGTGTAAGGTAAAATTGTGGAGTTACCGTAAGGTAACCCAAAATCGCCCAGCAGGCGCATGGCTAGTTTACTGTTTGGCCCAAGTTTATGAAAAAATCTGATCTCGTTTTCTAATTTGATGTATTGATCAAACGGGGTACCCCCTATGGTTCCAACTTTGCCTTTTAGGGTATCGGCCCCTTCTATCAGCCCCAACAAAACAGCCGAAGTACTGATTTTACCCATGTAATAAAAATTGTTTTCCCGGTACGTATCGCCAGTATTATCATACGTATAGCTATAACTCGGGCCAAAAGTTAGCTGGTTGTTAATTACGTGTTTAAGTTCGGGGTTACCTGTTTTGCGGATGCTGTCTAAATAAAGCGGGGTTACACTACCTGCATCAACATAAGAAAAATCCAGCAGATCAAGCGTGTGCTGCTTATATAAACTTGGCTTCCATTGATACCCCCACGAAAGGTTGTATGAATTTAAATTATATAACTGCGACCGGTCAATTAATGTATAGCCGGTAGTTAAAATCGTTCGGGGGATAAACGCGTTATTACTTGTAAAATTAAACGGACTAATAATCCTTGGCCATGATAGCGATGGTGTTACACCAAATTGGTAAACATCAAAACCGTGCTGGTAGCTGCCAAATTGCTTATCGGTACTGGTAAAGAAAGTAACGGAGAGCAGCTCGGCGCCTTTAAAGGTATTTTTATTGCGGAAAGTTAAATCAAGCTGCGTACCATCATAATTGGCCGATGTTTGGCGAGCCAGTATTTCTGCCGTTAGCGATTTACGTTTGGCCTGGGTCAAATAGTAGTAAACATCTAAAAACGGCGAATCAGGCGTAACATCCTCAAAGTTATTTTTTACATAGGTGAACGGCCCTAACTCAATAAACCGATTTAAAGAGTTGTTATGCTCAGTACGGTTATAAATATCGCCGGGATGAAGCAAAACCGTATTTTTAAATACAAATGGCTTAACCGTTTTTTGCCCGCCAACTACATTGTACCAACGATATTTAACGGTAGAATCCTTTTTTAACGTACTATCGGTTAAGCTATAATGCGGGTAAACATAAATATTCCTGATCTTGTAAATCCAGCGTGCTTCGTCGGGTGTGGTTTCCTTGATCTTAACAAACATATCTACCTGGTGGCCTGCAATGGTACTGTCGTACTTCATAATCAGGTCTTCGGGCGCAAAGTAATAGTAACCTTCCTGTTTAAGTTGCGCGTCTATCCGGATGCGTTCATCTTTGATGATATCCAAATTGTACTTGGCGCCAACCTTAAGCAAAGTTTGTTTCGAAGTACCGGTAACGGCGGTATCCAAATCATCATTACCATTCGGAAATATAATTTTTCGATAGTGATACGCCGGCCCGGCTTGCACGGTATAAACTGCCTTAGCCGTACGATTTTTACTTACGGTATCACCCGAAACCTCCGCCAAAAAGTAACTTTCGTTTTGCAGCCTGCTTTGTAATATGGTGCTGTTTTGCACCAGGTCTACACTGCTTGCTAAAACCGGCGGCTCACCCAAATGAGTGTTCAGGTAATGCTTTAAGCCTTTAACTTTTTTAGTTTTTGTTTTTTCGTAGATGTAAAGTTTATAGCGCAAGCCCAAAATATTAGCATTAGGTTTTGGCCGCAGCATGCTTTCCAAATCGCTTTCGAGGGCCTTGGCATCGCTCTTTTTAATATCCTTATCGGTAATTTTCACCTCACCCCCAGTATACAATTTCTGCCCCGGTTCCAGGTACTTGGTCGTGCTACAGGCACTGATAAGTACTGCGATTAAAAAAATGAATATGTATTTAATTTTGGCCATAGGTTAGTTTAAAGTTTGTTTGGTTTGCGCAGGCTGATCTGCCGGTTGATCATCGGTTACCGCCTGATCGTGTTTTTCTTCAGCTTCTTTTTGTTGCTTCTTTTTCGCTTTCTGATCTTCTTTATATTTCTTGGCAAGCTCTTTTTCTTCTTTCGTCTTTTTAGCAAAAAGCTCCTTAAAGTGATTGTACTCGTAGGTTAATGAGAAGCCCACCCCCGTTTCAACAACCTGGCCTTCAATCACAATAAACTCATCCTTGCGGTAAGCCCTAATCATATAGCGGCCGTCTTCAGTTAGTTTATAATTTACAGATAAGTTGCCCGCTATATCCGTAGTTTTTTGGCCGGGTTGATTTTGGCCTTCCAGGTTAAAGTTGTTACCCACAGTTACCGATACCCGGTCATTCAGGAACTGTTTTGATAAACCAACGTTCAAGTCGGTTCTGTTTTCCTCAACTCCGGTAGAGTAATCAGCACCAGATGTAAGGTTAAAGCTCAACTGCACACCGCCAATTAAGTTACCCGCAAGTTTATTCAGCTGATCGGATAATAAGCTGCTCACACTATTGCGGATAGCGCCGTTAATACCTGTACTGCCGCCCTCGCTTTGCAGCGGGTTATCGCCAATAAAGTGCCCAAGTACCAGCACACCCAATACCTGCTTGTTCATCTCGTTAGGGTCAGTCCTGATCTGTGCCAAACGATCATTAATAACCCCCACAACTACCGGCGATACCGTATAGCTGCTATCCGGCAGTACGATATCAAAGCTGATATCCGGTTTTAATAATTGATTCTTTAAATTCAAATCGACATTAAAAGGCAGTTTTTGCTTATACTGCGTAGCATTGGCCGATGTATTATCGCCACCTAATTGCTGCTCAACCAAATCTATTGGTGGTACATCGGCTACATAGGTTGCCGTTATGTTTACGTTAGCGCTGGTAGGGTCGCCCGTCCAGGTAATGGTGCTACCTTTTTGGAAGTTGAATGTACGTTTTACCGTAGCATAAGCCAGGTTATATGAGCCTGATTCAACGGTGTAAATACCTGTTAAATTGGTTTTCCCGCTTGGGTCGATACCACCATTCAGATGTGCTTCACCTTGAATGTGAACAACGTCGCCATTAGCCGGATCAACCACAACCGTAAACTTGGCGTTTTTATTGATATTTACATTCGCGCTTACATCAAGCCCTTTTAAGTTTGATTGTTTGAGCGAATCAAGTTTTTTTGCCAGCAGAATAGAATCTAACTTCGGTGCGTTCTCATTGATAACTTCTACAACACCTTGCCTGTCTTCAACGCCGGGATCATCTTCAGGCAACACAATGGTTAGGTCGGTTTTATCGTTTACGGTAAGCGTGGCATCCACAATCGGCTTATCCGAATTGCCGGTTATGCTGGCATCGGCGTTCATATAAAGCTTACCGTAGTACAGTTTATTATCGGCCTGGGTTGAGTTGATCACCCGGAAATTATCCATGTGGATCTTCATCCCAAATTTAAAATCGGTATAATTTGTTGTATAGATATCGCCTGTTACTATCGCTTTATTGCCAGTAGAATCGATCAGCGTAAAATCATTAAAGCGGATACCGTCATTATTGAAGGTAATACTCTCATTCGGCATGCTGAAGTAAGAATTCAGCATCGCCACATTAAACCCGACTTTATTAAAGTTGATATCGCCCCTGATTGCCGGCGCTGTTGTGGTGCCGGATATTTTCATGTTACCGGTAATATTTCCGCTGGCATTGCGGATGCCGCCAAAGGTAAAGCCCTCAATACTTTTCATATTGAGCGAGGCAATATTCAGGTTCAAATCAAAACGACTGTCA
>Ga0302221_10000519_pt1 | contig 28318 bp, 23 predicted proteins | sample II_Palsa_E2_1_FD_193517 | JGI IMG/M metagenome (GOLD analysis project Ga0302221, IMG submission 193517) | Peat permafrost microbial communities from Stordalen Mire near Abisko, Sweden - II_Palsa_E2_1 | ecosystem: Environmental > Terrestrial > Soil > Palsa > Peat permafrost | place: Sweden... | reverse complement strand
CGAGCGATGCTTCATACGTCGCGTTGAGGATCCCGCGGCCCTCGAGCCTGAGCTTGTTGATATAGGAGGTATCGATGACCGCAGTTTCCACCGAGACACCCATCAGTACGAGCAGCCCTAAGATAGACGACACGCTAAAGGGCGTATGGGTAAGTTTCAAGGCAATAAGGGCTCCGACGGGCTCGGTCATCACCACGCTCAACACAACGATCACAGGGAATTTCACGTTGCCGTAGAGTGCGAACAAAATCAGGAAAATCAATAGCACAGTCAGGGGCGCAACCACGTACATCTGGCTCATGGCTGCGAGGAATTCGCCGTACTCGCCGCCCCAAGCGAGACGGTAGCCCGCCGGCAGCGACTTTTGGATATCAGCGATAGCGCGCTGGCCGTCTTTCACCGCGCTTGCGAGATCGCGTCCCTCGATGCTGTATTGCACGCCGATGTAGCGCGAGTTATTTTCGCGATAAATAAAGGAAGCGCCGTTGGCTTCGCGAATATCCGAAAGCTCGCTTAGAGGAATTTGCTGGCCTGTGGGTGTGCCAACTAGCAGATTGCCGATTTGCTGGGCGTTTTCGCGGAACTCGGGCTTCATGCGCACGACAAGATCGAATAGTCTTTCACCCTGAATCACTTGGGTCGCGGCCTGTCCGCCGACAGCGGCTTGCACCACACCCTCGACGTCGGCGACATTGATGCCATAACGCGCAATTTTGTCGCGATCTACCTGCACGATAAGGCTGGGCTGGCCCAGTTCGCGCACCACGGTCAGTTCCGTGAAGCCACGAACCTGCGAAAGACGCCGTTTTATTTCGAGCGCTCTTTCCTGCAGCACATTCAAATCTGATCCGTAAACTTTTACCGCCAGCGCGCTCTTCAATCCGGTGAGCGCTTCGTCCACGGCGTCTTCGGCGGGCTGGGTGTAATTGAAAATTATTCCGGGAAAGCTTTCCAGCTTCTTTTGCAAATCTTCGATCAGCTCCGGCTTGTTGTGTATGGAGCCTGTCTTCCAAGTGGAATCATTGTAAGGTTTCAATCCTACGTAGAATTCGCAATTGAAAAAGCCGGTTGGGTCCGTGCCGTCGTCAGGCCGGCCAAGTTCGGAACCAACTTCCGTGACTTGCGGGTACTTGCTCAGGAGGTCCCGAATCTGAGGGGCGATCTTGGCCGCCTCTTCGTACGATATCGTGTATGGCATCGTCGCTCGCACCCAGAGGGCGCCTTCATCCAGGTGCGGCATGAATTCGCCGCCTATGAACGGAACCAGCAGCAGGCTGAGCGCCAGAATCGCAGTGCATCCTAAAATCGCGAACCAGGGACGATCGAGAAACCATTTCAGCTCCGATGCATATTCATTCTTGATCCATTCGAAAGCTTTGTTTCTGCGCTCCCGCACACCTTTCTTAAACCAGTAAGAGCACATCACCGGGACGAAGGTCAGCGTAAGGATGAGCGCGCCAACCAAGGCGATAGACATGGTGTCCGCCATAGGGTGGAACAGTTTCCCCGAGGGCCCGCTCAGCGCGTAGATCGGAATGTAGCCGGCGATGATGACCGCGACGGAGTAGAAAATGGGGCGATCCACGTCTTTAGCTGCGGCCAAGATAACTTCCTGCAGGTTATATTGCAGCCCTTCGCGCAATCCCAGCTCGCGATAGATGTTTTCGACCATTACGAGCGTGCCGTCGATGATGATCCCGAAGTCGATCGCGCCGATAGAAAGCAAATTTGCGGCCACGCCATTGGCGTGCAAAAAAATGAAGGCGAAAAGCAGAGCGAGAGGAATGGTCAGAGCCACAATGACGGCGGCGCGCATGCTGACTAGAAAGAAGACAAGCACGATCAGCACCAGGGTCATGCCCAGCAGTAGATTGTCTTCCACCGTGCTGATCGTGAGTCGGACCAGATCGCTACGGTCGTAATAGGGACGCACTTTTACGTCCGGAGGAAGAATATGTTCGTTCAGTTCCTTGGTTTTTTCTTCCACACCCTTCAGAACGTTCTGGGTTTGCTCGCCGCGGAGCATCATGATGACGCCTTCGACTGCGTCATCGTTCTTGTTAAATCCGAATTGGCCCAGGCGTGGAGCGTGGCCGATCACAACGTCGCCCACATCTCGAACGTGCACCGGGACGCCGTTCTGCGCACCGATGATCACTTTGCCGATGTCCGATTCATCCCTGAGCAGTCCGAGGCCGCGCACGTAGTAAAACTGCTCTCCCTGCGAATAAAATCCGCCGCCCGTATTTGCATTGTTTAAGCTGAGCTGCTGAATCACGGTGGGAACCGTGATGTGGTAGCCGTAGAGTCTTGCGGGATCGAGCAAGACTTGATACTGCATTACCGTTCCGCCGAATCCGGAATCGTCAGCGACTCCGCGCACCTGCTTGTATTGCCTCTCGATCACCCAATCTTCAAACGTTTTTAACTCTTGCGGAGAACGATCCGGGCTTTCCAGCACGTAGCGATACACCAGACCGGAGGGGCTGGATAGAGGAGCGAGCGTCGGCTGCACGCCCGTGGGAAAATTCACCTCACTCAGGCGCTGGAAGACGATCTGACGCGCCAAATAATCGTCCGTGTCTTCGTCAAAAGTGAGGATCACGTCCGAGAGGCCGTACAGAGAAATCGAGCGCTGGATGGCCATTTTCGGCACGCCATTCATTTCCACTTCGGTAGGCAGCGTCACCAGACGCTCAATTTCTTCCGCCGCGTGCCCGGGCCATTGCGTAATGATTTCGACCATGGGCGGCGATAAATCGGGATACGCGTCCACAGGCATGCGCCGGAACGAGAAGCCGCCCGCGATCACGATAAAACCGACTAGCATCAGGACCAGGAATCTCTGTTTCAGCGCGAATTGGACGATTCGATTAATCATCGAGATTTTGCCGTTCTAATGCTGGAACGAATTGGCGAATTGCAGAAATAAGCTGCCATTCGCGGCCACTTTATCTCCAGGGGAAAGCCCTTTTAGAACTTGCGTTTGGCCATTTTCAGTTTGTCCAATATCCACGGGGCGGCGGCCGAATTGATTGGAATTGGAAGCCAGGTAAACGAACGGCTGATTTTCGTCGTCGCGCAGGATCGAAGAATCAGGGACGGCAATGGCGTTCAAGATCGTTCCGGCAGTGACCGTCGCGACGCAGTACATATCCTTCTTTAGTTTTCCGCCGGGATTATCAACCACGATGCGGGCTTGCAACGTGCGCGTGTTTGGGTCGAGCGCCGGAGAGATAAAAGAAATCTTGCCGGAGAATTTATCGGGATAGGAATCGGTCGTGATGGTGGCTGGGTCGCCATCCTTCACGTAGGCGAGGTCGCCCTGATAAATATTGGCCATGACCCAGACGGTGCTCATGTCCGAAATTGTGAAGGCCTGAGTGGTGCCCGCTTGCATTACCTGTCCGGGCGAAACGAGCCGTTCCACGATTTCTCCGCCGATGGGCGCCAGCAACGGAATCTGGGCGGAGATAGGAGATTTCTCCAGATCTTCGGGCTTCGGTATTCCCAGAATTCTCATTCCCTCCTGGGCCGCGCTCAAATCCGCCTGAGCTTGTATGCGATCGGACTCCGCCTGCAGCAGGTCTCGATCCGCGATGGCGTGATGGGCAAAAAGGTCCTGGGCCCGCTCATAATTCTTATCCGCCACGCGAAATGTGTCCCGTGCCTTCAAATAGGCAGCCAGCAACAGTGAATAGTCGGGGCTGCTGACTTCCAAAAGCGGCTGCCCGCGTTTGACGCGGTCGCCGGGGACTACCAGAATCTTGGCGACGGGCCCTCCCACTTGGGTAATCACGGGGGTGGTACTGAAAGCGTTATAAGCCACAGCTCCGGTGAGACGCAGCGTGCGCGTAAGCTTCGACGCTTGCACGGTTACAACCTGCACGTGCGACATCTGATCCTGAGGGATGGTAAATAACGAGGCCGTATCGGTCTTCGATTCATTCGAAGAGTAAGACGTCATTTCATTCGCGCCGCGTTCCGAGCTGCAGCCCGCGAGCAAAATAGCCAGCGCGCCCGCGAGCCCTATGTAGGCCGCGCCTTTTAGGATTCGTAAATTGTTCATGGCAAACTCCTCACTCCTATGGCCTCGCGAAGCTGCTCGACCGCCGTCAAATAAGCGGCGAGAGACTGGCGATAAGCGAGCTCGGTGGCCCGGTAGCTGCGCTCGGCATCGAGATAGTCCAGGAGGCTTGCAGCGCCGCGCTTGTAGGAGTACTCGCTGATGTCGCGCGATTCCTTTGCTGCATCAAGGTATCCAGCGCGATAGAGCGAGATGACCTGGTCGTTGTCGCGGACCGCCTCGTAAGCATTCAGTACATCGCTCATCACCTGATCGTTCGCCGCGAGTTCCAGCTCCTGCGCCTGATTGATTGCGTAATTTGTGCGCGCAATTTCGCCCTGATTGCGATTGAAGATAGGAATCTGAAGGCTGCCGAAAATCGAAGCGGTGTTCGTCTCGCTTACATGGTCGTAATTGAATGTGCCAGTCACATCCACTTTCCCGTTGGCCTTGGCCAGCTCGTACTGGCTCTTCGCGGCGATCACGCCTTGTTGCGCCGCGCGCAGATCGGCGCGGCTCTGCAGGGCTTTTAGCTGCAAGTCTTCCAGTTTGATGGTGACCGGCAGGTAGTCGAAATCTCCGGAGACGTCGTAATCCGCACCCACGGTTTGGTATCCGAGGAATTGCCGGAGGCCGACGAGCGCCTGAATCTTGGCGAGCTGTGCTTGTGAGACGTCGCTCTGGAACTGCAGCAATTGGAGCTTGATCTTCAGATAGTCGCCTTCGCTGATGTCACCGGCCTTGTAACGCGCCTGGCTGATGTCCACGGTGTTCTGAAAGCTCTTCATGTCCTCAATTGCCAGATCGAGAGTTGATTCGGCGAGTTGCACGCTTACGAATTGTTGCGCCACGTTGAATGTCAGCGTCCGCTCGTTATCGGCAACGGTTGATTTGGTCTGCGCCGTGGTGTCCTGGGCGGCTTGCAGGCGGTGCTGCCGCTTCTTCCCGCGCTCAAAAAGATAAGAAACGCCAATGTCAAACTGCATGACGTTGTCGACGTACTCGGCGTTAAACTCGCTCGGCTGAAAGATCGGCAGGAATTGGGCGTCCGCAGTCAGCACCGGGTTCGGCCGCAGATTTGCGGTGATTTCCAGCGCTTGGTTTTGCTGGATGGTGGTCTCAGCAGCCTTCAAATTGTGATTGTGCTCGAGGGCCAATTGGATGGCTTCATCCAGCGTCAGGCGAACAGCGCCGTGAACTTGCGCCGCGGGCGCTTGTATCTTGGGTGCCGGCGGAACAGGCGGCTGCGCCGGTGGAGCCTGCGCGCTGGACTTCGGCGCAAAAATCGCACCACAAAAAGACACCACGAGTAAAAGCACTGCGAGTCGCACACGCTGTACGTACATAGTTTTCAACCTCAGCTAAACGGATAGGAAGTGAATCGGGGCGCCGCAAGCGGCCGGCGCCGAACAAACGGGGTAATTAGACGGCGGGTGGTGCGCGGGCCGGAAGACGAGGCGCCAAAGGGGCCGGCGTAAAAGCCGGCTCAGAAAGTTCGGGCCGGAATTCCAACTGGGCCAATGCTGGTGTGCGGTCGCTTGAAAGCGTCCGCTCCATCGGCTGATGATTTACATGGCAAATCGAGCAGTTCGCTTCCGAAGAGTCTGCGTGGTGATGCCAGACGCTTCCCAGTGTGGTGACGAAGACCAGCAGCACGATCAGTGCTACCGAGACCAGCAAACACCGAATTGCCTTATGGTTACGCATCGATTTTTGAGCCTGCCGCAGACCCAATCTTAATCATATAGCAGATGGCTGCGAGCGCAAATGGGTTGTGCCTGCCAACAACTGCCTTAAGACGCCCGAAGACAAACCATCAGTTCGTGTGTTCCAGGGCCTTCTCCACCATCGCGACGCATTTTTCCACGCGCTTGCGCAGCGGCCCATCGATCTCCTGCTGCCGGCGGCGCAGCGTAAACGTCTCATCGGCGATGTTCAGGGCAGCCAGCACCGCGACTTTCAGCGAATCCACCATGCGCGTCGATTCGGCTATCGAGCGCATTTTGCCATCGACGAAATCGGCCAGCTCTTTCAGATATTCTTCATTCCCGTCCGCGTTCACGTTGTAGCTTTGGTCGTAAATTTCTATTTTCACGATCACGCTCCCGGCTGAGCTTCCGCCATTGTCGACCATCAATCACCCGCGCGCAATGGTCTTGATGCGATACCGAGGGCCGCTTGAGGTTAGCTTGCGCGCAAGCTGGCGCCGAGCTTTTGTTCGAGCGCAGTGACGATGCGAGAACTGAATTCAGCAAGTTGCGCGTCGGTAAGAGTGCCCTGCGGGCTTTGGAATTTCGCGCGGACCATCAGTGAATATTTTCCGGCGGGAATCTGACCGCCGCGAAAAAGATCGGCAGCCTCAATTGTCTGAAGTTCGGCGATTCCGAGCGTGCGGATCGTCCGTTCCACTTGCGCAAAGGTCACACCATCCGCCAAGACCAGTGAAAAGTCCCTCTCCACCGCGGGGTAGCGCGGCCAGGGCACGAAGCGCAGGACGGCGCGTGTTGATTCAATTCCCAACAACAGCGGCTCGAGCTTCAGCTCTGCAACAAATATGTCTTGCCTCAGCTTCCATTGTTCCGCGATGCGGCGAGCGAGTTGGCCCGCAACACCCAACTGCTCGCCCGCGTGCTTCGCGAGGGAGAAGTGAGCAGAACGCGCGGAAGAGAGCCAAGCTGGGACGCCGGGCTGCCAGTCCAATCCGCCGGCCAACTCGCCAATGCGGTCGAGGTCGCCTTTCAAATCGGCAAAACTGAATTCACGCGCTGCTTCGTGGATTGTTTTCTCCCGCGCTAGTCCGGTGGCTCCCAGAGTGAGAACAGCCGTTTCCACCGGCTCTCCGTTGCGCAATTCGTATGTCTTGCCAATCTCAAAGAGCCGCAGATCGCGATTGCCGTGGTTCAGGTTCCACTCGATAGCGCGAACCATGCTGACGATACCGGTCGAGCGCATCACCGAAGCATCTTCCGCGAGTGGATTGCCGATCACGGCGGGCTGAAATCCTTCCGCGCGAAACAGCGCGTCGCGTTGAGCATCTACGATCGGGATCTCAACAATTTCCTGGTAGCCGAGGGCGGTGGCACGTTCGACCAAGCGGTCGGTCGCTTCGGCGTGAGGCAAACGATGCGTAGGCCTTTTCGCGGGTGGAAGACGCGGCGGGAATTTGTCGTAGCCATAATGGCGGGCAACTTCCTCTACCAGATCAATCCCACGAGTCACGTCACGCCGCCACGAAACCTGCCGGCATTCCCACACCGCCGCGAGGGATCCTTCGCTGCCGCGATTCGCGTCCACGCGCATGGGATGGAATCCAAGCGCGCTCAAAACGTCTTCCACTTCGCGGTCCGGGACATCCGCGCCCATCACGCGCAAGATTTCCTTTCGCGCCAATTGAATTTTCTTTTCGCGCTCGCGGGAAGGATACAGATCCACAACGCCAGCGAGAATTTCGCCGCCTGCTACCTGCTGAATTAATTCCGCAGCACGCCGCGAAGCCAGCTCCGCCATTTCCGGATCGGCGCCGCGCTCGAAGCGGTAGGAAGCTTCCGAGCGCAGCCCCAGCGCTTTCGCCGTGCGTCGAACCGAAATGGGATCGAACCAGGCAGCCTCCAGCAAAATGTTCCGAGTGCTAAAGCTAATTTCCGTATCTGCTCCGCCCATCACGCCGCCGATACCGATGGCGCGCGCTGCGTCTGCAATCACGCACATATCTTTCGCCAGCGTGCGCTCCGCGCCGTCAAGCGTGCGGATCTTTTCGGCTGCACGCGCGCGTCGAACGATGAGGCGCCGGTCGGCTAGTTTATCCAGGTCGTAGGCGTGCATCGGCTGGCCCAGCTCGAACATCACGTAATTCGTGATGTCCACCACGTTGTTGATCGACTTCTGCCCCATTGCTTCCAGACGCTGGCGCAGCCAGTCCGGCGAAGGCTGCACTTTCACTCCGCGCAAAACGCGCGCTGTGAAACGCCCGCAGAGTTCCGGTGCTTCGATTTCAACGCGCGCCGCATCCACGACCTTCTCAGCAGATTCTTTCAACTTTGGCTGCAGGGGCTTAAGCGGCAAACGATAGATGGCTGCAACTTCGCGCGCGATGCCGTAATGTCCAAGGCAATCAGGACGGTTCGCCGTAACTTCCGCGTCCAGAACCGGTCCCGCGACCGATTCCTCCACCGAATCAATCGCAACGCCGGCCAGTGAAAGCCGCGCCTTCAGGTCAGCAGGCGCTGCCTTCACGTCTACAAATTCTTTCAGCCAGTTGTAGAGAACCTTCATGGTTGAGAGCTCAGCCTAAAATCCCGTGAAGTTCAAGCGTCGCAGGTTAAAACCAGCAAGAACGCTACCGCACGCGGTGCATGCTACGGAAATTGTTGCAAGAACCGCACATCATTCTGAAACAGCAGCGGCACTTCGGTGACGCCGTACTTCATCATCGCCAGGCGATCCACGCCCATGCCGAACGCAAAGCCCGAGAGCCGCTCCGGGTCGTATTTCACGAAGCCGTACACCGCAGGGTCCACCATGCCCGCGCCGAACAATTCGATCCAGCCGGAAAACTTGCAAACGCGGCAGCCTTTTCCACCGCAGACGTGGCAGGTCGCGTCCACTTCCGCGGAAGGTTCGGTAAACGGAAAATAACTGGGACGCAAGCGCGTCTTCGTTTTCGGCCCCAGAAATTCGCGCGCGAAATACTCCACCGTGCCTTTGAAATCGCAGAAGGTGATGTCGGTGTCCACCGCGAGGCCTTCAATCTGGTGGAACATGTAGCCGTGTGTCGCGTCGGGATTATCGCGGCGATACACTTTTCCCGGCACCACGATGCGCACCGGCGGCTTCTCTTTTTCCATCGTGCGGATCTGCATCGGCGAAGTGTGCGTGCGCAGCAGATGGCTGCTCTGTGCGCCTTCGATATAAAAAGTGTCCATGTTGTCGCGCGCGGGATGATGCTCGGGAATGTTGAGGGCTTCAAAGTTGTAGTAGGGCGTTTCGATCTCAGGGCCTTCGACTACGCTGAAGCCGATCGCGGTAAAAATTCGCTGGAGTTCTTCGAACGTTTGCCGGATGAGGTGGCGCGTACCGAAAGCGCGCTCGATCCCGGGAAGCGAAAGATCAATTTTGTCGCGCTCGGCAGCGGTTTGTTCGGACGCTGCTTCCATCGCCCTCTGGCGTTCTGCGATAACGGATTCAATGTGCGCTTTGAGCTTGTTCAGCTCTTGACCGACGGCGGGCTTTAGTTCCGGCGGCGCAGTCTTCAGCCAGTTATTCGTGATTTGCGTGAGGATTCCCGCTTTGCGGCCGGTCCATCGGAGGACGAAAGCTTGCAAACTTTCCCGGTCTGAAGAATGAACTACTGCTTCTTCGTCGAACCGTTGGCGTGCCTCAGCGAACAACTCCGCAACGACTTCGGGAGTCCTTGCGCCGAGCCGCTCAAGCGCTTGCGCTGTGGGGTCGTTGTTGGTAGTCATCGATAGGCCTGGGCTCTACCAGCGCGGAAAAACGCCGGCCTGAAGGCCACCGCTACAATACCATTGCCGGACTAGCCTTCGTCGCGATGACGCACATGCTCCGGCTTGGCGTGTGCCTTGGCATCCGCGGGCGCCTTCGCAACGTGCTGCTTCGCGGTGGCAACCAGCGCCGTAAATCCGTCCGCGTCATGCACGGCCATGTCCGCCAGGATTTTTCGGTCCAGCTCGATGCCGCCCACTTTCAGCCCGTGAATCAACTGGCTGTAAGTGATGCCGTTATTGCGAGCGGCCGCGCCGATGCGCTGAATCCACAACGTGCGGTAGTCGCGCTTGCGCGTGCGCCGATCGCGGTAGGTGTACCGCAGCGAGCGGTTCACCGCTTCCTTTGCCGAGCGGTAGAGTTTTCCCTTGGTAAGGAAAAACCCCTTCGCGTGTTTCAGCAGCTTTTTGCGCCGGGCCCGGCGCTTGGTCCCACGTTTAACTCGAGGCATAGCTTGATCTCCTATTGCGTATATTGGGCGCCATCAAGACGCTTCCAATAAAATTGTGCTGTTGCTGCACGGGGAGACAAACGTGGCCAGCAGCCCGCAAAATCACGCAGGCAGCAAGACGGGTTTGTCTCGTAGGACTGCTTTTGCGCTCCCGCGATTTACGCCGGAGCACCGGCCGACAGGCACCCGTTACGCTCTGCCAAGCACGGTAAAAATCTCTTGCGCTTTCGCGCATGCTGCAAATTTAAAGCAGCTATTCGATGCCGTAGGGCAGCGCCAGCCGGATGTTCCGCACATTCGACGGATTCACCACCACAGCATTCGCCAGCTTGCGCATGCGCCGCGGCTTCTTGGTACCGAGCAAATGGCGCTTGCCGGAATGCCAGCGCATGATTTTGCCCGTGGAAGTAATCTTGAATCGCTTGGCTGCGCCACGATGTGTCTTCAGCTTCTTTTTCTTGTTCTTCTTCACAATTTCCTCTTCAACTGAATTTACGCAGCGTCGCAATAGCACTGCAAAAAACTACGCCTGTTCGCCCGCCGGACGCGCCGCGGGTGCCGCTGCTCCGGCGCCTTTTTTCGGCGCCAGCAGCGCGAGCAGAATATTTGCTTCCATGCGCGGGCCGAATTCCACTTGCGCGTGATCGACGATATCTCTCATCAGCCGGTCCATCTTAGCGCGGCCCACGTCCTGGTGCGCCATTTCGCGCCCACGATGAAAGATCATGGCCTTCACTTTATAACCTTCGCCGAGAAATCGGATGATCTGGTTCTTGCGAACCTGGTAATCGTGCTCGGCCGTGGAGGGCCGGAACTTGACTTCCTTGATGTGCGAACTTTTCTGATGCTTCTTGGCTTCGTGAGCTTTCTTGTTCGCTTCGTAAAGAAACTTGCCGTAATCCACAATTTTGCAGACGGGCGGCACCGCATTCGGCGAAATTTCCACCACGTCCAGCCCGGCCTCTCGCGCGGCTTTCATCGCGTCGGGAAGAGTCATCACGCCTAGCTGGTTTCCCTCTTCGTCCACCACGCGAACTTCACGAGCGCGGATTCGCTCGTTTACTTTGAGACCGCTGCTCCCACCACGTTCTGCGATAAACTCACCTCCCGGACTTGCGAAAACGTGTTCGCTGTCCGCTTTTCCTCGCTCCCAAGGTCAGAAATGCCCGTCGGGAGGCGCGGGTCAAAAAGTATAGCACGGCTCAGCCGCTCCCCCGCAACCCACAAAATTGAAACTATTAGGCGTTCCGCCGCGTATACTCCGTGGCAACCGAAGGCTCTCGCACAGGGGATAAACATGAATTCGCGCAAAGGTCTTTGCATCGGCTTGCTCGTCCTGATTTCGTCTTTGACTCTTTTCACGGCGAAAGCGAAACAGGGGCCTGGACCGGGCGCGCAGCCTGCCACCGCGATGCCGTCGGTGCTCACCGTTCCGCCCGCGGCGCAACCCTCCGCCAACTTCAACGCCGACGCCGCCACCGACGCCTACCTGGCGCAGATTCCCGCCGACGCGACCGCAAAATCCGATGCCTACTTCGAAGGCGGTTACTGGCTCATTCTGTGGGATTTTTTGTACGGCGCAGTGGTTTGTCTTTTACTGCTGAATCTCCGCTGGTCCGCGGGCATGCGTAATCTTGCCGAACGCATCACCCGCTTCAAGCCGCTCCAAACGCTGATTTATTGGGCGGAATATCTGGTTGTCACCTTCATTCTGGGTTTTCCGCTTGCTGTTTATGAAGGATACTTCCGCGAACATAAATACGGTCTTGCCACGCAGACGTTCGGTCCTTGGATGGGTGACGAGTTCAAAGGCCTTCTGGTCGGTGTAGTGCTGGGCGGCATATTGGTCATGCTTCTTTTTGGCGTGGTCCGCCGGCTGCCTCGTACGTGGCACATCTGGGGCGCGATCGTTACTTTCATTTTCGTGATGTTCGCCGTGATGATCGCTCCCGTTTTCATTTTTCCCATATTCAACAAGGTCACGCGCCTTGACGATCCCAAAGTCACGCAGCCAATTCTCAGCATGGCTCGCGCGAACGGCATTCCGGCGAAAGACGTTTACGAAATTGACGCCTCGCGACAGTCCACGCGCATGAGCGCCAACGTCAGCGGCTTTGGCAGCACCATGCGCATCACGCTGAATGACAATCTTCTTCGCCGCGCTTCGCCGGAAGAAATCCAATCTGTGATGGGACACGAGATGGGCCACTACGTCCTGCATCATATTTACAAAGACATGCTCTTCATTCTCGTCGTGATCGTCGTGGGATTCTCCCTGCTGCGCTGGTCGCTGGATTGGTCATTGAAACGCTGGGGAGAAAAATGGCAGATTCGGGGCGTCGGCGATATAGCAGTGCTTCCGCTGGTATTGTTGATCCTCTCGATTTTCGGATTCGTCTTCACGCCGATCCAGAACACGCAGACGCGAACCGAGGAGCACGAAGCCGACATGTACGGCATCAACGCCAGCCGCCAGCCCGACGGCTTCGCGCAGGCCGCCATCCACCTGGGTGAATACCGCAAGATGAGCCCCGGCCCCGTCGAAGAATGGATTTTCTTCGATCATCCGAGCGGCCGCCACCGCATCCACGACGCCATGCAATGGAAGGCGGAAAATTTGAAACTCTTTGCACCTCCGGCTAATCCGTAAACAATGCGCACCGAATTGCAGCTCGGAAACAATTACGAAGCAAAAGACTCAGCTCTGGGGCACACGCCCGGAGCCTATGGAACTCTTCTTGTAGCCTTCCTTCTTGTTGCAACGATGCAAGCCAAACCGCAGGCTAAGGAATGTTTCGCGTATGTGGATGCGCAGGGCTCGTCGCCGCCTTTACCGCAGCTGTACAGCTGCGCGCGCGAGTTAACTGGCAACGCCTATGATGCGGCGAATGCTAAGTCCTGCCTAGACAGCATGCTCGCTTCGGGCTACTTCCAAAATGGACGCATCGAAACGGCACCGGGAAGCGCGAAGATGACTGTGCGCTTCATCCTGACATCACCTTCACTGGTTCTTAAGGATCTTGATTTCGGTGTCGAAGGGTCTCCTAAAGAGAAAATGCTCGCATGGATTCAAAATACCGGAGATATCGTGAGCGTCGGAGACGTTTACCAGGAACGCCGTGACGTTAAGACGAAGGAGGTGCTCGGTTTCTATTTTCGCGATATCGGGAAGAGCGTGGGGATCACCCGCGTAGCTAACTTGGATTATCACGCCGGTACGGCCGGATTGACTTACCACATCACTGTCGGTCCCGACATCATCCCGATACGTGCTCTGCCTCCATATGAAGAGGAATGCCAGCAGCCTGTCGCGATGTTCAACCTTTCTGACGTAGATGACTATGTCCCCATAAACCTGGTCGAAAAAATGACCAAGACTCATGGATTCGGATGTTTCAGCGCCGGTGCGATTTCAGAGGACGGCAAGGCGTTGCAAGATTCCAAGCTTTTCAATGCTGTTCGGTACGACGTCCAGGGCGAGACTAACAACAAACAGGTTTATCTACACATTCAAGGAAAACCTTTGAAGATCAAAGAAGTAAGGATTGTCGGATACGGACTCCTGTCCCGTCAGTCCTTCGCGAATGAGGCTGGGTTGCGGTTGCGGCCAGGCGATCCGTACAAACGTTCCCTCGCAGATGCCTCGGAAGAGTATTTGAAAAGTAAGTACGCTGAGCCGAACCAGAACCTCGAAGTTACCGAGGACGACCAAATGACGGCTAACAACGAGCTTATAGTCACCTTCAACGTACTAGCCTACGAACAAGATAGAGTTACGATCAACGGAAAGGAATTTCGCGTAACTCCCGTGGTCGTCGGCTTTCACTCTTAGAGGGTGGCGATTACTCCGGCTTGAGGGGTCCACTTCGTCTTGGAGAGCAAACCTGCGCTAGAGGATTTGGCGGGAATCGATTTCGGCGCGGAGGTCGGCGACGAATTGGTCGAGGGGGCGCGGGCCCAGGTCGCCCTTCGAGCGGTGGCGCACGGCGACGGTGCCGGCTTCGGCTTCCTTGCCGCCGATGATCAGCATGTAGGGGATTTTTTCGAGCTGGGCGTCGCGGATTTTGGCTTGCAGCTTTTCGTTGCGGTCGTCCAGATGCGCGCGGAAGCCCGCAGCTTTCAGTTTCTGCGTCACCTGTTGCGCGTAGTCTATAAATTTCCCGCTTACCGGCAGCACGGTAGCCTGCACCGGCGCCAGCCAGGCGGGAAACGCTCCCGCATAGTGCTCGATGAGCACACCGAAGAATCGCTCAATCGAGCCGAACAGCGCGCGATGCACCATCAGGGGTTGGTGGCGCGAACCGTCTTCGCCCACGTATTCGAGCTTGAATCGCGCCGGCAGATTGAAGTCGAATTGCACGGTGGTGAGCTGCCAGGGACGCCCGATGGCATCCACAAGCTTCACGTCAATCTTCGGCCCGTAAAACGCCGCCTCGCCGGGAATATATTTGAAGGGCACGTTCATGCGCTTCAGCGTGTTGGTGAGCGCGGCTTCCGCTTTTGCCCAGTCCTCGGGGCTGCCTTCGTAATCCTGCGGGCGCGAAGGATCGCCGCCGGAAAGCTCCACTTCGTAGCGGTCGAAACCGAAGACCCGCAGCGCTTCCCAGGCAAATTCGATGCAGTCCTGCACTTCCTTTTCGATTTGCTCCGGCATGCAAAAAATGTGCGCGTCGTCCTGAGTGAAGCCGCGCACGCGCAATAACCCGTGCAGCACACCCGAGCGCTCGTAGCGATACACGGTGCCCAGTTCCGCGAGCCGCACGGGAAGCTGCCGGTAACTGCGCAATTGCGATTTGTAAATCAGGACGTGCCCCGGGCAATTCATAGGCTTCAGCTGGTAATCCGCCTTTTCCACTTCGATGGGGCCGAACATGTTCTCGCGATAAAAATTCGCGTGGCCGCTGGTCTTCCACAATTCCAGCAGCATGATATGCGGGGTGAAAACGAGGTCGTAGCCGCGCTTGGTCAACTCGTCGCGCTGCCAGTCTTCCATCGCGCGGCGGATGATGCCGCCCTTGGGATGCCAGAAAATCAAGCCCGAGCCGGCTTCTTCCTGGATGCTGAAGAGATCGAGTTCCTGGCCCAGCTTGCGGTGGTCGCGGCGCTTGGCTTCTTCGAGCTTGTGGAGGTATTCGTCGAGGTCCTTTTGCTCGACGAAACAGGCGCCGTAAATCCGCTGCATCTGCGGATTGCCTTCCTGGCCCTTCCAGTACGCGCCAGCCACGTTCATCAGCTTGAATGCCTTGATGCGCCCGGTGGAGGGGATGTGCGGACCGCGGCAGAAATCCAGAAATTTCCCGGTGGTGTAAAACGACACCATCGGCTCGCTGGCTTTTTCTTCGACCAGCTCGCATTTGAATTCCTGATTGCTTTTGCGATAGAGCTCGAGCGCTTCCGGCTTCGGAATCATTTTGCGCTCGTTGGGAACGTCCTTTGAGGCAAGCTCGTGCATCTTGACTTCGATTTTTTCCAGGTCTTCGCTGGTGAAAGGCTCTTCGCGCACGAATTCGTAGAAGAAACCATTATCGATAGGCGGCCCGATGCCGAGTTTTACGTTGGGATACAGCTCCATCACCGCCGCAGCCAGCAGATGCGCGGCGGAGTGGCGGAACACCTGCACCGCGTCGGGATCTTTGGCAGTCAGGATGGAAAGTTTTACGTCCTGCTCCAGCGGGCGCGAGAGGTCGACCAACTCGCCGTCAGCGCGCGCGACTAGAGCTTCTTTCGCCAAACGCGGCGAAATCTGGTGCGCGATTTGCGCCGAGGTGGTGCCGCGCGGTACCTCGCGGGTGGCGCCATCCGGCAACGTGATTTGAACGGTCTCCATGCTGCTGTTTATTCTCCAGTGGAAACCAATAGCTTACTGGCGTGCGCAGAAGCGGTCAAGGCGAGAGCGATATAGTGGAAGGGCGCCCCAATTTTGGCGAGGTTCAACCGCGGGCAATTTCAGGCGCGGGCAGCCGAAGCGCGCGGGAAATCGCCGATCATGACCTCTTCTTCGCGGATGATGGGGAACCCTTGCGAAAACGCCATAGCGCGCGCAAGCGCCGCGTAGAAGAGGACGTTGCTTTCACTCTCCTGGAGCGCCTGCTGGGAGTCCCAGAACGTCATCACGCGCAGGTCCGGGGGATTCGATCCCTCCACCCGCAAAACGAGGAGAGCCTGGAATCCTTTGCGTTCGTGCATGAGCGGCCTCGCCGACTCCAGTGCATGGACGAATTCATCGAGCTTGCCGGGCTGAACTGCAAATTGCGTAACGCGTGCGTGCATGGCGCCTCCTGCGATTGCGGGGATTAAGGCCTGGGTTGCCGAGGAGTGTAGCGCCAAATGTCCGCCGAGGAAAGGCCGTGATGTGTTGGCGTCAGGATTTGGATTTTCGCGCGCCTTCGAGCATGTCCCAGGCGGCGTCGGGCAAGTCCACGAAGTCGTTGAATTCGCCCGCCCCGCGCAGCCACAGACCGCCGTCGATCACTACGCATTCGCCATTCACGTAATCGGCTTGTTCGCTCAAAAGATAGACCGCGAGGTTGGCCAGCTCCTCATGGCGACCGAATCTTTTCATCGGATGATGATTTTTCGCGCGCTCTTCGAATTCCTTCGAGGGCAGCAAGCGGGAGAACGCGCCTTCCGTGGGAAACGGTCCCGGCGCAATCGCATTCAGCCGGATGTGGTAGCGCGCCCATTCCACGGCGAGCGAACGCGTCAGCGCGAGTACGCCCGCTTTAGCGCACGCCGAAGGAACGACGAATCCCGATCCGGAGTTTACCGCGGCGTAGGTGGTCACGATATTCAGAACGTGTCCGGGCTGCTTCTTGGCGATCCATTTTCGCCCCAGGGCCAGCGTGCAGAAGAATGTGCCTTGCAGCACGATGCCCACTACCGCGTTGAACGCGTTCGGTGAAAGTTTTTCCGTGCGCGCGATAAAGTTGCCGGCGGCATTGTTGACCAGCGTGTCCACGTGGCCGAATTCTTTCTCGGCCGCTTCGATGGCTTTTTCCACCGCGTCGAAATCGCGAACGTCCGCCGAGAAGTAAGCAGCTCTCGCGCCCGCCGCTCGAATCTCTTCGGTGGTTTGTTTCAGCGGCTCCTCACGCCGGCCGACGATAAAGAGGTTCGCTCCCAGTTCGGCAAATCGCAGCGCCATCGAACGGCCTAATCCCGTCCCGGCTCCGGTAATGAAGATTGTGCGGCCTTTCAGCAAATCTTTTTGAAACATGGACTGCCTCCGAAATGCCGGGTTAGTGGGCCGCGGGCAAAAATTCCTTGGGCAACGGCGTATCGGGAGTTTCTTCTTGCCAGAAGATTGTCACCACCCACCAACGGGCGCCGTCGAAGAACAACTGAAAACTATTAATGCCGCGCGCGAACGGCTCCGCGTCTTTGCCGTCGTGGCGGGATTCGTAGGTGCTGAAGACTTGCATGATGTTGGCGTAGCGGTCGGCGTGTCGAGACGCTTCTCTCTCGAAGAAGCCGTTCTTTTCAAAATAAGGGCCGCCGCGGGTAATGTAATCGTCCGGCGTGAACACGCGTGCTCCGAGATTGCCGTCTTTTCCCTTTTGAACTGCGATCAACCGCGCTCCGGAAACAAACAGCGAGCGGAAGCGATCCCAGTCGCGTTTCCCGGCGGGACCGGAAATCACATCGTAGGTTGCGGCAAGGATCGCGTCTGGCGATGCAACATCTGCCGGTTTTGCCGCCGGCGCAGCGGCTGGAGTTGCAGAAACTTGCTGAGCTTGCGATTGTGCTTGGGACGACTGAGATTGCGTTTGCGATTGCGCCGTAGCGGACGTCACAGCAAAAACGAGAATAAAAAGGAGAAGAGAAGCTAGCTTCGAACCCGACATTAAACCCTCCGGCGACTCACCGCTCCAGCCCCCAAGCCGCAGGCGCGCAGCTTAAACCCGGGCAGCCACACAATTCCACAATATTCTCGCGACCTGACGAGCCTAGAAATCGACGTGGAAGCGAAGGGCGGGGACGAAGACGGGGCCGCGATCCTTGTTATAGCCGGGGTTGTTGATGTGCTGAAGGTCGAAGGAAGCAAAGAAGCCGCGCCAGAGATGCGCGGTGTAAAAGCCCTCGAAGATTTTTTCGTGACCGTAATTCAGCGCGCCATCGCCGAGAAGAAATCCGCGGCCGCCGAGCGCGAGATATTCCTGGTGGGCGGCGACTATGCCGTTCATCACGAACGCCGCGCCGGCGCGGTCGTTACGCCGCTTCCATTTTTCGCCTTTCGTGAAGACGCCGAGTTCGAGCGTGCGGTCCACTTCGGTGTAGGCGAAGGATTCGTTGCGGCCGTCACCCCAGCCCAGGCGGCCGAAAACACCGAGCTGCGAAGTAAGTTCCTGCTCGAAGTTCAGACCGAAGCCATATTTGTGGCGCCCCTGCTGCCGGGTGGAAATAATGTCTGGCACGGGCGTTTCACCGTTCTTGAAATCACGGATGGCCTCCTCATAATTTCCCATGTTGGCTTGGTTCAAGTAACTGAGCAGGCGTACGGTGCCGGCGCGATGCAGGAAGCGATTTCCAGCGGCGACAAATTCAAGATTCTCGGCGCGCGCTCGCGCGAGGTCGGCATCGAGAAAGATGCCATTGGCGATTTTGGGCATGAGCGCCACGCCAAAGCGCACAGTGAACCAATGATCGTCGTACTCCAGGATGGCGCCATCAGTGTACCCGCGCGTGTTCGCGGCGTAGTCGTACGCGCCATTGTTGTCCACAGTCCAATTCAGGAATTGCAGATGGCTGTCGGTACCCCAGGAATTTGCGTCAAAGAAATCGACAAGCCCGAATTTGCCGATGCGAAACTCGAGGCGGCGGGCGGGAAGCGAAGTCGCCAGGCCAAATGGTCCGCGCTCGGCGGAAACACGATCGTCGCTGAGGGGGATGATCTGGCGCACCATCGCGCGCGCAAGATAGGGAACAAGACCCAATTCGGGGTTGCGCACAACGTCAAGATTGGTGAACCCGGCCAATCCAAAGGCTGCGCTGAGGCCATGACCGCCGGCACTTTCGACATCCATGAAAACTTCTGTCGTGTGCGTCAGCTCGTAACCAAGGTAAAACGTATAAACTTTCGACGTGGCGTTCTCCGCCTCGGAGTGGAAACTGTTTGGGCCGCTGTATTTCGCCGGGAAGGACGGATGCCATTGAAAGATGACGTTGGCTTGTCCCGAAATCCAGAACGGGGCGGTGTCCGAATGCGGAAAGAGCGTCAATACATCTCCGGAATCGGAACTTTCCTGAGCGGTGACCGAGGCAGAATCCTGAGTGCTCGGCGGGCTGGGATTATCGGGTTTTGAATCCTGCGCGCACGCGGTTGGCAGGGCTAAAAGGGACACGAGCAGCAGACAAAAGAGTGGGCAGCCGAATTGGACGTGAAGGCGGCGCATAGGTGAGTGGAACAGGCGCTTCGCGTGAGTTCATTTCCACGCCGGGCAGAGTAAAGCATGTTCTCGTCCAAAAGCCAGATTAAAAGATGATGAATCGGCCTACATTGTCTCCTGAGGGCCAGTAATCATAGGAAGAGCAGGCATCCCAATTGCCGGATGGGGCCATCTTTAGTAGTCTCTATTGCTGCCGTTGCGCCGGCGACTTCAACCTATAGACCCAGGGGTGAGAAATTTGCGGGGACAATTTCGACCGTCTTTCTGGTTTCTGATGTTCGTGTCGATCGTCACGGTCTCGTGCGGTCAGCAGGTAAACTTTCCTACACCCTCTCTTGCATCGGTGGCGCCGACCAGCATCACGACAAGTCAGACGAATCCGTTTGTGCTAACCGTTATTGGCAACAACTTCGTGCAGCAATCCACGATCGTGTGGAACAGCACACCCCTGTCCACGGTATTTGTGAACACGAGACAGTTGACCTCGACCGTCCCACCATCGCTTTACCAAGCCCCGGGTACCGCGACGATCACGGTAGAGACGCCTCAGCCGGGCGGCGGTACGACGCAGGGAATTCTCTTCACTATTAGCCCCACGACGAGCCCGGTGCCGAATATCTCTTCGCTATCCCCCTCGGGAGTTCTGACGGGAAGCGGGAGTGTCGAGCTGAAGGTGATGGGCACAAATTTTGTGGCGCAGTCGACCGTGGCAGTGAACGGCAGCAGTCGCACTACGACGTTTGTAGATTCCACGTTGGTTGAGACGGCGCTGACCGCGGCCGATATCATAACTCCCGGAGTTTTGCAGATTACGGTCGTGAATCCACTAAGTCCAACGCCGGGGGGCGGTTCGTCCAATATGTTTCCGCTAAGTATTTCGAATCCGTCGCCTACCCTCAGCGCAGTCTCGCCTACAAGCGTGCAGGCCGGCAGCACACCGAGCACGATAACCGTGACAGGTACCGGCTTCATCAATCAATTTTCACAGATTACGGTGAATGGTGTGCCGCGCGCGACAACTTTTGTGAGCGCTACGTCGTTAACGACGCCGCTGACCGGTTCGGATCTTCTTGTGGCGGGCGTGGACCAAGTGCAGGTAGTGACCTCGACGCCGGGCGGCGGCACATCGAATACGCTGACTTTCGCGGTGAACCCCACTCACCTGCTCGGACTGCCCGTACTTGTGGACCTGGCGCCGGATGGTTCGCAGGCGAATGCCGGAATTTGCGGCGGGCTTTCGAATTGCGAGAATGGCACACTGGGGCTGAAACTCACGACCGTAGGTCCTTCGACCAGCACCACCGGGCAATACGTCGCTTTTGCATCAATTTCAAATAATTTACTTACGAACGAACCAAACAACGGAGGCATCGTTTTTATTCGCAACACTTGCACAACCGTCGCGTCATGCTTGCCCATTACCGTGGCTGTCAGCACGGATCCTGATGGCAATCCGGCCAATGGAGGAAGTTCAGAGCCTAGCCTGGACGCGAGCGCGGACGATGTCGCGTTCAGTTCGCTGGCGACAAATTTGGTGACTTCCGTGGGCGTGCCTGTGGGCGCCAGCCAAGTCTATTGGCGGCCGACATGCCTTACGTCGGACTGCGCGGTGACGCCCACAACATTTGTGACGCAAATCGTCTCTGTCTCCGCCGACGGTCTCTCCGCAGGAAATGGCGACAGCTATAACCCGGCGATCAGCTCCGATGGGGAGTTCGTTGCGTTCGTTTCGTTGGCGACGAACTTGGTTTCGAATGTGGCGCTAGACGGAATTACGCCGCAAGTATTTCTGCGCGATACGTGCAGCGGTCTGACGTCGCAGACGTGTACGCCCACTACTTTTCTAGTATCCACTCCGGACGGGACAACTCCCGGCAACGGCCTCAGCTCAAATCCTTCGATAGCAGAAAGCGGTTTGTTCGTTTCGTTCACGTCGATAGCGTCGAATCTGGGCGCAACTGCTCCGAATCCGAATGGAGCACAGGAAATCTTCCAGCGCAGCACCTGCCTGGATAATTCCTGCACGGCTAACACAACTCTGGTGTCTACACCTGATGGCGTAACACCCGCCGATGGGACCAGCTCGGAGTCGTCGATTTCCAACACCGGCCAATTCATCGCGTTTGCTTCCACAGCGACGAATTTGGCGACCGGGGCGGGACCGACGCAGCAGATTTATTTGCGGAATACGTGTTTGGATATCACGACGACATGCACACCTTCGACTACGCTTGTTTCGAGTACGAACAGTGGTATTCCGGGAAACTCCACGAGCGAATATCCCAGCATTAACAGCACGGGCCTGTACATCGCTTTTGGTTCGTTCTCGTCGAATTTCGCGACCACCACGAATGGTGTGGAGAACATTTTTGTGAACAGCACCTGCGTGTCGACTACGACGATTATTGTGACCGACTGCACGGTGAGCACAGTGCTGGTGACTCAAGGGGCGGGCACACAGACGACGCCTTCCAACGGTAACAGTCTAGTGCCGTCGATCAGCCCAGACGGCACTACAGTGAGCTTCCTTTCGTTTGCCAACAACCTGGTGCCGCGGGACAACAACGGACTCGAAGACATTTTTCTAGGTTCGACGTCTTTCCAGGCTTCCACAGTTGAGCTCACTCCGCGAGATGCGACGGGATCTGCTGAAGTTCGGCGCTACGCACAGTAACGAGCGTAAACGTGAGTGATTCGCGCGGAACGCTGGTGACGAAGGGACCCACCATCCAACCGAGGCCAGTGGGAATGTCGCGGGTGAGCGAAAGCGACTGGCATTCGACATAGGTGCCACCGTCTTTTTCCTGGAATCGCCAATAAGTGTCCATGCTCCATAAGAATCCTCGATCGTGCCCCTGGGGTTCCAAGCGTTCGGTGGGCTCGCCTGGATTTTCCACTTCCTGAATGCGAGTGGTGTGAGAGCGGCTCCAGGCATGGGTGGAATCCACAACGTGGTAGTGAACTTGATGGTCCGTGTCGATCACCGTTGTGATCACTTTTTTCTTGTAGAACCGGAGATTGACTAGAAAGTCGTCACCCTCGCGGCGCAGAATTTTGGAGCGCTGAATATCCGGGCGAAAATAATCCTGTTTGTGATTGTAATCCTCCATAAATTCCAGAGTTTGCGCCAGGGACGCGCCAGGAACAAATACAGTCCCTATCCAGTGATGAATTAATCCTCCCGGAACCGCGATTGTTTTGCCATGGTCCAGCGTTTCGAGCCGCTCGATTACAAGGTTACCGCTGCGCAGTTCGGCATACGCGGCGGCGCGGCGTGATTCGGGTGCGGCATCGATCCACAAGTAGGGATTTCCACGCGCCAGCTCAGCGTCAATGTTTGCTTCGGTTAGCTGCAGGTAGCGGTTATAGGCAGCAGTCGTTTCCGGCTTCAGATCCGCAGCATTCGCCGGAACCGCCAGCGAAAATAATCCGGCGAGAACCATGGAGAGCACCTTGCGAGCGATGCTGCCCGTGTTTCTTGCCGTCCACCGCAACGCACGGCGTTTTCGATGGGCGGTATGGCCAACCGATCTAGAATCGAGCTGGTTGGTGCGAGTATAGTGCACATTTGTTAAGACGCAATACAGCCGCTAAACGATGCTGAGGAAAGGAAAAAACGTGAAATTCCCGGGGCTGGGGGCGAACGCCGCGCCATAAAGGGGGTCCAGAGGAAGGAATTGGACGGGTTGGAAAGCGTGCCCCGGCTCCTTTTTTTGTGGAACCGTCGTCCCCGCATCGCAGCTGCCAACCCGCGTCACCATGTTGGGAGACACAGGGCGGTTGCAACAATGGCCCTGACGGGTCATTTGTCGGGTACCCGGGTTTTAGTACTGCCTGTCTTCAGAAAAAAATTCGAGTCTATTCAGATACCGTAGGGGAACGGCCATCACTTTGCTGTGGGCGATAAACGCAGTGTAATTTCCGTAGTTTTCTTCGGGCGGACGACTACGCGCTTGGACCAATCGGAAAAAAGACTGTGCGAATAAGCGCGCACGTCGTATTGTCCGGCGTCAAAACGCGCGAATTCGAAGTGGCCGTTCGCATCGGTACGAGAGGCGTGTGGATTCAGACCGTCGGAGGTTTGGATCGTTACACTTGCATCGGCGACGGGCTTCCCGTGTTCGTCGAGAACACTGCCGGAAAGAGTTCCCAACCCTCTGGCAAATTGAGCGTTCGCAGCCGCGGCAAATGCCAGCACGGTAATGACACAGAAAATCAAAAAAGTTCGTCTCATTGGTCACCATGGGGACTACCTGGCACCATTCTATAGTGCGGCGCAGACGATGCCGGAACGTGGAGGCAATTGTTCCTGGTAAGAGACTGGCCGAAAGGACAGGCTTAGCGCAGCTAGTATTTGTAGTGGCGACTGGCGGCGGCGTGCGCGGGTTGATCTTGCCGGCCGGTATCGGGATTGAGGCTGCGCTCAAGCGCCAGAAAATAAGTGAGAAGTTGCAGTGGGACTAGATGCACAAAAGCGGTAAGCCATCCGGATGTTTCGGGAACTAGCAGTATCTGTTCTGCGGAGATGTCGTGGTTCGCTGAGGAATCCGCGATTGCTGCGCGAAACATTTTTAATTCTCCGGCCGCGCGCAAGATTTGCCGGGCGCGGTTGTCCGTTTCGCGGCCGGTGAGCAATCCGATTAACGCCGCACGAGAATCGGTTTCTGAAAATGGTCCGTGTAATATTTCTTCCGTCTCAAAGCCTTCTGCGGCGATGTAGCAGGCTTCTTTGATTTTCAAGGCCGCTTCGCTGGCGGTGGCCCAGCCTACTCCGGTGCCAAAAAGTTCAATACGCGTGAGGAGAGAAACTCGTTTTGCCAATTCGCGCACTTGAGGCTCGAGCCTGAGCGCTTCGCGGATCAGCGCGGGAACCTGTGCCAGTTCGTCGTGCGAATATCCCTTAGCCAATAATTTGCGACGCTCCACGATGCGCGCGATCAGGATTGCGAGCGCCGCTAGAGCGGTCGTATAACTTTTTGTGTAAGCGAAGGCGACTTCCTGTTCGCATGTCTCGATCTGAAAATCCGCGCTGCGGACTCCATCGCCGCTCATCTCGCCCGTGACGGCAACCGTCAACGCTCCAGCCGCGCGAGCCATGTGCAGGGCTTCCACAGAAGCCGTGGTGGTGCCGGTATGAGTGATCACGATAACGGCATCGTTGGCCGTGAACGCGATGGGATGGTGCACGAGTTCGAAAGACTCTTCGGCATGTGTTAGGAGGCGCCCGGAAGAAAACTCGCGCATCCAACTTTGAGCTATTCGCGCGGCGTGCAAGGAAGTTCCAATGCCGACGAAGGTGATGCGTTCTTTTTGAGCGACGGCGTCGGAAACGCGTTCGATCGCGCTGCGTCTCTGCAAAATCTTTTCGATCAATTCAGGTTGGGCCTGGATCGCATCGTAAATATAATAGGGGTGCGCCTTGCGCATCTCGGGTGACATTGATTTTTCTCCGCCGACGATGTATTGGAGTTCTCGGCGTTACCGGTGGGCTATTCTAGCGGAACGGGAGTCTGAATGGCTTTATACATCTCGCAACACACGCTGGCGTGCCTCACGCGCCAGGGCGCGGAAGAGCTAACGCGGCGGCTGCAGGGAGCGCAGGCGGTGAAAGCGCGGCGCGTGCTCGTGAATATGCAAGAGGGGAAAATGCTAGTGGAATTCGAAGCGGCGAGCCGCGAAGAGCTGGAAAAGTGGCTGGCGACCGAAAAGTTCCATTTCGACTGGGTCTTGCGCATCGAATTCGAATCGGCGAACGGCGCACTTCGCGCTGTCTCATAGGTATCAGGCGGGCAAGCGTTCGTTCTTCACGGCCGCGAAGAATTATTGTCAATCCGCAAGCTTGGGTGTAGCCTTTGTGCATGTCGCACCTCACCGGAGACCGGCTTATTTGTTGTTGTATGCGCTTGTCATCGGGCGGGGGTCGGCTAGCTATCTAAAATCAGATTCTAGCTTGCGACTTCGAACCCACCGCCAGAACAAGCTGGCAGGTGGGTTTTTTATTTTTAGGTCGTTTTCGGCGCGATTGAGTCTAATTATGAGGGGGGAAAAGACATGTCAGAATACAAGCATCCCGAGACTTTAGTGTCCACACAGTGGGCGGCGGACCATCTGAAGGATTCGAACATTCGTCTGGTAGAAGTTGATGTAGATACCACGGCTTACGACCAGGGCCATATTCCTGGAGCGGTCGGTTGGAATTGGCAGTCGCAACTTCAGGATAATATTCGACGCGATTTGATTGACCAGGGAGCGCTCGAGGCGCTGCTCGGCCAGTCGGGAATTTCCAACGACACAACGATTCTGCTGTATGGCGACAACAACAATTGGTTTGCGGCCTATGCCTTTTGGCAATTGAAATATTATGGGCACAAAGACGTTCGTTTGATCAACGGTGGGCGCAAGAAATGGGTCGAAGAAAAGCGTCCTCTGACCACGGAGGCGACAAAAGTGGCGGCAACGAAGTATCGAGCGATCGGTCCGGACGAGTCGATTCGCGCGCGCAAGGAGGATGTGTTCGGCGTACTCGAGAAGAAGAAAGCTGCCCAGCTGGTTGACGTTCGATCGGGCGATGAGTTCACGGGGAAAATTATTGCACCGCCTGGAATGTCAGAGACTGCGCAGCGCGGCGGGCACATTCCCGGAGCGGCAAATATTCCTTGGGCGCAGGCAGCGAATGAAGATGGTACGTTCAAATCGGCGGAAGCGTTGAAAGCGCTCTATGACGGCAAGGGCATAACAGGAAAGAATGAAGTGATCGCGTATTGCCGAATCGGCGAGCGCAGTTCGCACACCTGGTTCGTTTTGAAATACCTTCTGGGATACGACAAGGTGAAAAATTACGATGGCTCGTGGACCGAATGGGGCAACCTGGTCGGCGCGCCAATCGAAAAGGAAGCAGCTGCCGCCGCGCGATAACTACAAGTCTCAAACTGATTGCAAGCTAGCCCCGGAGCGCAAACTTCGGGGCTTTTTTGTGCGCAGATAATACGGATTCCGCTCGGAACATTTTTCAGGGCAGTTCGTTTTCGGGGACTCCATCGTGACGAGCTTGGTCTTCCAGAGCAGCGATCTTCGTGTCGATATCGTCGCGCTGCTTTTGGAACCGCGAGAGTTCGTCGCGCCAATCGTCGGGCCTCGTGCCGCCATACTGCCTGATTGAAGTGACGGTCTGTCCGTTCAAGGCGGCCTGCAATTGCGAGATTTTTTCATCGAGGGGTGGAATCTGTGCTTGTAGTTTCGAAATTTGGGTGCGGTACCAACCGGCGTCCTTGCCTTTGGCATTCGGTTTGGGTTTGTTTACGGTGCCGGCCGGTTTGACATTTGAATCAGGTGAACTGGGGGCGGCCGAGGGGATATTCTCGTTTGTCCAGACTTTCTTCGCCTGCGCCGGCGGTGTTGGAGCGGGTGAAGGCGACGGGCTGGGACTTTGCGTCGGGGGCGCAGAGCCGTCTTGCGCGTATGTTGTAGGGGCTGCAAATGCGACAGTGGAGATTAGGAAGGTGACTGCCGCGAAGAAGTTAAGCGCCGGTCGATTCATTTTTACCTCACCTGCCCGACGTTGCTTCGGTGGACATGCGGCGTAGCGAAGGGCTAAGGATCTCCGTTGACTACTTTGCCGCTGGCGATCTCGCTTTCGACCAACGCGAGAGCTTGTTTTGGAAGGCCGTCGTGGCGATACTGGCTAGCTTCAATGTACTGGTGTTCCTCGAAGGTGAAAAGAAATTTTCTGCCCATGAAATCGTATTGATAACGTGTCGGCAGCCAGACGCCCGGCGACACCTCCGCTTGCTGGAAAGAAAAAACTCCACCCCGATATAACTTTCCGAGAATGCCCCCGCCGAATGAAATATCGCGCATCACGTGAGCTTCGGCGCGCGCAAGCTGAATCTGTTGACGGTCTACCCAGAGTTTCGCTGTGATGTGCGTCATGGCATCCTGAAATATGGAATGCGGATGAAAGCTGGGATTGGGGTCCAATTCGAAAACGTCGCAAGGCCTTCCGTTCAGCGTTTCCTGGCCCAGCCACTTGGTCAAGAACGCTTCTCGCGTCGCGTCTACCAAGTCCGCGCGGTCGGTCTTCTTCTTTTGCCATTTGGAGTAGGCCAACTTGGCTCTAGGATCATCCGGCTTGAGAGCTAGTTCGAGCAGCTCTTTCCAGGTCTGCAATTGCTGGCGATACAGCACGGCGTCCGTGAGCTTGTTATCTTCCTTCAGCAAGATTTTCAGGGAACCGGGACCCGTGGGAACTACGCGATAAAGCTTGTCTTCCAGGATGCGTGGATTCGCGCCGGCAGTACGATCAACATGATGCTCGATGCGCTCGTATTCATCGATCGCAGCATCATCACGGTGCTGGTTTTCGACCAGCTTCTGGCCGCGCTCGCGGATTTCAGCGTCAGAAGGAGCTTGAGACTGCAGACTATTTTGCCGCGAAGCTCCGGAGCTAGCTGGGGCGCCATCGGGGACAACAAGCTCGGAAATTTTTGTAGCAGGACCCAGGGCGAGGTAACTCCTAAACTGGACCGGCCCAGGCCATATTGTTAACCCGGCCAAAACCAGCGAGACGCCAATGTTCGGAATTGAGAAAAGCCGGGACATTCGATTCTTCTAGGACTCCAAGGCCCTGCAATCGCTTGCAACTCCATTGTAACGGATTCCCAGTGACAAAATGCGTCCCCAGGCTTGCGTTAAGATGCCCATTCGGACGAATTAGTGAAATCTTTAGTGGCCGTAGCCGTCTATTATAGAGAGAGTGAAGGACAAGCCTCTGCAATCTCTGACTGAAATCCGGCAAACACTGGTGGCGCTGAAGGAGACCTTCTGGATTGCGCTCGATACGCTGCGATCGCACAAACTGCGCACTTTTTTGACTCTTCTAGGTGTGATGCTTGCGGTGACGACTCTTGTCGCGGT